>Ga0126337_10001217_pt1 | contig 15192 bp, 8 predicted proteins | sample DipCmetagenome_FD_92527 | JGI IMG/M metagenome (GOLD analysis project Ga0126337, IMG submission 92527) | Coral microbial communities from La Bocana,Puerto Morelos, Mexico - Diploria C A metagenome | ecosystem: Host-associated > Invertebrates > Cnidaria > Coral | place: La Bocana,Puerto Morelos... | reverse complement strand
TTCCTTTTCTCCTTCCAATTAGCCAAAACCTTCGGAATCACCTCTTTTGTCAGCGTCAAATATCAGTTCTCTTCGGAATTTTTCCAAATTGGAATGCCACATTTTAGTTTGGAAGGCGTTTTAGTTCTCCACAGCTTTCAATTTCTTCTCCGGTGATTAACATAAAACAAGACTAAGACACAAGCGGCAACTGTCGGCCATTGTATATTAGCGTTTGTGGTGATTTGGCGCAAGTTTGACGTGTAAAAACACGAGTTTATCAACTCTGCCGACACGAGTTTGCCTACTTCAAGAATTTGCCTTGTTTAGTGCGCAACCTGGAGACCCAAACTAAAGCTCAGTTCGCTCTCAAAGTCGCGTTTCACGATATTTCATATGAGGAAACATGACGTACAAACAACCAAGAAACCTTGAAGCCATTAAAATTGTTTAAATAACACTTAATATATACAAAGAATATTTTTTCATGGAAATCATCTCCCACTGCAAAGTTTCTATTTCTTGTCGGCAAAACACATTGCTTAAAATTAAACTGAAACACTGTTTTTATTAATCATGTATCATTAACTTACAAATATTGTGTATCTTATCTTACATGTATTATAGTTAGGGAGGGGTCCCTCCACTAACTATGCATGTCTCTTAGTTTTACAAGTCTTATTTGCTTATTGATCAAATTCCTTTTTTTATTACAATCAGCAAACACGATTGGTAAACACACGATGCAGTTATATCGCGAAAATTACTTGCTTGGTCCGTATTAACTAAAAAATAATTACATGTCGCGTTTATATCTATTTTTATGAACAAGCAACCTTCACAGTATGTATGAATTATCTCTTTAAAGAAACATTTAACTTTTCAAAGCAAACAATCCAAGAAGCACTCTTTCTTATTTATAAAAAGCAAGAGTTAGTGCAGACTGACCTTTCTCAAAGGCAACATTTTCTTACAGAGTAAACTTTTTAGGTTTAATAACTGACATAAACGTACAGAAAATCTTTTCCTTGCATTTGATGCCACGGAATTAATTTGTATTACATATGATTTAAATATTCTTTATATTAACGTACATTTGTAGAGATAGAGCTCGTCTGCACAGAAAGAAAAGCATTTCAATTTGTACGCGCATGTGCGTACACTGCCGAATCTAGAATTCGAATGCATAGATTTCTGCACGCACAAAACTGGTAAATAATTTTTCTACTTTGCATATTTTAACAACACATTAAAGTAATCACCTCTTTGGTCTAATCGATTGTAGGTCTTGTATCAAGGCAGAGTCCATTTACGTAGCACCAATTCAATAACACCCCCACCACACGATAACAAAGGATGAAGACAAGGTGTATCGGACGTGGCAAAATCAGGTTTAACAGGTTCTGGGACCTGTTTACAAATCTCTTTTTCTGACTAGGTCTTGCATGCACGTGAAGCCTTTTGGCCTTCTTTAAGTATGAGAGTAAATGGTCTGGAAAACGAGGGCCTTTGAAACACAATCATCAGGTTATTTGAAATCTGAGGAAATGTCTTTTTGTCTAGCTTAAGATCTATTAAGCAGACAACTACAACTCAACTTGGGTCCACTGCTTTTACAGTCGTCCACATTTTCGTTGTACCTCAATTTTGACTTTCTGATAGAAAAATAAACCGCTTTATATATTTGCCTTGGTAAGTTATGCCTCACAGAAACTTAAATCTTAACCAGTATACAATGTTAAAGATGAAAAAACAGACTGGAAAGAGAACTCTAGCGTAATCATCGATGCAATCTGGATCGATCACATTAAAGCATGATGTTTTCACCCTGCACTGTGGTGACCTGGGATAGGTCAGCGGTCTGCTCTCTATGTCATCGGAAGCACCATGTCGCTTTGATTTTGATCTGTCGCAGAGATGTGTGCTTGGTTTTTTAGATTTATCGCTGAAAGCACTGTAGCTCTAGATATAGAAAAGAACGACGGCAAACAAATTAAAAACATGAAAGAAATTGTGTTGCAGTAGCTTATTTATATTGTCACTCTCATTAGTATTGGCAACATATGCAGAATATATGATTCTCTGGTCAAACAGCGCATGATGACCTATGAAAAGTGGTTATAATAAAGATTATTTCAGGAGGGAGCGTGACCGGGTGGTTAAGGAGCTGAACCCCCGGAGGTCGTAGTTTCAAGTCTCGCTCAGGGCGCTAAGCCGAAGACTGTTTCTCGGTAGACCCTAGTTCAACTCCTTCGTCATGCTTGAAAACAGTCAACTGGCCTATCACCCGTTGGAGTTTTTAAATCCTATTATTTAAGTTGAGTATTAATTAGTTTTGTTCAGTTTAAGTGGCAAGTCTGTGAATGAATTGCGGCATTTATACAGGGGACTGATTAGATTATCTATCAACAGATAATTTGCTTTGCCTGCCTGAGATAAATAAATTACCCGGAAATAAATTCGCTGTCTAGACAATTTATGGAGCAAAATTCTCTTTGAAGCACGTTTTCGAGACATGCTAAACGACTACATTTGCAGAAGCACGAATAATTGGTTTGAATAACGATACCATATTTAGGCGAACTTCCCGTCTCCATTGGATAAATCATCATATAGGTACATCATAATTGGCCTATAATAACACGTTTGAAGTATGAAGCAGGCCATTGATAGATGACCTTCATACACTGTTTTATCCGGGGCATAAAATTTAACTCAAGAGATAAATACATTAAAGATGTATATGTAATTACCTCTAGAGGGTCGTAATCATAGTCGTGGCTCTCACGATGATTTTTGTTTGCTACACTGCCATTCATTGCTGGCTTCCGGGAAGCATTAGCTTCTTCCTGGACAGGAAAAACAAGAAAGGAAAATCCAGTCGTTTATTATTTTAACAAAGTAGCCCTTTCCAGATTGGTTGGCTAGTTACGCACTTAAGCTTAACTATGGGGCAAATATCGTAACAAAGGATTTCCCTATAACACAGGCATGAGTATGAGGGGACATGAAATTCCTATACAAGTGCCCAACTTGTCTTGACGTTAAGTTTGCTACTTACCGCTTCTTGTATCTGATGCTCTATCATCAATCTCTTTAATCGTTTATTGTGGACGTTCACGACGTAAAGAACGAACGTGTACTCCACTAGCACACTAAATACAAACAAAAAGCTTCCAATAAGGTACCAGTCTATTGCCTTCACGTAGGATACCTGGCGAAACAGCAAACACAGCAATGTTAACAAAGTTTGTGTTAAAAGAAGACAATTTTTTCTTTTCTTAACAATTGTGTCTCAAGGGATGACCTAGGAGTACAAAGGCAAATGAATGATAATTCATATCGTAAATGTACAATAAAACACTAGAAGATGATCTGAGATACAAAGTTTCGCTTTTCCCTATCTCACACAGACGATCCATAAGTTAGCATGCTAATTAGGCATCCATCAGAAAACCTGAACGATCACATCACGGCTATCACTATGCCTCGCACTGCACAGCAATATTTCAAATACATGTATATGTTGTAGTTAAAAATTAAATTCAGGTAAAAATTAAATTCCTTTGTCTCTTAACGCTACTTATTCATTGATTATGAATAATTAGGGTTAGAAGACAAAGGAAATTGACAATCAAACTAGGTTGAAATTATTTTTACCTGAATTTAAAATTTAACTACAACATATACACTACTCTACACCACGGTTCGATTTAGTGTAAACCGAGGGAACTAATAATCAGCGGAAGCCTGACACTGATACCCGTAATGTGCGTATTTATCTGTCTGTCTGTTTGTCTGTCTGTCTTTGAAGACAGACAGACTAATAGATGCTTACCTGCTTGTCTGCCTGTCTAGGGCACTCAAAGATTTATTTCACAGAGAGTTCCTTACCTTTGGCATCGCTGTATTTAGCATGTTTAATATCGTCGTAATAGTCAATACGGAAGTTATCCCAAGAGCAATACGAGCAGCAGTGGCATCAGGAGGAATACAAAATGATATCCATGATAATATAACAATGAGCGCACATGGAGCGTAGATATGAATGAGAAAATATCCTGATCTCCTGACGAAGCTAAAGGAAGATTGCAGACGCGACCAATTTCCTGATGAAAGAAAAAAAAACATGGAAAACTATTATATTTTTCAGCTTTTTCTATTAATTGAAACATTAACCCTTTATGAAAAAATCAGCAAAATGTTGAATATTTCTTCGACCCTGCATGGCAAATCTGTGATTGGTAACTTTACTTCTACCATTTTCTTCTACGAAGCGAAATTCCTTATATAACCATTCAAACGAACGCCATTTAGTATCACTTAAGTTTGGTACTGTTTCACCAGCAAGCTGTTTTTGCAATTTTAATTGGTGCTACCTTTTCATTCTCCGGACAAAATCATAGCGATTTCCCACTCAAAGGAAGATATTTTCGTTAATAATCAATTTATTTCTTTACTGTCACGTTTGAATTGACAAAAAGAAAAGAGACTCGCTAAAAGATTGTTTGAAATTATTTTTCAATAGGCAGCTTTATAACCGCTTTTAGAAAGTAAACTAGATTATGTCTATATATATTGTAGGCAGAAAATGGCCTCCATAGATTTTAGTTGAAGTAATTGAAAATAAGCTTAATTTGCATACCTGAGTAATACATGGTGAAATATCTTTTGGTTGATGTACCCGTCAAGTTATACTGAGGCATATCATCAAGCTTCTTATTAACTGCTACTCCATTGTCAGTTCGATTCTCCCATTCATACTGCATGTTTTCAGCGTTGTATCCATCTGAGTTGTGCAGAATCAGAAAACTGTCATATTACAGATCAGTTTCTTAGGCATTCTTAAAAGACTAGCAAGTAGATATTGTATTGACGTTCATTGGTGTATTTACTGTTCGGTTGCCAATGCTCATAGCGTAATATTCTACCCTGGACATTTTTAATAATGACTTGGTAATAAGTTATGAAGAATCGCTCTGGACTGAGGACAAGGTGAAAACAGAAGCTACTGTAGATCAACAACAACCTCTTCGCTTATGCTGCCTTGAGTAGACCCGAGTATAGGGATAATGTGGAACAAGTTTAAATTATTTTATACTGTCATTTACCTAATCCCCTGGGTACCAAATCCCAAACTGAGTTGGGATGGTATGGGAAAGGATTATTTTCTTAGACATGGTGAACCATACTTACAGCTCTCGATGTTTAAATCGCAGTGTTGTTCGTCAAATGGAAAGAGATGTAGATCCATTGGACAGCTTGCCCGTACAGTCACTCTGAAAAAAAAACACCATTTAATTTCTGACAAATGTTGAAATGCGTATGAATTAGGAATTGAGCATATTGAATGACTTGTAAGGAATACATGCTTGCTAATTTTCAAGCAATAGCCCTTGCCGGTCAAATTATAAAGAGTGTTTTCCTACTATCAGCGTTTGGCTATCAGTATGATTTTATAAGGTTTTTAAATATGTTGTAGTCCTTTCAAAAATGTTTTCCATCATTTCATCATTATTTATAATAGGGCGTTTAAGCAATGACGACGCCAGGGACGACAAATTCCTTAACTATCTGAATCCTCTCAGTATGCCACTCGGTCTAAAAATTTGCTCAAATTAAGTCTGCAACGCCAGCGATCAATTCCAAAAAGCAACACGAGAAATTTGCCATCGTGGCAGTCGTATTCCGAAATCAGAAGCAAAACTTGGTCATTTCAGGTTGTTGTTTTGCCGAGGACTGTTATCAAAGTATTTATGTTTGGCTTTCGTTGCGATTGCCGTCGTTCATGCTTCTGACTCTTTCCTTCAATGAACTTATAACATAGTTACTATAAAAATAATTACTTTCGAAGCAAAAAAAAGTGTATATGTAGATTTATTGAAATGGTCTGAATAGTTTTCTTTTACCTTGCATTGTAATGGACCCCTCCATCGGGCGATATGGACAACAGCTTATTGACCATTGTCACTTTATGGAACTTTGAACTTTTAGAATTCTCAAAATACGTATCTGGGACCCATATCTTATCCAGCATGGTGTTGCTAAGGGCTAGAGTTTGATTCCAGTCGTGACTTAGACGCGGGTCAGTCCACAGTTGCCTCAAAAAGAAATCCAATTTGTAGTCCTTGGAAAATGAAAACAAGAAGTACAGAAGAAAGCTATAAAGTGTATTTCAGTACAATATGTGTCAAATGGAAAGAGGTTTTTTCGAGGTATGTATGGGGGAGGGGAATTCCACATTTTATTCGATTGATGATGGTACATTTACTTCCTACAATGAGTAGTCCATTAAATTCTTAGTCATTTGAAACTTCTTTCATTGCTGATTAGTTGGATTAGCCTATACGCAATTACAGTTTCCACTATTAGTTAATGACAGGTCCAACTTGTGCGAGTTTTGGGTAGAGTCGTCAAATGAACGTTTGAGTGTATGCAGCCAAACAACCAAGCCTTCAAAGGAGGGAAGGACAAATCAAGGAGTATACATGTCGTGATTCTCTAGCTTCCTCTAATTCTCAGCGAGCTGGGTGCAAAGTTGTCAGACTGGGAGATCCAAAGAATTACCGTGTAAGTTAAAATTCTGTAAGTAGCGAAGTACAAGAACCTCCTTACCATGTCTACAACGTTGATTGAGTCGATGGACAATACCCATAATCCTACAGTGATAATAACAGGATCACCTTCGAACGACATAAGAAGAATCACTCAAAATAAGTTTGGTTATAATGTCTGTTAGTATGAACATAAGAACTGCATCAGCAAATACATTTTGATTGGTGATTATGATTGCTGCTATCTGTAATTATAAGCAGCTGAAAATACACCCTGACTAAAGTGGCTTAGTGATTTCTGTTTGGCTAATAGGCCGTTTTCGAGTTTTGTTTTGTCTGTTTCAAAATGAATAATTCTGCGTTCCATACGAAAATGATTTTGTTTTGCATGAAAATGAACGTGTAGCTACTATACATTGGTTCTACACGAAGATTCGTTTTGACACAGGGGTAAAATTAAGGTAACTCGGAAATGGTCCTGCTGTGTCAATCAGTTGGTCCGTACTTCCTGATACAAAGTGAAAATAAGAACCTTTCAAAAATCATCAACCAGTACAGCGTTTACAAGGTAAAATATCATGCTTACCTCCAAAATTTGGCCTGAGTCGATTGTCGTAACCTTTAATGAGCTTGTTTAAAAGAGCTGTCATATCCTTCGCTGAACGTCTGAAAATAATCACATTTGAACAATAGTATTTGCTATACGTTATGTTCGTCACTAATCTAAAAGCAATGAAATAGGCCATCTCCAAGTTACCGGTAGCCAAGAGTAAATCAGGTGGCACAAAACTTACCTCACTTACGCAGAAAATCACAGTTACGTATAAATCCCAAGCCAACTAATGTACCGTCTGACAGTACACTAATTACAATGTAAATGGTTTTGAACCCAGGAGTATCAGTAGTTCGTATATTGTGATCGTCCGGGTGAGGGTAGTTCTGAAAATAACTCTTCTTGGTGACTGACGTTTCGACAACCTGAGCGGAAGTCATCTTCAGAGTCTAAAGATGACTTCCGCTCAGATTGTCAGGTTGTCAGGTTGTCGAAACGTAAGTCACCAACAAGCCTCCCGCCGGACATTATTATACAATCTTTCTATTTGTCATTCACCGCCTTTTCAGCCGGTAAATATTACAAATTTTCGAGAATTTATCAAGCACGTATATATTTCCAAGTAATAATGTTTCTAGAGCGGCAAACTGAATGAAAATATAACACAACTCGACAAACACAAATGAATTATATATACATCCGTCCATACCACGCACTATACTTTCATTACGGAGGAAGACATGCCGTGAATGACGTAGGCAAACTGGGCATTCAGTGTATCCAATAACTTGCTTTAAAAGACAAGTCAGATCAAGGCGATGTAAAAAAAAAGGATTATAACAAATTATGGAGTCAGAACTCTTGTGGTTCCACGGAATTTTGCAGTCGTTTGTTGAAAAGAAAATTGAGAAAAATGACAAATATTTAACTACAGATCCATCAGAATAACACAAACTTAACATTAGAGTCATGACAGCTGCTGGCAAAATGCTGTCATATGCTCTCCTTCCCTGTGTTTATTTTGGTTGTTGTTGTTTTTTTTTATATATATTTAATTTCTTGAAGAACAACTAAAACGGAAGTCGAGAATGACCGAGTGAGAAAAACGTAACTGTGGGAAACTAACAAAAAAGAAACGAAAGTTAATAGTTAATTGCAGGTTTGAAGCATTCCTGGGTGAACAACTGAGCTGTTCTACAACTAATTAACAAGCTCATTGTGTGAGATGTAATGACAGCGTCGCCTTACGATTCATAGAGTAAAATTTAAAAAGAAAGGAGTAAAGGAGAGTTTGAGTGAGCCTAGAAAATCGTTGTAACATAAACAATTGACGACTGCAACTAAAGAAAGTGGGATACTCAGGTTTTTTGTTTTTTTTTTTGCATCGAAATGCAAGTTGTGTCGATGTTGGACACAACTACGGTCTACGAGGCAGTCACAGCACAAAGTTTAATTTAGGCAGAAATGGTCGCAATCCACGCTAAGAGAGATTACAGTAAAGTAATATATAATGAAATTGCTCCAAAAGTGCTTATACTTCTTACCTTGGTTCACCGTAGACAGTGCTGGAGCACAGCGCCACGAAGATGCAAAATTTAAGAGTCCAACTTGGCTCACATCCGGACATCGTCATTGTGTTAGAAGCCAAGCACGGGCGCTTGTAAAGTAACAAACAGGAGAAAGTAATGTTAAAAAAATTCACATTAAGGCAGGAGTGCAGAGTAAGCTCTAAGGGGAACTTTAATTGTTTATTGCGATGTAATCGTGATTGAAACCAGACGATGGTTCAGATCACGTAGGAAATGCAATTTATGAATTGATGTCGTCAGGTTACAAAGTCGATCGCACGTAGCTATACATTAATCAGCTGATGAAAATTGTCATTCCTGTTTGAAATTTAAATAGTTGTGAAGTTTGTTGGGTGTTGAATTTTGTTTGATGGTGATAACCGACTAGTCCTTTCCGTTCTACAAAACAAACTTTAACACGAAAATTACCAAAGATATATTAATTACACAGAGAAAGAAAATCTTCACTCAGTGAAAAAACCTCTCCTATGAGTGGAAATAGCGGGAATAAGTCAAACAGCACATTTGCGCCGCGACATTCTGTTATTTCGAATAATTGAAACATAAACATAAATTAAAAGCCCTGACAAGGGACATTTTAGAGACAGTTTTTTTTTCAAAGCTACTTTCAGTTCTGATGCATTGTTGTTCATGGAAAAATTAATAAATAAACTCGACGGGCCTTTAATAGAAAATTGTTTCATGCCTAGGTCTATTTAAATTCGCACTGGGATGTCTAAGCAGCCTTTTTGTATTTTTTTTTTTTAACCTGGTACAGGGATAATTTTCAGTTATTCACTTCTGTTTTGCTTTCCATCGTTCACTCTTTACATACTGATCTTCAAACTGAGAAGCTGTTATACGTTTTCTGCCATCTAAGAAATCATGCAATATTGAGGCATAGTTTTCATTTACTTTCAACGCTTGTACGTGATGTAAAACATTCATTACCCTTATGTCATTATGAAGAATGAAAAAAAAAACGAAAATAGACAGGACGTCGGAGGAAAACATTCAATCACATTGCTGCTTAATGTAAATATAGGAAATTTAGCTATGAAGATAATAATTTTGGTTTTTAGTTTCTATTTTTGGTTTAATTACTTTGCGCCTCTCCTTGTGGTCACAGTTTGCGAGAAAACGGCTCACGCTGAGAGACATGTTTACCAACAGACAAAAGAGAGGTAACTCGATAATTATTTCTAGATATTAAAGTTTGTCGCAGACTTTTGAAACCGTAGGAGTAGTTATTTCGGCTTAACACTGCTGGTGTTCTTTCTTTTGTTGGAAACCCTCCGAGTGTCTTGTGAATTTCCATTTGTTTACTTGGAAAATTGTAAAAGATGAATTAATATGTTTACACCTTAAAAATTAGAGACCCCTTCTGAGGAAATTACGGAAATATTAAGGCGCTTTCCACCCAGAAAAAAAAAATTTCAGAAAGTTTCAAAACGAGGGTTAGGGCAATAGGTAAATTTTCCGGAAAATCTGTTGAATTCCGAAGTGCGATCATTCGTATTTTGGGGAATTCGGACAATAAAGCGTTCTTAATCTTCAAAACTTTGGGTATGTACAAGGTTTCAATGCCTTTCCACAAATTCCTGAAAATGCTTTTCCACTCGCCACAAAAAATGCCCAAAAACTGAAACCGGAATTTTGGTCAGGCGCAAAAATGCAAAGCGCCCTTGGTGTCCATTTCAAGAGGATAATATTCACGTGCCTCTTGTAACCATCGCTAAGCAACACAACGGAATAATTTGTTCGGTATTCGGTTGAGGATGGTGTCGTTCTTGTGTTTTGAAAATCGTCGAACGCGTACTGTTTTTGATGCGCTTTTGGCAAAACAGCGGTAGCGGGTGTTTGAAGAAACGAACCGACAGAATTACTTTTTCCTTAAAAAACATTTCAATAAAAGAAGCGTCTCTTGTGGTTAAACAAAAATTATTCCGCTAACGAAAAATGAAAACAATGTGTTCTTTCGGATCGAGCGTTCACCTTTTCTAGAACGACTCCGCCATAAAATTGCAAAGTTTATAAGAAAGCAAAAAAGGACCAGTGTTCTTGTTTACAGAACAAAATCAATCCACGTCCAGCTGTAATAAACAAAATAAAATTAGATGTAATACGCTATAAGTTAGTTCGTTTGCCCTTATTCGTTACTATTTACATCCTTCTATGTTTTTACTTCAAATAAATAAGCTGCACTCCATACTGCACTAGAGAAATTTGAAGCGGAATTTTCCCTCTCAAAACGCATCATTTTCTCTCTCAAAACGCAAAGCTGCCGTTTTCAAATTCCACTTGCATAAGAACGTTCTTGAAAAGCCCCGTTTTCCTGAGATGTTAGTGGGAACGGTAGGGTAAACCGTAACAATATATCTGCGGTTTCAGATTTCTTTCGGCACAGTGAGACGAGTCCTAAATACCGAGTGCATTAGATGAATATGCCAAACATAATGGAGGTGAGTAGTAATCAAATCAGATTTCGGTGACAAAATGTAGTTCTGCTACTCAAAAGATTGAAATGGAGAGCTGTGTATAAAATGCTGGAGACTAAAATCGAAAAGTCTGTATACGATTACAAATGAACTTTAGAGTTTCTTTGTGTAATTAATTCTTTGGATTATCCATAGTTTTGCATACTCACGGCTATACAAACCTTTCAATGAGAGAATATTGGAGACTTATTATCAAAGACGTATGGTTATCAAACGAACGTTTCTGGCGAAACGGCTCTCCTCCCCGTCATACAGTTCCAAAAATCATGAACCATTTCGTGCAGTTGATCATTTTACTCTAAACGAAAGTTTGTTTCTTCGCTCTGATCGTAAATTACTAATAGCTTTCTGTAAATCACAGATCTTTTAACGCATGTACGCTTGTTAGACGAAATATTAAGCCATAATCTTCATTCACTCCATTATATGGAGCTGAACATATTCAAAATTAATGAATGTCCATTCTTCGCAAGGATTCTGAATTGAATTGAAAGTTGGCAGACGTTTTCGCCACAAATCGCGTGTTAATGAGCCTTTTAAATTGCGTTCCGTCGTAAACAAGCATTTAGACACTTTGCCCCTAGTCTTCACATAATGAAAATAGGCAGCTGGATGTGTTTGAACACTTCAAGATTGCCTTACAATAATACGAATAATAGAGTTTCTCGGAAAATTTGTACAACTCTATCTCCAACAGCTCGATACTCTACGATATCTCTGTCAAGATCTACATGACGTTTTTTGGGGGTGTAAGCTACCGTTCATATTAATGTACATCGTATTGTTCAAATGCGATTATTTTCACATAGCCAGATCATTACATGGAGAAATTTTGACATAAGCATGGTTATGAATTAAATATTGAAATCTGAGTGCGGAACGTCACGTGCGCAAATTAATTTTCAGACCTTACTCATTTCTCTAATAGCCAGTTTAAATTCTGATCTGTTATTACGTAGCCTCATTAGAGAGTGGCTTGCCTTTTCTAGAATTTCTGGAGAAAAATGCTCATAATCCACCTTAGCGGATACACAATACGAGAAAAGGTTTGAATAATTTCAAAGATGGCTTACAAATAAGTGGAAAGTAACATCACTTTAATTCGATCCGTCAAGAATTTTCCATCGTCGGCTTTTAGCTATAAGTTAAAACAAACGATTATTAAGGAAATAGGCAATATAACATATAAACATGAAATGAAACGTGCCCAGAGTGTTTACATAAATTTATGAAAATATTAAGAAGGACTAGAAAAATTCCAAAGCGCGCTTATGTGGGCTTAGTCCGAGCCGCAAATGAGAGATTGAAGAAGTACTTGAATGTGGCCAAGCTTTCATAAGAGGTTACATGAGACTAGGCAAACAAGAAAAAGTCATTTGATGAATGAAATAAAGCAAACAACATGATATTTCGGACCGCGTTTCAGTGCTACAAAGCCAGTCTTTGGGCCCATTCAGACCGGGTTTTTCGTTGGTTTGATAGACCGGGAGGAATTACAGGTCCTCACTGTGTAATCTTAAGGATTTAAGCTCTGACATGGAGACTTCAGTCACTGATATCACTGAAAGTACTTCCAGGAACTTTTCCTTTGATATCCACAACATGGATCGACGACGTCATATGACGCGGGAATGACGCCATCATTTTCGAACAGCCGCATCCTGGATTCGCCATAGTGGATTTTATGATTATTACAAAAGGTTAGGAGACCACTGAAAATGGTCTAAGTTTGGTTTATCAAAATTGTAACATTTTTTTATAAGAAACTAAAATAAATAAGGAGAAGGAGAGCAAATGACTGTCAGTAAGATAACAATTCATTACTGTATAGGTTTGCTTTTATGTTAATTATTTTTGTTGTACTTTAACTCGCTCTGATCAAGCAAACAATGTCATCAATGTTAGCAAAACCAAGCTTGTTTATGTTCTTCATGTTCGATGGTATTTGTTCTTAATTAACCTGTTTAGTCGGGTTTTTTCTTGGCCATTTAGGACCGGAGACTCGTTATCCTGTAACTTAGAACTGCTTATGCTATTTTCACGACAGGATAATGCAGACATGAATTCTACGACGTATTTAACTGAATTTTGTTAGCCAAACCCGTCTTTCATTAATATTTCCATTAAATGTGAATGTATACCAGAAATCTTTAACGGCAAAGTTATTGGTAAACCTCGGACTTTTGTCGTCACTTAAGTTGTCATTAGCAGCATCTATGACGTCATTATGACGCAGCACATGGGTAAACGTTCACCATAATGGATAGGGCATGTTGATTTCATTTATTTACATTTATCTTAATAAAACAAACATCAAAACATGGAGAAAGAGGACCATCGACGACTGTTATAGGGAAATAAATAAACCTGTCACAAAACAGATCTGCTATGTTGAATTTTAAATTTTTATATTTCACTTGTTTCTATAGTTTAAATGTGAACCCTTATATTTACTTAAAAAGATTGTTGATAATTTAAGTGGAGAAAAATACAAAACCCATCCAAAAACCTGGTACATGAATGCCGAATAATGTGAACAAAATTGTCTTTTCTATCTCTGCAACGATAACAATTTTCAGTTTTTTTCAGTTTTGGCCTCGCCTTTACTGTACGAGTTTTAATCAATTATTACCGCTTATGAACGTTCCGTATTGATTCTATTAACCTCAGTTATTCTTCACGGAGTCAGTATAATCACAATTACTTTAAAAGGGCTGCTCTTGACTTTCCTTTCTGGTTTTTACTTGATCCTTGGTCTCTGCATGTGGGCGATTACAATCTCCCAAAGCATGAAGGACTCGGCACCTACTTTCCTTATCAGAATTTGCTTATCGATAGTAACCGCTATACTTGATTTGACGTTCAAGTACATCGCGTTGACCTCGGCCGCGCGAGTAATATATTTCTTACTTAACATCTTTTATGCCTCCATTTGTCACTTTCCGGTTGTAGGGAAATATCTCCCCATCCTCAGTGTAACAATGATAGATTTGAAAAGGAACGACCACACAAGTTAACGTGCTTGGAGTTGAATCAACTTTAACAATGTCATTTCTCGCTTTTTTAATTACGACTTACTATGTGCCAGTACCATGCGGTTATGTGATTGCTTTCCTTTACTTTTGACTGATTAATTGTGATTTTTATTGTCATCAACAAAAATGAAATAAATAAACTTCAATAATGACTTGTTTTGAATAATTTGCCTACAGACATTATTATCCTGCAGTTATTTAATTAAAGGTTGAATAACAAATTTATTTCATGTTTCTTTCGGGAAATTGTCCTCTTATCTATTATCTTATTTCACGTAATGAGAGATAGAAATTTACTTATTCCAACCGTCTGAACAGATGTGAAAAAAGCAAATACAACATAGGAGTCATAAAATGTCTCAACAGATTACCTTGTAAAAAATTTATAATTGACATTTCGAATATTAAATGAAATAATATAAATATTGTTTTCTTGAAGAGGAAGTTAAAGCAAAACGGTTTCAGTACAGGTTGTCTTTACAAATATCTCAGTGTCTCATATCTACCTAGCTATCTGGTATCTTTTAATATACCCCCGAGATTGAAAAGAAGCATTTTGGAGCCATTTTCCTTTGAAATTTTAAGAGTTTTCCATTGTACTGTTTTCCCAAAATGAAGATAAACCTTTGTAGGTGAAAAACGATACTAAAAGCAGTTTGAGAAAATGGTTTAATTTGTTTAGGAAAGAAAGATCAAGTAAAACCTAGATCTCTAATTTGCTTCGCCAAAAATAAAAGTTGATCATTGTGTTCATATTTTTTTTCAAAATAATATGCAGACTAAAGAAATTACTAAGTGAATGTAACACTTTGAAAGAATAAATTTAACATCAAAAAGTATTGTCGCACTAAAATAAACCGAGTAGCATCTACGTTATCTAGTTATACAAAGATATTTAAAGAAAACTAAACAGTTAAACAAAATAATATGTTATGAAGAGATAATGAGAATATACTTTACCTTTTTGGTTATAAATAAAAACATAAACATTGATTCATTTGCTTG
>Ga0126337_10001215_pt1 | contig 15202 bp, 21 predicted proteins | sample DipCmetagenome_FD_92527 | JGI IMG/M metagenome (GOLD analysis project Ga0126337, IMG submission 92527) | Coral microbial communities from La Bocana,Puerto Morelos, Mexico - Diploria C A metagenome | ecosystem: Host-associated > Invertebrates > Cnidaria > Coral | place: La Bocana,Puerto Morelos... | reverse complement strand
TTGAGCTACGAAAAAAAAAACCTCCTAACTTTCCATTATACTGGTTGTTTAATATAGGGATCCTTATATTGGTGCATGATAATCCCTATTATAACTGGGTAGTATTTCATCCCCTATATACCCTATAACCAACCAGGTTTTTTTTTCATTGCTCAATTATGTGCTTTGCGATCGCATCCGCATCCCCAAGTTTTTTGTTCCGAGCATGCTGTTTGCCAAATGTGAGTCGTTGCAGGATGTTTTCACGAGGCCAGGGGAGGAAAGGATTGTTACACCCCTGAAAACAAACATGGAACCTGAAAATGGACCCCTGGAAAAGGAGAAACATCTACAAATCACCAGTTTTTGGGTTCCATGTTTGTTTTCCAGAGGGTAAAGTTTGATCTCAACGCAACAACATACGCGAAGAAAAAAACAGTGTTTCTATCAGAACATACATTGTTCAGTCCTGTATTTACTGTATACCTTTCATGTTGTTCCATGATGCACCTGCCCTCAACAGCTTCTTGAAAACAATTCGGTTTCCTTTTCTTCGGGCCTTTTAACTCTTCTTTGTTCAATTTGGGGTGTACTTCATATCATAGAAATGTCGGGGGCCCACCGCCCCAATGCCACCGCCCCCCGGAAATAGCTGGTTAATAATCCGTTAACAAGGCTGGATTGGCGCCTCTCATGAGATTGACCTTGACGAGACATGGAAGCTTGTGCTCGTACAGACAATGGCCTCATGTTTGAGGCGTATCCAATCACTCCCCAAAAAATCTGGTGATGTTATCTTTGATATGTTTGAAGCTTAAGATATATATGCGAATATAAATATATACATGCAGTTATGGCTGCTTCTGGGTCCTTTCCAAAATGGAACTGGAGCCTAACCAAAATGATGTCTATGATCTAAATAATATGTAGAAGACCTATGAAATGTTGTGGGATAACAGTCGATGCAATGAGTTCCGCAGCACCTTTTTTCTCTCAATTTTTGTTTGTCCTTTGCACATGTGGCAGTTTGATCCTTGGATGCATTTATCCCTGCATCCGGATTGGCCCATATGGATCATAATCGACTCATTTCATGTAGTAAGACATCCATGGAAGATCAGCATAGCCATTGCGTACAATCCACCTTGGCATTCAAAGACCAAAGAAATATGTTCTAAAACCAAACTCCAAGAATATGCAAGAAGATCTCAAAGTTGAAGAAGATTTTTTAGAGCCAAGATGCTCCTTCCTGGCGAGATGAGCTTGTTCACGTTTCTCACTCTTGGCATTGTGCCATGCACCGCTGTATACCTGAGCATGAATATGGAGATGTGATGTGCCGATATTTTCAAAGTTGTTCATTGATTTTTTCTGAGGTTTCAAATTCTTTTCTTTATCAATTGTAGTCTTTTGACCAAGACACTGAATGCATCAGTTTTTGCAGCTTCTTCTTCTCTGCCTTCTGTTCATCTGTCAACTGTGGCCCCCTGGGGCGTTTGGGATTCACATCCGCAGGTTTGTTTGCAGATTTGTCCTGTTTCTGCTTCTTTGTTTGCAGTTGCTTTCGCTTGCTGTTTGCACTAGCCTTCGGTGCACGTGGACGAGCTTTTACCTTCGCCTTTGCTTTCGCCTTTGTTGCCTTTGACTTTGCCTTCGCTTTCGCCGATGGCCTTTTTTTTGCTGCCGCCTTCGCATTTGCCTTTGTTCTTTTTCTTGGTGTGGCTTTTGCCTTTGCCTCCACTTTGGCCGTAGGATCCTCATGTCCCTTGAAAGGGTTCTCAGGGCCATTCATGATCGCCATCATGGAACTCAATTGCAGGCCAAGGTTTTGTGAAGTAACTGGAGTAGCCAACACTTGTTCAAGAGACATTTTTTCAGGGCCAGCCCCCTCATATGGGACAATTGCCAACTCCGAAGGATCCGGCACCTTTGAAGGTTCCGGCATCTCTGCAGGTTCCGGCATCTTTGAAGGTTCCGGCGTCTTTGAAGGTTCCGCAACCTCTGAAGCATCCTGACGCAAGACTAAGACTCGATCACAGAAGCATTGAAGATCGTCCAAGGTGGTTTGAAGTTGAGCAATTGTAAGGTCCAAGAGGTCCCATGTCACATAACATCCATTGGGGCAAGCGGAAGAAGAAGTTCTTGCATTGTTGTTTTCCCCAAGAATCAAAGTTTCAGCATCAACCTTCAGGGAAGTGATTGAACCACACAATGGTTTCACCTTAGAATTAGAAGGTCTGCAAGAAAACAAATGGCCTCATCATGGATTTCGTAGCCATCGAAGCCATCATATTTAGCTGGCGTTTCATCATCCATTTCTGTAGCCTGAGCGAAATGCAGCGACCGCATCATTCTTTTAGAATAAATAGTTGTTCCTGGTGTACAGCTATGAGATGGTCAGACTGTTTTGATTGTTTGGTTTCAGATTTTCTCGGTTGTTCTGAATTCAATGTTTTTGATTCGGATGTCAAACCAAAGCGACTGCAACCTCAGGAAATTGAGCATGGGAAGCTTTCTGAGGATCTTCCAGGCCAGCTACCTGAGCAATTGGGACGTGGGGGGGTTGTTCAAAGGACATTCTTTGCTCAATTCAAAATTCAAACAATGATTCAAAAGATATCTTAGCACAAATATCGAACAAGGCACGCTACTCTTGGATTCAGGCGATGGTGTCATTCCCAATTGATTATCCGGCAAAAGCTTACCCGCTGGATACCTCTCATCAAAGTTCCTTATCGGTCAGGTTTTTGGGTGCTAAGCCAAAATGTCTTACTCCAAAAGAAGTAAAACATACAAGTCATATTTCACCAAGAAACTGTCGGGCAAGATCAAAAAAAGCTGGTGGTTCACCATTGTCCTGTAGGCTGAATGGAACCCATGGGTCTGTTCTGTTTTGAAAATGCATATTTCTTACCCGCAAAAAAAGGTTCCACCCTGGTCCTGTGCCAAGTCAGTTTTCCTTGATGGTTTCTTCTGGGTGGAACCGGAACGTGTCGAAGGTTTTTTTCACAGAAGGCGCACGAAGATCTTGTGGGATCTCCTGTTCACTCCCTTCAGCTTCACCCGCATCACCATCAAACTCATCATCATCATCATGACCCAAGGGCTGATGAGAGGGGTCAGGGGCCTCTTCATCATCATCCTCTTCATCATCTTTAGACTTCTTAGATCTTTTTGATGGCCTCTTCATCACGGTATCGCCTTTTCCATCTTTTTCTTTTTTGTCTTTTTGGCTTTATCCGCCTTGGTTTCAGTAGAAGAATCTTCACCGCCAACACGACCAGGAAGAGCATGATGACTTACTCCTGCAACATTCCATGACCAAAAAACCGAATCTTTTTTTTGGAATAAAACCCAAATTCCAACCTGATGACGACGCCGCCGCAGCAGCAGGCATTCCAGCTTTGGCCGCAGAAGTTGGAGGAGCTACTGACGGGATGCGTGGTGGCGTTGTTGTGGAACGATTGCTCGATGCAAGAAGCTGCTGCATATTGAAAGCCTTAGTGAAAATCATGCAGGCCATTTGAAGTAAGATCCCCTACTAAAAGCAAAATAACACGATGTCGAGAGGAAAAAGAATACTAAAAAGCCAAATGGCGGGGGGTCGAAAGCTACAAGTTAACGGAACTTCTTGTACACTATCTTCATCATCAGATTGGCGTGCAGCCATAGTGATCGCCCGCACTCCCACTCGCACCCAGGCTAAATACTAGGAACGAGTAAACTCAAAAACCCTGCGGTTGATACAGCATAGGGAGGGATATTGTCTCAGAAGGGATGATGCCATGAGACTTTTTCACTGAAATTCAATGACTACAGAAAATTCACATCATCTATGAGTGTGAGATGGCAATGTTGTGCATTTTTTTGACTTCGAAATTCAATGGACCGTTGTCAGGCCCCCCATCGGTTGCCATGTCCCTACGCGCTGGAAATGAAGGACCATTAGTTGAAACAATTTGAATAAGATCAATAAAAACGATTTCAATCTTCAAATCAGTCACCCCTAAGGACCAGTAGAAATCCAACATAACTTCTTCACCCCTCACCACCCAGCGCAAAACCTACTACACTCAATGAGTCAAAGAGTGCACCCTGGCGAAAAGCTGGTTTGCCCGGCCCTGTGATAAGTATATTTCTTAAATCATATTCTGAAACAAAAGAAGAAACTTGAAGAACAATTTGGTAAATACATCATCCACAGGGTTCCAAAATTGTTTACCTTCAGATCTATATGGGTATGGCCAGCTCCTTTACATCAAACGCACCGTGCTATCATTCACATCCAAGGCTTGCTTCAAGCAAAGCGTAGGACGGATAGGTGTAAGAATCTTCGTTCCATTGCCAGCACTTGCATCCAACCTGCAAAGTGTTAAACCGATACCATTTAGAAAATCTTGATTTGGGCAATCTAAGACTAACAATGATGCCGTCATTTTGGGAAGAAAACAACATAAAACAATAACAATTTTTGTGTGACTGAAAGAGCTAGCCTGCATCTCCAAACAATAGAGAGTGTGTCCGCACAGGTCTTCAACTTGGTGATGGACATCCACGAGCCAAAGTTTTTGCTCGTCATTTGAGGCCCACCTCCTTTCTTGGTCTTGGCTTTCTTTGGCTTGGGTTCGGTGGAGGGCTCGTCCAGCACAAAAACCAAAGGTTTGGTGGCCTTCCATTCTCCTTCTTGAATTTGGTGATGGGACAATTCCACCTTTACCTGCAGTTCGATTGACAGAATTCTTGATAATGTCCAAAAGTGTGTTCTTAAGAAAGGGTGGCAAATTTTACTGCATCTTTTGAACATTATGATGAATTCTATCAATCCTATTTGCTTATGGAAGATGGTGTCATGAGGGGATAAACGACACCCAGAAGGTGCGATTGATTCAGTCCATTGTTCAACTTGGTCAAACATTTCCATCCATAGTTTTGTTAATCTTGATGCCTCAAACACCACCTTTCAATAGCCCGAAATGGCAGCAAATTCTGATTTGTAACTTTTTACGGGCACCTAAGTAACAATGATTACAGTAACTACTTGCCATAATTTCCTCCAAACCCGTTTTAGTTCAATCCCATCCAATTAGAATTTTTCGGCGGAGGGGACGGCTATCAACTTCTACTTGAGTAAGATGGATCTCCACAATCTTTGAACAAAAGTTAACGAACCATCATGGTTTCAATAATTCCAATTTGGTTTCATGTGAAAACAATATGAAAATCAAACCAGACACCGATCAAAAAAATCTTTTGGATCACTTTCACATCCAAGTAACTTCTCCAAGATCTTGCAAGTCACTGAGTAGGCTTTGCACGGTCACTGGCACATCCAAGTTTTCCAATTTTGAGAGATGTTCCGAGATATTTTTTTTCTCCAAGATCACCATTGAAGAGGGCACCAAAGTGAATGACATCCAGCGACCTTCGGCGTTCGTCATGACCTCTTGCGCTTCCTGAATGGAAGAATCAAGATATCATGAAAAGGAATATCTACATCATTCTACATCTATAGGGCAGGGTTGGGGGGCACATCCCAACAACCTAAACCATGATGAAGGTATTTAAGGTGTTTGCAGGGAAACATGAAAACCCCAAGAGCCCAACCCCATCCAGCGTTTGCACATTTATAACAAAGACACTTGGCCATCTCGCCACTCACCACCACCGAACGCAAACCTGGGACAGGCTGAGCTACAGAAAGAGTTGAAGGTGGACTCAGCAATGGGAGGGGTCAGGGAAACTATGGAAAACTCATTGCCAGACTGATTGAGCAATGAAAAAATCAGATCTTAGGAAGATAGAACTTTTATGAACTTATTATGTTTTGTTCATTGTTCATTTACATGACTGATAGATGAGTTCTTGGATTTGACCTAGGCACAGTTCTCTTCCTTCAAAAAGCTGGGTCCTTCCACGGGAACAAGCAAATAAGTGTTCACCATCTTCGCCACCAAGGAGTAGATCGAAAGAGTTGTTGACACTGAATTTCTTCCTTGGCTCACACTCGCCACAAAAAACAACTGTGTTACTATTTCAATGTCATCCATGAAAAATCTGAAATTTGAAGGATCCCCTACTTGGAACATGTTTACGTTTGAAGGGAACAACTGAAATTTTGTAGTGTTGCCAACAAGCACTCAAACTTGGATGTTTTTGGGGTTCTCCGGAGATGCCATTTAAAAACCCATCTTTGATTTCAATCAGATATCCCTTTTGCTTCATGGAAATCAAGAAAAAACAGGAACAATCAAGTCTCAGATTTGGAAGTTTGGAGACATCTTCCTCCTTGCAGGCTTCCAATTTGATCCTCTTTGATGGAGCTTCTTCGGGTTCCGCTTCTCCAGCATCTGTCCTGCATTCAACGGTTTTTTGAAAAATGCAGAGGATTGCTTGGGTTTTTATCGGTTTTTTTCTTTTGCGGATCAAGGATGACAAGGTCAATGAAACCTGCTTGAAGATTTTTGTAAAGCATGTTGGGGGCTCCTGTCTTGAATCCAAAACAACCCACCATCAGATTCAGGGTTGTACTCCGCGTTGTGGTCATCGATAATCTTTTTGGCCCTTTCCCCAGTCGAGTCCGTCTCCAACCACTTCTTCGCGAACGTCTCGAGTACAAGTAGTCGATCATGCTGTTGAGCTGATACCCTATAAGACTTGGATCTTTCGGTCACGTTGTTTGTCTTCAGGGCAGCAATGACCGGACTGAAGTCTGGGAATCCTGGTAGGTTCAAAGATCCCGACCTGCATTGATCATACACAGTGTTCCCACAGCGTGTAAGCATCTCTTGACCACTGTGGTCTAGGCACAATGCAGCGCAAACTGTTGATTTCCCCTGGGATATCTCCTGGCATTCAAACAGTCAACATAGACTGCCCAACTAAAGTGACATCAAAGAGTGCCCAACTATCCCACCAACTAAAAGTTGTGATCAAAGATTGGTCTAATTATTATTTTTAGATTGTTGTTGTCGTCGTCCTTGTTGGTGAAATGCTGTTGGACTCTTGTTGGTGTTGTTGTTGTTGTTGTTGTCGTTGGTGTTGTTGTTGTTGTTGTTGTTGTTGTTGTTGTTGTTGTTGTTCTTGTTGTCGTTGACCTGTTGTTCTTCTTGTTGTGCTGGTGGTGGTGCTTGCAGTGGGTGTTGTTGTTGTTGCTGCTGATCGTGGCTGTTGATCGTTGCTGTGGTTGCTTGATGTTAGATGGGAATCTTGTTTGGTTGCTGTCTTTGATGTTTCTTTGACATTGTCTGTGCTGTTACTATGACTGCTACGATGCAAGTATCATTCAAGTTCCATTGCCTCTGTTGTTGTTGTTGGTGGTGGCGGTGGTGGTTGTTGCTGTTGTTGTTGCTGTTGTTGGTCTTGCTGGTTCTATGGTGTCTGTCCATTGTGGGTGAATCTTGATTATGTGGCTGGTTTGCATTGGCTTTCGGATTTCAGATTTAAGGTGAGCCAACTCAAGACCCTACCAAAGAATACTAAAGTCGCAGGTTTATCCCAAAGTCCCAAGAAAATAATGTTTGATTTTTCCTCCAAAGGTACTGCAACAAAGAAAAATGTAGGAAGTCGAGCTGAATCGTTACTCCAGGGTTTTAACATATTCCAACAGAAAGAAGATTACTATACCATCAGTTTCAACTTCAATCAGTCCTCAACAGTGGAAAGAGCGACAAAGCCATCATTGCCATGCATGTCAATGAGAATCTTGCTCGAGACAGTGCTGACATTGAAGGCTGCCAGGGTTTTCTGCACGAAGTCTGTGCCTCCTGCAACCTGGGTTATCAGTTCAATCTAGCCACCCCTCTTGAATCAAACAAAGACCGTTTTTTAATTTCAGAAATGGTGCCAGACTTACTTATTATCTATTGTGTACTATATTTGGGTTGTCGATCTAGCCACCCTCCAGAGTCAAACAGATGGACAAAATAAAAAAAGAGGTTGATTCAGGAATCCATTTCGGAAATTGGAAACTTACTTCATACATTTGGGATATAGGCGAGGCTCCTGTCGCAATTCTTGCACGTCAGTGAAAGCTCGCCCCAAATGAGGCAATGGATTTGGCCGATTTGGGCTTCCCTGAGAAGATTCCAGAGGCAAACAAGCGTGGTGGGCGAAGTTGGAAGATATTGAAACAACATGACTTTTTTGGGATGGAATCTGGAAGCTCTTGAAACAAGATTACTTTGAAATCTGGAAGATCTTGAAACATCATTGTCATGTTTTTTGAGGTTTGGAGGGTAAGACATCAAATTTGCCATTTGCATACTAGATACCGTCGCTTCGGGTTTCACCATAGCATTGCGGGGCAACATAGATATGCCATGCGCCACGCCAGTCTTGTAAGCTTTGGAGGCCCTGTAGATGTTTCTGGAATTGTTGGCGATAATGCACATTCCCTGCAACGCCCCCTGACGCTTTCCATAAACACTGTCCTTATTCAAAGAGACCATGGCAAAGTCAAGATCATTACCATGTTCTCCATTCACATGATATTATACTTGGACGAGGGACAGGCTCAAAAACGAAGGTGAGGGGGCGCACTTTCAGATTTCTCGAAGGGAGGGCAAACTCAGTCCTGGGCATCATGGTTTCTAGAGAAACAATTTAGTGACCTGGGCACTGCAAATAGTTTGCAAGTTAAAATCAGAAACGCTTTGAATGCAAGAAACACTAGTTTTCTTAATTGCCAAGACTCTCCAAATTGTACCTGGCTTTGCGAACCAGTTCATCGGCATCGTTGTTTTTTCCTTTGGATTCATCGCCCGACTCATTGTCATCAGAGCCATCATGATCTTTTGTTTTCACCCTGCTCTTCGAATCCTCAGCATCATCCTCGTCCTCCTCTTTTTTGGCCGCAGGCCCTGAAGATTTCCTACGATGGGGAGATGAGGACCAGCCGAAGGACAAGCTGGGAAAGTGAGGACCACCTGTTGGAAAAAAGTACTAACAATCATCGATGATCATTATTTTTTTTCAAAGCCAGATTCATTACCAATTGCAAGTTTCGTTTCGAAACGGAAATCATTTGGCTGGAAACAAAAAAATAAGTTCCCTTGGTGAGCTCCTGTTTTCTTGTCCAGCTCTATTTGGGTGAACGACGAAGCAAATGCCGTTCACCGGCCAGTCAGACAGTACATTGGACACATAGTTGATGATGAAGCTTTGCTTCAATGCGCCCACCACCCCAAGCGCCGGCATGTTGAGAAAGAGAACCACTGTATGATCGTCCAAGTTGTTCCCCATTTCATTGGCCATATCCCGAATCCAGCTTCGGCTTGCCGGCATAAGGGTTGACTCAGCTTCGGTTGTTTTCCCCACAAAGACTTTCACATTGTGCTCAAGAAAGGTGGCCACTGTAGTCCAAGCTCGCTGGTGACAATCCTGGTGGTAATAAGTTGTTTGCTTTGGTAGGCTTTTTCTCGAAGGTTCATTGTAACAGCGCCGCAGTGACAAGCAATTTATTGGGGACTGCGATTGTTTGTTTCCAAAATATCTTTGTCCGTTTTCAATCGCAAGTACGTTAAAATCCGTTAAAACCGTAACCCGTAACCCCAAGTAACTCCTCCAGTTGGGCAACCAACTTGGTTCTCTTTCGTTCGCTCTCTTTCTCCAATCTTAAGTTTCCACTTAATGCTCGGTTACACAGTGGGGTTAAGAGTCACATACCAAATTTCAAAGAAAAGAATCACACCCCAGACAAACAAAAGGCTAAGGTGTAACAAGGAAAATGGAAAAACATATTCCTGATAGAAGTTGATGCCAAGAGACAAGATGCGTTCAGAAGAAAACTGAGCCTGGTCTGCCCGCAATTCTTCTACCCACGCCAAGAATCCTGCTTCCATCGCCCGATTCAATGCGTTTCGAGAACGATCCTGATGTGCATTGACATACTCATCCATGGTTCGCCCTCGTGCCTTAGTAATTTACAACGGCTGGAAAAATCCATAAGTAGATATACGCGATTTTTGAACCGCTGTATTCGCATTAATTCGTTGAGCCTTCCAAGAGTTGCGAGTCAAATCAAACCAAATCAAATTCATTGTTTTCAAAAGTTGTACGGCTCTAGGGCCAGGGATGTTTGATGATGGCCTTAACCTTGTTATGCCATTGTGAAATGGAGCGATGCAATTATTTAGAGACCAAACGGCAACCAAAAAGAAACATGGCACGGTGCCATCAAACCTGTTGCAACCCCCAAACCCAAAAAACACAAATTGTATCTATCAAATTGTGGGGTATTCAAATTTATAACATACCATCATCATCATAGAAACTTAAGTTGTTGCACCAAACGTCACAACCTTACATCAACCAACCAAAAGCTAGGCTCCACTAAAGATGCAGCAAGAAACTTCAAGCACAAATGGGATGCGGTTCCAATCGAACTCTTCAGCACTTTTCATCACTGTTCCCAAGTCAATATCCAAGTGCCTTATGATGAAAAAGGAAATTTTTGGGAGCGATCCCAAATCTCAGAAAAACCAATCACATTTTCCTTCTAGATTTGTCCAAGCCCAAGTGACGCAGTTTCCAGAAACCCAATCACAATTCGACGACCAGTCCACATTTGCATCACTTTATGGGGGGGGAAAAAAATAAAAGAAAATGATGGTTCTCCCCATACCCCCCAAATTTGCGAGGGGGTTTCCAGAAACCCAATCATCCTGTGAAGATATTTTCTTATCCCTGGAAAATCATTCGTTTCCAACCCGCCAAATTTTGCCAAAAAAAAATCTATTTTCATTTGGCTAGAGGTGACGGGTTTTTTGGGAACCCCATGATTCAATGGTCGCCAAATGCATTTGGCGACCATTGATCCCCAGCCAAATGCATTTGGCGACCATTGATCCCCAGCCAAATGCATTTGGCGACCATTGATCCCCAGCCAAATGCATTTGGCGACCCTTTGCTAGAAAGTGACCCATTCATGAACAACTCATCGTGTTTCTCCATCACATCGCCGGTAAAAGCCGCCTCCATTTGCGGTCGCAACCAGCACCAGCAGCACACCACATCATGCAAATGGACGTGCTGCTCTTCGCTCAATTGGCTCATTTTCTGGGGGCAAGTGAAAAACAAAGTTTCAAACACATTTTGGTAACATCATGCTGGTGATGTGAGAACATGATGGAGATTTAAACTTAAATAAAGCGATTTGATGATGATTGAATACAATGATGTCACAAGAAAAAAATTGCAATGACAATTGATGCAACGGACGATGTTGAAAACAGAAACCAATTCCTAGTCGAATAATGTTAGTTGAGAAAAACATATGAACCCACCATCCCATAACAATGTCCTTCAGCTTCGTAGTGCTATCCTTTGGAGCTTTCTTTGCAAAGTCCTCAAAAGGGTGGTATGCACTCAAGTCAAACTACAAGTCATTGAAAGAGCAATGATAAAGCAAAAAACAACAATGATATTACTTGAAGTTGGAACCAGGAACATTCATAGCCCTTTCAAAGTACATCAAAGCAGTCGACGGAGTGGCGGTCAAGATAGCTTTGAACTGCGGCTTGTCCCGAAAACGATCAGCTTCCCTACGCGAGCTACTCCCTGGAACCCAATAGTCCAATGCAAGAATCTCGTGCGACAGTCCTGCCAGGGCTCAACAAGTTAGACCTTGTCTTCAAGATTCAAAACCTTAACCACCAAAGCATACAAAACCTGATCACAAAACAAAAAACTTAGCGCACAACACATCATACGATACAACAAAAATATTCCAAACCCTTAAACATATGAGTCCAGGTCCTGAGTCCACATGACGGTACGAGTCATAGTGGCTATGAAGTAGTGTCAGTAGCTCTTTTGGACTCCTCATCCTGCGTGTAATTTTGCGATAAAAGTCAAATCTAAAATAGCAGCTCCAGATGCTTTAAAGAAACAAACTCTCAAAATCTAAATAAAGATAGTCAAGCAACAAATTGTAGACCAATGAACGCCGAGAGGAATCGATCCGGTGTCGTTTAACTGACACCATGCGATTGTATTCGGCGATGCATCTCCCCAGCACATCCTTGAGTGGAGCCTTGCTACCATTTCGGGCGCTTTTGCGTTCAGCTTCCACAGCTTGCTGCAAAAGTGCCACCAAGTCAATGGGAGAGGGCGCAATCTTCTCTGCTGTAACATATCCAAGTTCTAAGTCAAATGATGGGATGATAAACGAATTTAAACAATGATTCAGATTCAATAACTAATCAACATAACCCGTTTGGAAATTGGCCTATCTTTTCCATAATTAGTGTGCGGAAATAAGAGGCTTATTTCCGCTTTATTCGTCACTGAAAACAGACCCTTCAAAAAGATACAAACTGTAACTGTACGCTCACAAGAATCTCAGGCTGTGAAGGAAATGGTCCCGTGGATTGCTAGAGTGCTGGTACGAGCACCGAATAGAGCTGAAAGACTTCAGGATCATATTGAGCTTGGGGTCCTTCAAGTCACTCTCCCCAATCTCCAACTCCGAGCAAAATGAAAGGATGCCCAGCATGATAAGCACTTTGGTCTGCCCATCGACAAAATCGACTGTGCCCGGTTTCAGCACCCGTAGCCCTTCGCCGTGATCAAATTTAACCTCCACACATCCAAGTGATGGTTTGTAGCCGTTCATCAAGAATTCGCCAAAGTGAGCAGCAATCTGCTGGTTGGAGGGATAGTCTGCAGGGACAACTGTCAGAAACAAAGACGTTGGATAATTAAGATTGAATGAAATTGAATTTCTCCATCCATGATCCCTAAGTATGTAGATGATTTTCAAACGTTTTTTTTTCAAACGATATTTTTCCAAGTGCCCCACATCCGTTCTTCCCGGAGGGTCTGAAGTTGAAGTGGTGCAGGCCAAGATAAAACTCATCCACGCTGTCCATCGGAATCAAGCCCAAATGATGATTCTTAGATGGAACCTCGAACCTGTTGGTCACATAGAAATGGATCACCTCCAAGGTGTGTTTGCTTGGTGACAACCCCATGCAAACAATATAATCGAACCATAACCAAAGACTTACTAATTGAAAAATTTGGTTTCGCCTCTTCAAGTTTTTCAACCTCGGGGTACAGCTCGTTCAGGTGGTCACCCAGGTTCTTGGAAGCAATCACCTCAGAAACAATTTGTACTTACAAGTGCCCAAAACCAATCAAGATGAAACCCAATTTGATTTGCCCTTGACAAAAAATTGACATGCAAAAATTCAATTCAAAGCCAGGTTCAAGTCACTGTTTCGAAATAAGCTTGCAATTGGCTCACAACATCATTGCTCCCTGCTTCCGGGGGAGTCCCAGGGTTCGCCATTGCCCCAACAACAAGAGCTCACCGTACCTATCCCTGGATCACACAAAAACACCTTGAGGGTCAAAGGCCAGAAGATTTGTTCTTCAATTTGTAAATTCTGAAGAAACACATTGAAACTGGAAAACTCAGAATGAAGAGATTGGTTCCTTTGACTCAGAATGAAGAGAGTGTCTCTCACACCGACATATTTTTTGAACCACCCTCATCCGTTCAGAATTGCTCACGGTGAAACGCCACTTCTAAGTTGTGTGGTCGAAGTGGATGTGGGCGAGCCCCCAATTGAAAATCACGTATCGAAGGCCCAGCATCAGCAACATTCTTCAAGAAAGTAAGCTGGGGATAGGCTTCCTGATGGGCAGGATCACGATTGAGAAGCTGCTCATACCATTGGATTGCACGCCTCATTTGTGGAAAGTCTCGGCGAAAAGCTGAAGCAAGTTTGCGAATCTCCTCCTGTCTTTCAGCTTCAAATTGACGAACCTGCGCCAACCGAGTGTTGTTCGCTGCACCCAAGAAGCGTCGCGACTGTGGCTCCAAAGCAGCCGGCCAAACCAACAACGGGTCTTGACTCAGACCACTTGAACACATCTGAGATTTTACAAGGCAGAACACATCATCCCCTGCAGTGTTTGGATCTCGCATGTTTCGAGGCATGCGTTCTGACAGGTGGAGTCCACTGCCTCCTCCAGGCAATCCTGGGGGTTCAAATCTATATCAAACAAAAACAAAAAATCAAAGAAGGAATCATGCTGGAGATCAAAGTCTTAGTTACTTCAAACATCACACAGTTATGAAGTTTGTGGTTTCAATTGCTTGCTGGGAAGAAGTGGCAACAACATGATATCAGCAAAAGTGATGAGTATGATGACAAGGAAGAAGATGATGTGAGGTTTGTTTTTTGCTCCCAAAGGGCCTGAGCGCTTGCAAAAGATGAATGAGTGAGGAACTGGTTGTTGCTCCACATTTGCTTCAAGCTTCCGAACTTTGTAAGCATTCTTGAATGTCACATTCTGGGGTGCCATTGCTGCCCAATCTCTTACCTTTGCAAAGGAAAGGGATTATAGTATGGACAATGGATTCCCGACAAAATCAATGATCGCCCAAAACAAAAATTGCCAACAGCCAAGATACCGCACTGACAAGCTCCACTTCTAGATCAAGTCCACGGGCATGAAAAACCGGAGACAGCTTTTCCTGGATCCTGTTGCAAACGTCCATAGGAGTATGAAGGATCGCTGCAGAATCCAAAGCCGCCTTGCATAGTGCTAGGACCCCGTCAACATCCTCATGGGTGTGGCCCACACCCAGAAAATTTTGACTGGATGTGGACCACACCCCTGCTTGTGTCAAGCTGGACAAAATCCTTGCTGCGAACGTGTTACGGCACTCCTTGACCGTATTATCGCTTTGAAGCCAAAACCTAGGCTGGTAGAAAAGCCACTTCGTAAAGAATCAAATGATGGAGACAGCCGGTGAGCCATCCAATCGAAATAAAAAGCACTTACTGAACCAACCACCAAGCAACTCCTTTGGCCAAGGCTCGTTTCTTGCCCGTGTTCGGACAAACACTTTTTCCAGCGTTCGCATCAACTTAGTTTGGCAGCTTTGGGTAGTTCAAGTCGGTAAAACAGAATTCTTCCACGTTACAAATCGAAGTATGATTTTAATGAAGATCACCTCAAAAAGAATTGTAAATCTGAATCACAGTGGACATCAGTCAGACTACAGTACTACCAAAAAGAAACCGTGAAAATAAAGACTCGGACTAGACACGCACTCCCATTGCCAACTGCTACCAGCTGACTGACTTTCATCCGACACATAGAAGTAAGTGCCATGGCCATGGGCAATAACGCATGTCAGCGTTAAGGACACACCTGGGGAAAGTGCTTGTACCAACAATTCTGAAACAACATCAACAACAACAACAAC
>Ga0126337_10001214_pt1 | contig 15209 bp, 13 predicted proteins | sample DipCmetagenome_FD_92527 | JGI IMG/M metagenome (GOLD analysis project Ga0126337, IMG submission 92527) | Coral microbial communities from La Bocana,Puerto Morelos, Mexico - Diploria C A metagenome | ecosystem: Host-associated > Invertebrates > Cnidaria > Coral | place: La Bocana,Puerto Morelos... | reverse complement strand
TTTGAAAGATTCAATATTCGAGGAGCCAAGAACAAGAAATGCACCCAAAATGCACAGAAGACAGTTCTGTTATATGTCAATAGTTTTTGGTGGCCCTCCAGAAATCCTGCCCATGAAATCATGCCTCTATGTTTTTTTTTCAGCATACCATTTTACACCTCGATCTGCTGATGTAATTCTAGTTCAGGCTGAGGCTACAAAATCGTTTGCAATTTCCCTGACATACATGTTGGATCATTTTCATTAATAGCAACATTCCAGAAATGCCTGAGGAGCTCCGCTTTTAGCCTTGGCTAAATCTATATATTATGTTATTCTTAAATATATTAAAAGATTTGATTTTCCATGTTTTGTTGTCTGATATTTACTGTGCCTTATTTAGATTCAAAGTACAAACATAGTACTGGTGTATAAGCCTTTATTAAAAACTGGATCATTGGATAATGTAGCTTGAGAGTTTTTATTGGCTTAGCTTAGCCATCATGGGTTATGAGCTATTATACCATGCTCTATGATATGGTAAGCATACACATGATTTTTGGGGGCATTTTTATATAAGGTTAGTGTTGTTTATAATATAGACAGGACCCAGCACTTACTCTGATTGGTCAAAAACCCATGCTTTATCAGAATATAAAACATAGTAAAGCATACTTTATTTTTTTTTCACATTACAACTATATCATAAAGCAATTGAAGAAGCCTAAGCCATATATTACACTGTGATAAAACACTCCAGACATTTGACAACGCTCGAGAAATGTAGGAAGCACTCACCTGCTGTATTTTTGAGAAAATGACATCATTTTCAACCAAGACTTGGAGCAAGAGAAATGAAATGACGGTCGTAAATGTTCGGAAATAACGGTCCAAAAACCATGAATTCTAGTATTCATAACAGATTGAAAATTTGCAAGACATCTAGGAAAGACCTATTGTGAACGAAAATGTAAAAAAATGGATATTAAAAATTTCATCAAAATGGCACTTAAATAAAACAATTATTCCACTCACGCTTATTGGATATGAGATGATTACGGCCAACTGCCCTATCCAATGCATGCATGCTCGTAGAATAATTGTTAAATATATAATATGTATGCTATTTATATATATATTTTTTAAATATATCATTTCCTGAAAACCCCTAATAGGGCCTCGTATATCTAAGACTATTATGAATGTTTACTAATTATGTAATCCACTAAACTGGGATAGGTTTGTTATAACTACCACTACTACATTGTGATTTACCTTAGTGTGCCCATCAAAGGCACTTTTTCTTACTTATTGCCTATCTCCATTTCCATACATATAGACAGGCATACAGAAAGATATTCTTGGGGTGGGAGGACAGAAGATGCATACACACTTATTCATAAGGTATAGAAGTACAACAATAAAAATCAGACAGATCATAGTCCTCTGAAAAATTTATGATTTTAACAGATAATTGTTATCTGTAATGTGAAAGCTGTTGAGATTCTGTCACCTTGGATCTGTCACCTTGCATTTTGAGAGTTCCTCAAAACCCCAGACAAAACCTAAAAACTAAAAATCTCTTTGTGATCTAACAAAGCAGAAATATCGTTCAGACTCATTAATTATAATTTTGGAAAAAAGTTAATGAAAGAAAATTGAAAAAAAAATGGTCATCTCTGCTAAGAAATCCAAACAAGGCTGCTATGAAAGTCATTTCACGCCTAATGCCCTGTGGGCATAGTTTACCTCATCAAAATGATGCCCAATAAATTCAAAAATTGTCAAGAAAATTTGGAACTTTCTGCCATAGACCATGAACATTTTCTGACACCCTTTCCCCTTAGTGTTCAGGAAGATGCTGTCCTTCAATTATGGAGGACGACACATGCAGCATACATAGTTAGCATTGTCCTCCACATAGTCTCATAATGTGTGCACCCAGACTTTGCAGTTGCCACACTCTATCCAGTCAACAGTACTCAGTCCATCACTGGAAGGGGGGTCCTCCTTGACACAGAAAGCACAAACATAGGGATCAATGTTATTTAGTTCTTGTACTGTGGTTTCCAAAAGGACAGAGCTCTTTTCTTTGTTTTGATGGAAAAGAATCGCTTTTGTTTCTCCTTGAGAGGTCATGGGTTCGAATCCCGTTCAGGCCTGAATTTTTTTTTTTCAGGCTTTAATTTCACAACTTCTTCAGTTGTGTATGTAACTGCGATGATGAATCATAAAATCATATGAATGGTATCGCTGTTCGGAGCACTTTGGATGACATCTGTAAGTTCTGCGATGACACTTAAGGCGTTACTTCTTATGTCTTCCAATTCAGTGCAACTTTTTTGTTCCTTGCTGGTGGGAATCAAATTGGCCAAATCTTCTCGTCTCCTCGACATTGGTTCAATTTCCTGGTCCCTTGACTTGTGTGTTGGGTCGGTCATGTTCACAGCATGGATGTGGTGGCAGACTATGCCCCTGATAGCATAATCAAGGCATGTGCAATCGAACAAGTGCACACAAGCCATGCAGGAAGAGCACTGTAAGAGGCAGGCACAAGGTGATGACGAAATTCAATGCACCAAATAAGTCTTGGTCTTCTCTTTCAAAAACTTTAACTCCCAGCTGTCATCTTCCTTTCTGAGTAATGCGTTACCTCAAATCGACTCTGCTTGTTTGTGCCTTTTCATGTTCTCTCTTTGTCTTTTTCCTTTTTCTGCTTTAATCACTTGCTCATAGTCCTCATTCTCAAGGTCTTGTGACATAAAATTTCTTGAAGTAGCTAGCCATACTTTGAGATCTCTCCCTAAACCATGCAAGCACATGCTGCAAAGAGCGCCTAAATCCCACCTCGTTGGTCTCATTTTGGAGTCCTTTGAGGGTGGCATAGAGTTATGCTTGCTGCCCCTTGTCCTTGATGTGCGCGCCAATCTCTCGTCTCCAGCTCCTATCAACATGCCAGCTACAAAAAAGCTTTCTGCCAGGCCTTGAGAATGACGATACCCATGCATTGTGATAGGCCTCAGCATCATCACTTGCGAAGATTTCTGCTTTGGGGTCCCCGCATCTCTCCCTGATGCGGAGAATGTCTGCTGATTCTTTGTTGCTAATTAGGCAGGCAACTGGGATCCCTTCATCGTAGTTGTCAATTACAAGTACAGTTACTAGCTGGAAATCGTATGAATTTGTCCCATGGGTAGCATCTACACATACTAGTTTTTGGGCATATTTTACAAACATTTGTTGAAATTGCGTTTGAATCCCAAGAAGAAAATCGTTCTTCTCAAAACCAGCATGGTCGGAGTTTTCTCCTTGACTGTTAAAACACAGTACAGGATTATGTTCTTCCGTCTCCATCTCTGCAACCCAATAAAAAACACTGTTTGTGTAATCCTGATCTTTTTCCATGCAATTGATGTTATACTGATGTTTTATGTTATGTAGATCTAAGCGTGTAGTTAGGTGATCTCTAGTCAGAGGCCCAGCATGGCTGTCTCTAACGAAGTCTATTATGGCATTCATGTTTACCCCCTGCGTAAGTTTTGTGGCTATACGAGAGCAAGTATCCTTAGAAATGCGAGTATGGGCAATGTCCTTTCTGTGGCCCACAGTGATAAATGCAGGGCATGATCAACCTGTTTTTGACATTCCTTGGGATTTAAGTGACCGTTTCCCTGTGCCCTTTAAAGAGCCAGGAGGTCTTGTAATGTTTCGTTTCGTTCTTCTATCACCTCGTTGTTTCACAAACCAACTCTTCTCCATCTTTTCCTTGGTTTCCTTCCATTTCATAAACTCCTTCCAGTTGTTGAAGGTCCTCTCTTCAATCTTTAGTCTGTGGCCTGGGGCCTGTTTCTCGAAAGACCCGGTAAATTATTGGGCCTGGTAAGTCCCTGTAAACTTTTCGGGTGTTTCTCGAAGCTCCCATTATTTTCGATCCCATTAATTTGTCCGGTAACTTGCCCAGTAGTTTATGGGAGGTCATTACCTTCCGTAAAGTTACCGGGGAAGTCACAAATGTTGCAAAACAAAACAAAATGGCGGCACGGGGCGGGCTATTTTGTTTAGTGCGAACACCATGGTCTTATCAAAGACGCCCCTTTTTAGCCGATATGGCTGACTGCGAAGTTATTGAACGATTTTGGCTCTCACGAGCAAGAATAGAGTGGCTCATCAAAGAGCTAAAGGAGGAATTAGAGAGAAACACGGCGAGAAGTTGCCCGCTGGCTCCAGAAACGCAGGTAAATATAATTGTAGTTTTATTTATTTACAGGTTTGCATGGAAGCGCTATGTAATGATGTTCTTTTTTATTGTTTTTCAAAATCAACCAACGGCGGGAAAAAAATTAACTCTTTCACCGCCAGGTTTGTGAGAAAAAACTTTTTCCCAGCGCCAGGTTTTTCTGGTTTCACATGTAGTTTAAAACAACACACAAAAGTCAAACCTTTATATTTCCTCAAGTAAAATGCTACAGCCTTGAAACTTGGAGACAACATTCCTTGATAAATTTTCTCTATGTACACATGGTCTCTATGGTGACCAAAGTCACGTGACCTTTAAAGTTCAGAAAGAATTCTGGGAAAAATAATTATTTACTTCAGGCTACTAGAATTTGTGATGTAGACTTTTTACAACCAAGTCCAAGTATCAAATTATAAACAAATAATTTTAAAAAAACTGCCTTTCCTGATAAACTGTAAGGATAGAAAACTTCTTGAGCAAAAAAATACTTAAAATTTGGACACAGCAAGCTTGCAGCCAAGTTGACTTATGTTCAGAAACATTGAGATTGAATACAAACTTGTACTAATTCAAACTTTTGCAAAAGTGAAAAATGAGTAAGTAATATTTGCTCACTAAAAGTGTCATATAGCAGCTGAATTATTGAACTTATTATTTTATGCTTTATAGTTTCAGAGTGTGTGGTACTGTTCAAAACAAGGTACCACACACAACGGAATATTACATTGTTTGCAATAATAGGAAGTTTGACGTCGTTTGCCACTTTTCCTATCAGAGCAAACTTCACAATCTGGCTTATATTTCTTGTCCTCATATTTTCCAGGAAAGTGTTGCCCTATCATTTTCTGAGGGGTTGGGGTGTTGCTTGGGCGGCCATGCCTAATTTGAGGGGGCTCCCAGTCCTCCAGAAGTCCAGTGATAACACCCTGGCGAAACCTCACTGGGTCCAGCTTATTCGTATCACTTGCTTTGCGACAGACCATGTACCCATTGACCAAAGCAATTTCTCTTACTCTGTGGTAAAGAGTCTGGTACCACTTGAAGCATTTGTGGGGAAATTGATATGAACCAAGCATTTGGTCTAAGCAATCCACACCAGCCATGCATGCATTGTACTGTTCAGCAATCGCGGGCTTTTCAACTGTTCTAGGTTTGTAGCAAGTGTTTCCCACGTTTTGGCACATTGGGTAGTTTTATGCTTTGCAGAGAAGGGATTTACAGCTAGCATTTCGTGACAGAGCAGCACATCATGTGTTGTTGACCATTCCATTGGTGCTTTAATTCTATAAACAAAATGAAAAGGTTACACAATCTTCCAGGTGGGTTTGTGGGTTGTGTGGGCAAGCCACCATTTTCTTACGACTTGTCTTTTATAGAATTGGTTGGTATTGTATTTACAAGATACTTACAGTGGAGATATTAGGCGCTTCTGGGCTGCAATGTTTCACTGGTGATCATCACCAGTCACATCAATGACATTAAATATACTCCTTGGGGCCTTGTTTTTTCCTGGCTGCCTTTTATACCGCTTACCTGGAGGTAATTTCAAATGGAAAACCTTGTGGTATTCTACGTTCTTTAGCTTCAGCTTTCGCTTTCTTGAGCTTTGACAAGTTGGAAGCCCTTCTTGTTTGATGCACACAAAATCAAGAGATCTGACAACGTTTTCCAAAGTATCAAGCGCATTTTGGAGGACACTTTGTGTCGTCAACAACACATGACAAATCTGTTATACACTTTCCTTTTCCTGGAGTGCTTTTCTCAGCGAAATGCACACTCTTTCATTGTCTCTTTCTCTCAAACCAATGTTTTCGGGGCCTTTCACACTAAGTTGTGTGCCAGCGAAATCCCCTTTGTCAACTGTAATCGGTTCTTGGCATGCTTCCTTGGACAGTTTGTCATCAACATTAGGATTCAAAGGCGCTGATTCATTGAGCTTTGATGCTACTGCTAGGTGATCATTGTCCAGTGTAATGAAAACACTCTTGCGATACTGTGACAGTAGATCGTCAAAGTTCCATTGATTAGCGAAGAACTTTAAAAAAACACTGAAAAAATGCTTGCATGGGTAGTGAAACTTTCCCCACTGCTCACAAGTGCACTTGGGCTCTACTAAGTTAACCTCGTGAAACTGGCTGTTCTGTAAGGAGCTTCTTACAGAGAAAACACCCTTTATGATATCAACACATAGAAATCGCATTCTCTCAAGTCCCCTGAGCTGAATTTTGCCTAAGACAATGTTTAATGAAGTGAGGTGGCCGATTATGCAGATATGATGTTATTTGCACATTATATCTCCTGTATGTGCTGCTGAGCTGTACATCACACTGAAGATATCTTTGGTGGCAGTCAGCTGGGACATACATCTCAACCAACATCACAGAGGTTCCAAACACAGATTTATCAGATGAGCGAGGTAAGTATCCATACTTGAAGGCCTTATTCTGGGCCTTTACTCCATTGTTCGTATCTACGATGTTGAGTACTTGAAAACGAAAGAACACGAAGAACATTGCATTCTCTCAAGTCGCCTGTGCTGAATTTTGCCTAAGACAATGTTTATTTGAAGTGAGGCAGTATGAAAGAAAAAACGAAAGAACATGAAACCCAAACATTGCTTAGGTAGTTTTGCACATTTGATTTGCCTTTATACAAAGGCAAGTTCTTCAGGGTAGCAACTGCAGAATCATGGGCTTCGTGAGTGGAAGAATTTGCAATGCGTTTCAAATGAGACAGAGCAGCTCCTCCTACTCCAGCATATTCAGACCATTTTTGTCCTTTCTTGCCCATGGTTGCCACGCCTGCAACCTGTGAAAGTCTCAAATGTAGGAAGTTTCATCAGGAAACTGCTCTTCTATTGCACCTTTTTCAACTGTGGAAAAGTCCACCATGAAGTACTTTGGCTGCCAAAGAGGATCTCAAGATTTCAAAATGGCCAGTGCTTCAATAATCAACTCTTGATCTTCATTTTGAATCAAAAATTCTGTCACAACCTTGTAGTCCACATTTGTTCATACACATATGAAGAACAAGGGGATGGCATATTTTGTTGTCTTATGCGTGGCGTCCATGAACACAAGCTCCAAACCATATCGTTGTAAAAGACACTGTTGCCATTCTTCCTGATGAATAAACAAATTTTGGCTGTGGGGGGTCTTCTTCTGAATTTTTTTGTCATCTTCTTCACTTTGCTTGGTAAACTTGGTAGATGGTGATTTTGCCAGCCACTCCTCAGTTTCCCTCTGCAGTAACTCTTGGTGATCTTTACAATACTGCTATGGCTCGCGACACATGGTTTCAAAGATTAGTTCCGGTTGGATGATACCTTTGATTGCATAAGTGTGGTCCCTTATCTACAGGAACACCACAAAAAAGTTCTTTATCTACGAAATCTGTGATGCTTTGCTTTACTTTGTCTATGTTGAACACATCTGCATTTAAAAATGTACTTTACCATTTTAAAATGTACTTGATATTTTGAGTATCTTAGTTCTTGATTTAACCAATAGGAGTTTAAATGTATTTGAAATGAGATCTTCAGGAACTAAGTTACTGTGTGAACCAATCAGATTTGCCTTGTAATCTGAACTTTTTCTTGCAGTAACTAAGTTCCTTAGCAGACCAATGAAATCAAGGAATATCCACAAGAACATTTCTAAATTTTGGTTAGTCTGCTTTATTTAACTCGACAACAAAAACTGTTGTCATCAACAGGAAACACAGTACATTTTCTGGCACCATAAGTTTGTTTATGCTGGCACTTAAAATAGCCTGCATATTACAGACAATGCACACTTTTCTGTTACCCGAGTGACACGCTCTCATACAAAGTTAACCTTGCTTTACGGACAATTGTAGTCTGTGCACTATATATATTATCTTTGTCATGTATATGTGCTAATTGCGCCCTGTTAGAAAATGAAAACTATATGTAGATTAATTATTTTATTACTGATACAGTGGCATAAGAATGTGTTGTACAAGTTTCTTCCTTCCTGTGTTTGACCCTTGCAGACCTTAGTCTGAGACGGCATAATCAATCAAACCAAACATAACGAAAAAACAAGTCATAACAAGTCGATGTTATTCTGGCGATCAGTGGTAATCATGTTATTAAACACAATTTGAAACTGATCTAAAAAAACTCTGACGAAAGCAAAAGAGAGTTGTCGAAAATTTAATTTCTTATAAGTTTTTTATAACATCATTATAACTTTTAGATTTTTTAGATCAGTTTCAAATCTAGTCTAGTTGTTCGATTGTTATAATTGAACTCCAATTTTTGGTCAGTTCGATTACCAAACTCAATTGAACGAGTCCAGTTTAATCAATTTTTCCATGACATTGGGTGAAAGAGCAGTCAAGGTGGCTTTAAGCAACCCTGCTGGGAATTGTTAATTGTTTGAAGATCACCTGGGTACTCGAGTTTATAATGCCAAGACCACACATAACTTTAGAAACCTGTTGAAACCGGTTTCAATGCCCGGCTTAGTCAATTGAACGTAATTTTTTGATCAAAGGAGGGTGCGATATGGATTAACGCATGTTCGATTGTGTTCAATTGGCTAGATATTTTTGGTGAGTTCGATTGTACTCGATTGCCAAACCCAAACTAAATCAATCGAACGATTGGAGTTCCGTTGCACTGGGAATACTGCAATATTATTCCTCGGTGAATTTACACTCTTATCATAACACGTTTTGTAATAAATCAATTTTACCAAGAATAAACCTGTTCAGGTGTTGGCAACTATCAAAAGCATTTTTTAAATCTTTTCAGCGCAAGAAAATTTTCGTCCAGCAAAAAGAAGTTGACTTTTCAGACACGTCCATGCACTGTAAAGTTACTAATTGATAAATTAGTAATAGTCTCTACTTAGTATAGACTTATTCAACAGTAAACATATATTCCAAACATCAGAACACCCCTCTATAAAAGACCAGCGGAACCCGACCCAGTGGATTATTTTCCCCTACCCAGTGAAAATTTAGCCTCCCCAGTACCCAGCGCCGGAATATTTTGATTTTACCCAGCTATTTTTATGCTTCCCCATGCGACTGTGCATAGTGAATTGAAAACCCCAGCATATTTTTGCAAACGAATAAACCGACAAAAAAAAAAAATTATAAAAACAAAACAATAGCTACTACAAAAGTCGAAAGCTATAGAAAGTTCTACCAGCAGTTCTAGTTCCGGAACGGAAAGCCATTCGTCCTCGTCACATTCTGATGACCAAAGCTTCAAAATTGCTCAGCCCACCTCAGTAACTCGAACGATTTGTTTCGGGCAGTAGGGTGGCCGAAACTCTGTCATCAAAGATTAGGAAAGGAAGCTATCATGGTGTACGAGGCCTTGCATGGGCTGACACAAGAATATTTGATATCAAAGTTTGTTTTTCGCAATAGCCTGAATGCTTACCGTTTTAGGGACACTGAAAACAAACTAGCTCTTCCATGAACAACCACGCACTGATTATTTAAAGAGAAGTTTTTCATACAGTGGCGCTCAGGCGTGGAACAACTTTCCCCTAGAACTATGGCAAGGTACTTCCTTAAGTGATTTTAAAGTAAAGTTGAGTCGCCACAGTTTTCAAACACGGCGTATATATTTGTAATTAGGTAGGTAGCTAGTAAGATAATAAATGCCGTGTGAAAGTTCTGTCTTCTCTCCTCTCCTCTTCTCTTCTCTTCTGTTTGTAATTAGCAGTGAATTTTAATATTTTAATAATGTAATGTTTTAATATTTTTATTTTTATAATATATATTAAATTTTAAGTTGTACAGGGCTCCACAAGCTTATAAGGTTTAAACCTTTTACTGTGTATAATCAACATTCAACAAACTATTTATCGAAACACACTGTTTGACTCTCTTATATAAATTTCAGCTGTATTTTAAAAGATTAGTGACATCAGTGAAGGTTTAAACTTTCGAGAATATTCGGCAGTCTAGTATTTTATGTTTTTTTTAACTAAAAAGGGTGCATGTTTATTGAAGAAAGAAAAAAATAATGTAATGTAAGATGACGTCTTCTCGCCCGCGATTTATGGACAACACATGCGCAAGTGCTATGAACTGGTCAGCTGATTAACAACATGTATAACAGTACACTTGTTGAGCACGAAAAGCAAACGAAGAAGTGAACGTAGCAAACAAGTGACATTGCCCTTCCTTTCAACAGCTCGGAAATGACAAAGCCATTTTCCAAGTTAAAAAACATCAACACCAATCAAAAATTGAAGCCTGGGGCATCGCTCTGATAAACGACTGCCTTCAAAGTAACTTTATTTTGCTCGCGCAAAATATCACCAGAAATAGTTGGAATTTAGATCTTACACTAGCCGATGGCGTATTTGGCAGAATACCGCCATTTGAGGATACTGCGAAGAATACATCACTGACAGATGACCGACATTCTACCAACAGCCGACCATAAGGTAGCGATTGACACGTTGACTGACATTGAATGTGTGGTCATCGCTAGTATCGATCGCCACTCGATAGAGTCAAGTCTGTCGATTGAGTGTTGACTGCAGGTCGATCGAGGTGTCGATCGGCAGTATCGATTGACACTCGATCGCGAGTGTCAATAGTACACATGATCCCGTTTATTTCACTACCCTTGACTTACAAGCTATGAAATGGATTTTCTAATTTCGTACATTTTAATGGAAATGCACAAATTCTTAACAGAATAGTCTTAATTTCGTAAGCATTTCTTTTGTGACTCGCGTTCGTTGTGCAAAGTTGTTAGCATATTTCACAACCACAACCGAGATATCAAATGTTATATGGAGGAACTAAGTTCTGACGTGTCAGCCAAGCCGTGCTGCAGAATATCAATCAAAGCTGCCAACTTGATGCTTGTTTTGCAGTAGGCGATAATCAATGGAATGTCCTGAATTTTTAATGGGATCCTCAAATGAGGATTAAGAACGTTAATCAATTCAAGAAATGAAGTTGTATACAAAAGCTAATGTTTTGAAAGCTTATGTTTTTGCGCTTCTCATCGATGCAATATCTTAACTGACGAAAACACAAGTTTACAAAATCAACGAGCTATGCATCGTTTTCGCCTGACATCAGGAAATTCCAAAATCCAAAACTAAAGAGCCACGAAAGTTTTTATCCTCATTAGGCATAATGGAACCTCAATTTATATCTGTCAACATTTGTTCAGCTCAATAGTGTACTTGGTTTGGAAACCAGGGCAGTTTGAAGTTCAGAGTTCTGGCGGTGCGTGACGTACCACTCCGATCACGAATATCTGAAATTTCTTTTTTTACCTATCTCCTATAACATTACAATCTCCTGACTTTATCCACTGAATAGTTCCCGACATATTTTTTCGTTATGTGACAGTGAAAACTATCTATCAAAACGTTATTGTGACAAGAAGCATGATAGCGGCATTTGGCACTACATACAAGGCTGACATATGAAATTGACCTTTGCATGCCAAGAATAAAATATGAAATTTGTTCCTTGCGCAAATGGCGTTAGAAGGGTTTTATTTAAGGTGTATCCTAAATAAGTGTAAAGACAGAGAGAACTTTAAAAGTAACAAAACGACGTTTATTGTTCAGCAGGCAATATGCGAATGAATACATGTACCAATGTGGGTAGCTAAAGGATGTAGGCTATTTCCTGTAACAAGCTATGAACATGTACTACACGTTGGTGAGTTCTTGTGGTCTAGCGGTAAACCACATTAGTTTCGTCACATCTCTCCTTTCATAAAGAAAACCGAGAATCACAGATTGTTTCAGCTTAAAGAAAACAAAAATCATCCGGTCAGCGCCTAATTTGATTAAATAAGAGTTCATTAGGTAACAAAGTCATTTAGGCGAGCAGGCGGTCTCCGGTGGTGTGTTGCGATCTGCGTAATTGAGCAGGTTGGGGAACGGGGGCGCCAGCTGCTTGGTCAGGCAGCTGTTTGGCTTGCTCCTGTTGGTTTGGAATATCTGTGCGTGGTGTCGATGGCTCGGGCTTGCTGAGGTCAAGGATGGGTGGTTCGTTTGCATGAATGAACTGATGGCGGTGGGTCTGTACACTGTCCCACCGACTTTAACATCATAACGCCGCGGAGCAGTTTGTCCAGTGCATGTGCCAGCGGTCCAGGTTTTCTGAGTGGGTATCTTCATGTGCATAGTTTCTCCAGGTTTAATTGGATGCAGTGGTTTGGCATGCCGATTATAGTGGTGCTGCTGGTGCTGCTTATTTCGTATAAGAGCACGGGTCTCCTGCTCTGTTGAGTAACGGGGCTGTAAGAGGGTACCAGCAACAGGAAGGAGTGTCTTGCAGCGACGTCCTATCAGGCGTCGCGCGGGACTAAGGCTGATTCCCTCAGATGGGGTGTTGCACCAATCTAGCAGTGCTAGGAACTCCGATTGGCCAGATTCCTTGGACTTGGTGAACAGGCGTTTTACTGTTTTCACTGCGTTTTCGGCCTTTCCGTTGGACTGTGGGTGGTACAGTGTTGATGTAGTGTGTTTGAACATCCAAGTTTTTGCAAATACAGCAAATTCAGCAGATGCGAACTGGGGGCCGTTATCAGTCACTAGGACGTCTGGGATGCCATATCTAGCGAATACGGCTTTCATCTCTTTGATGACCTTGCGTGACGTCGCAGTGTTCAGGTGAGCAACTTCTATGTAGTTACTGTAGTAGTCGGAGATGACTAGCAGCGTGCGGTTGTCTAACTCACATAGATCGGCAGCTACCTTGGACCACGGTCGGGCCACCACTTCGTGCTGTAGGAGTGGTTCTTTGGCTTGCCCGGTGTGGTGCGCTAGGTATACGTCACACTTTGAGATGTATTCTTGTAGCTCGGTTGCCATGCAAGGCCAATAGAGGGTATCACATGCTCTGCTTATACACCCTTCAGTGCCGATATGTGATCTGTGTACCACAGCCATCAACTTGTTTCGTCGGACAGCGAGTACGACCAGAAATTGTCCCTTGAAGACAAGCTCATTCTGAATGGTTAGGACATCTCTCACGTCAAAGTATGGGTACAGGCATTCTGGAATTTTGGATCATGTTTCTGGCCATCCTTGTTGTATGGTTGCTCAGAGTTGCTGCAGCACAAGATCATTTGCTGATGCGTACTTTATCTGTTGCCAGCATTATCTGTTGTAGCTGACTGCTAGGAAGGCTCTGTGATCCATCTCTTCCAGTTCTTTGGTGACTTCACAGGTGTTAACCTCCGGGAGAAACGCTCTGCTCAGAGTGTCAACGAGAAACATATCTTGACCTTTTTAGAACGTAACGCGAAGACTATACTTCTGAAGTCTCAGCAGCATTCATTGAAGTCTCTTGGGTGCTGAGTGGAGTGGTTTACAAAAGATTGCTTCTAAGGGCTTGTGGTCACTTTTAACCTGAATAATGTCACAACCGTTAACGTACAGTTCAAAACGTTCACACGCAAAGACAATTGCGAGCAGTTCCTTTTTTCAATTTGGGCATAACGTGTTTCTGTATCTGTAAGGGCACGGGAAGCGTAGGCCACCGGCTGTCCATTTTGTAGGAGGGTGGCACCTAAGCCAAACTGAGAGGCGTCACATTGGAGTGTGACTTCCTTCTTAAGGTTGTAATAGCGCAGTACTGGGGTTGATATTACAGCTTTCTTCAGTGCTTCTAATGACGCTTCTTGGGCTGTTCCCCAGGTCCACTGTACGTCATTCTGCGTCAGCTCTCTCATAGGTTTTGTAATATCTGACAGTCGAGGGAGGAACTTGCTGAGATACTACACGAGACCCAAGAGTCTTTGGACTCAAGCTTTGTCTGTTGGAGCTGGCATTTCGCTGATTGCCTGGGTCACCGCGTAGCCCTTTGTCAGTGGCGATGTGGCCGATGAACGGGACTTCCATCATTTGTTGTGGTCAACAGTGGCCTCTTCCAGTGTGCTTCCGCAGCCAATTACAATGAAATCGTCAGCAACAACTTTGATGCCTGAGAGTCCTTCAATAGGCTCATGCATTTTCCGCTGGAATACTTCAGGAGCTGAGCTGATACCAAAAAACCAAAAGGTAGGCGTCACCAGCAGTAACGTCCAAAAGGGGTGTGGAAGGTTGTGAGGAACGACGAGTCCTCATCTAAGGCCATGTGCCAGAATCCATTCCGTACGTGTAGTTTTGTAAAGACTTTCGCGCCGTGTAGCCTGGTGGCAATGTCTTCAATGGTTGGGAGCGGGTAATGCTTGCGTTGGATGGCACGATTCAGGTCCTTAGGGTCCAAGTAAATGCGTAGCTTTCCGTTCTTCTTCGGAACTGTTACCATGGAGCTTATCCACGCTGTAGGAGAGGTCACGGGCGCTATGACTTCCTGTTGTTCTAGGTCTTCTAGAGCTTCTTTTACTTTTCTTCTGAGCACTACGGGTACACCACGAGGTGCGTGTTATATATGCTCGACAGTGCTGTCAATTCTTATGTGGTATTCACCAGCTATTTTTCCAACGCCTTCACTGAAAACTTGTGGGTAATTCTTCATAAGGGTTTCTCTGGTGATGGGTATGGTGAAATGGATTCTGCCTGCGTGGTGAAATCTCGTGAAAGCAAGAAGGTAAATAACGTAAACACAATAGTAAAGGAATTTCATGTTTTCAGGATGGTATTTTCAATAAAAGATATGTAAGATAACATTGAAAATCACTTACCAAACCAAATTTCTTCTTGACTGCGTGAAGCTAACCATGTGCTATCAGCCAACCTCTTGGCTCTTCCAATCGAGAAGTCATTTTTCAATTCAGTAGTCAAGTCAATAAGGAGGACACAATCACAACAAGTCAGCTTGGTTGGCTTGTTTCGCGCCATTTATTTTTTTATTTTTTTTTTTTTTATTTTTTTAAGTTACTTATTATTATTATTGTTTTTTTTTTACAAATATGGTCTAGACAGATCGATACATATAAACACTACAAAATTTAAAACAATTACCTTACTTACAATATACACTACTTTACATTACAAGGATTACATAACTTAACTAAAAC
>Ga0126337_10001213_pt1 | contig 15214 bp, 17 predicted proteins | sample DipCmetagenome_FD_92527 | JGI IMG/M metagenome (GOLD analysis project Ga0126337, IMG submission 92527) | Coral microbial communities from La Bocana,Puerto Morelos, Mexico - Diploria C A metagenome | ecosystem: Host-associated > Invertebrates > Cnidaria > Coral | place: La Bocana,Puerto Morelos... | reverse complement strand
TGAAGGGCTGAACTCTCCTGGATGTATATCTCCATTGTCCGGCTGTTCAACCAACGCCCTCTCCTTCTGACTAACTCTGAATCCTCACTGGTCAGAAGGAGCCATGTGGCTCCCCCTGCACGGAGACTGCCAAGGTCGAGTCCACGGCCACTTCCACCAAGAGGGCCTGACAGACCCAGCACATCCAAAAGCTACCCAAAACGTCCTCTGAGCGTCTGCCCTGAAAAAGGCCAAAGAGGATCTGAAGTGGCAAAATTTTGAAAGGCCAGTTCAATGACTCGAACCAGCTGAGGATGGTCGACTCTGGCAACTTGGTGTCTCGCCGCCTTGTAGCGGGTTTTGGGCTCTGAAATCTGCAAAAGAACATAGCCTATAGTCCATCCAAAATCCGAAGGAAGCAGTAGGTTTTTTCGGAGCGCAGCCGTAGCCTCTCCGATCCTTGTTACGCCACCCCAGGAGAGAGCGAGGATTCCAGCTACCTGATGCCATCCCCAAAACCACGACGTAGTCAGCAATGCCACCAAGCATTGCCATGGCAAAGCAACGTGATGAGAACCAGGTTCTTCACGCAGCCAAGTGACTGCAAGGTTCCAAGCCTGCTGGAGGCAACGCCTTAGTCTTGGTCTCCTAGAAGAAACTGCATTCCAAGAAGGTTCCATTGCTGCTAAATCCCTCATTGCTGCTTAATGTCTCACAAAGCCACCATTGTATACTTAATTCCTGGTGCTCCCCAGCACATTGCATGTACTGCTCTGGGAACATGATGATCATGGGCCAAATTTGCAAAATATGTGGACTTTTCAGTGCTTCATGAGTACAAATCATGAGCCAAATTTGCGAAACATGTGGAGTTTAAGGGCATGAGTATAAAGATATGAGCCAAATTCTGCAAAACCATGTGCAGGTTTTTGAATGCTTCATGCGAACAGAAACGTTCCAAATTGATATACCTATACACACGCATTGTGTGTATAGGTGGAAAGATATAATATATATATATATATTTATGAAACAACACGTGTATATATATACACATGTTTTTTTTGGGGGGCCGGTTTTGGAAAACTGTTTGGCGCATCGGACAAAAACAAAACAAACAAAGAAACGAGGAGAAACGAAACATGTAGATCCAAAAACAATCCACGGTCGATCTGGGGTTTGTATTTTGAGTCATCAAAATATATAAGGATCGATGTAGGGGTTTTCAGTTTTAACGTAAAGATTTGAGATGTCATACATTTATTTTTTGTTTGGAATATGCGGACGTCCTGTCTTTATAGTTGGCCAAAAGGATCAATCAAAATGGCGGTTTCGACCTTTTTTTTTCCATCCGGAAATTCGCATTCGAGAGTTCAAAGGCTATACATAGTCCCATACTTCCAATCCTGAGTCGCAAATTTGGGCTCTGCGGGGGTGGCAGGGATAAACCATGGCTATTGCGCGGAAACAGTGGTATGATGACCAAAGGGCTAAAAGGGTAGAAGCTTTGAGTTTCCAACTATGGAAGGCTTTGATAGAACCTGATCAAGGGCAACATGTTACTTTAACTGGATCCCTTATGGCTGCAAACCATTTGCGATCCAAAAAAAGTAAACAACAATTTGCTGTGATTGCAAGGGCATCCTCTGATGAGTTTGAAGAGAATGATTTACCAAAAGGTCGACGATTTTGGACCAAACGGACAGTTGAGGAAGCTGTTCGGGAACTGGTTCGCAAACATGATTTGCATCCACCCATGGTCAAAGGATTCGACTGGGGCACTTGGTTCAAGGATCAAAGTAGTGTCATACATTCTTTGGCGAAGAGGGCACGTCGTAACCGTCTTTCGATGGATGCTCTTGAAACTCTGCAGTATAACCCGGAGGACTGAATCTAAAATGTTCGTTTGTCACAACTGATGCATGTTGTGAAGTCTTGTCATCGTTTTGTTATTACCCATGTGTTGTGCGTAGGAAATATGGATATAGATATGTGATATGGAATATCAAAAATATACATATAATATATATAGATTGATATTTTTTTTTCGTAAAATGTCCATGCACTCATCCGGCACACTCACAGGAAGCCATGAGTCAGACTGAAGCTCCATCACCACCACAGGTGCCTTGGTTCGGTGGAATGGAATTTTGCATCAACAAGTTTCACGGTTTTGAAGTTTCACCTCCAAATTTCAATTCAGGATGGTTCGCTTCGATGAGACGATGCAATTCCAAAACGCAACTTTACTCAATTAAATCACAAGACACCTAGTCAATCTTTCCAGAAATTTTGCACATGTTAACCGCTTGACAGTTCTCACCATCATTCTAACTTAAATTGGTGAAAAACAAATCTTTCCATCTCAGGTCACCAGAAGACGCCCAGGCCGAAATTCCTAAAATTCACTTTGAATGGGAAGACTCCGGTTTTCAGGCGTTTGAGTTCAACTAAGTTGCAACCATGTTTCAAGTTCCAGCTGCATTTTCTGCACTTACTGCAGGGGCAGCCCACACTGATGCTTGGTGAAGACGAGGCTGGATTGAAAATCAAACTGAAATCACGATATGAAACCTTCAATCACATTGACAGGCTGCAGCTACCGAAGAAGATGTTTCCACCGTGAATTCTTCGAAGGACCCCTGAGTTGTTCATGCATATTTGTCACTAAAGATAGCTAAAGTTTCAGAAATCCATGGATTAAAAAGAGAAATGCTCACCAAAGCTAGTATGGACCAATCACTGCAACCAGTCACCCCTTTGCCTTTGATTCATCTTAATTCCAAGTGTTACAAAACAAACCCCTTCGGCACTTGACAGTCCCAGGAGCCAGATCGTTGCAAGCATCAGCTGCCAGACTCACAACCTGGATCGGAGGATTCGATGTGGGATATCACTCCACTCCGAGGGGAAAAACCAGAAGCTCCGGCATCTAGTGGTTCAGCTGGGTATGGTGGATACAACTCTTGGGATGGTGGTTCCTCCTGGTATGAATCACATTGGGATGAATCTGTTGGTGAGTGGAAGTACACCCCCAAGAATCTCAATGATACTTTTGACAAGAATGCTTCAACAGCTACTGGGGACATGGTTCAGGAGACTCCTTTTGAAGACTGGCTGATGGAGCAACAGGAAATTGAAGCCAAGACCCGATTCACTGATGTACCACCTACTGTGGAAACTCCCTGTGACCAATGGCTTCATGATCAAGAGGTACTTGAAACCATGCCATTGAAAGATGATGAATGTGATGAATGTGAAGGTGGCGAAGAGGAAGGCTTACTAGAAGCCGATCCCACAGTCGAACCACAGTGGGATATGTATGCAACCCCTCCTGAAGAGAAACAAGATGAACAACTTGGGGGGACTGACCACAAGCCCAAACAGGTCATCCACAAACGCCCTGCTGCAGCTCCGTCAAGTAGCAAAGCTACCATGGATGAACACTTCGGTGGAGATCCGGACGAGGCGAAACCTTGGGTGGTGGAGATGTCAAGTGGTAGCGTTGGTACAAAGCATGACAAACCAATCACGTGGGGTCCTATTTCCAAAGTTGCGGCTGTTCACTTCCAGCAGTCTGTGTTTGGGGTGCAGGCGATTGATTTCCACTCCTTTAGCTTGAAGGATTTGATCGCCTACACCAAGACAATCGACTATGTTGCTTTGGACTGCTGCAAGGATGCCCCTGACTATGTTGGTAAGACCATTGGGTACATTGGATGGCTTTGGGCGGAATGGCATGTTGATGGTCTTTCTGATGTGGCCTACTGGTTGATGGAAGAGTCACATCCTAAGCTTTCTTTCATGGTACTGTGACCTGTATCCGATTTGACTTTGGAGAATTACGAAAATAAAACTCCTTACTATTTTCAACTACTGCCCCAGGAAGATGTGGAACCCCGACTTCGATTTGAAGGATCAAACTTGGCTGGGTCTCACTGATGAAGAGGCCAGCTCAAACCACACTGTTCATTGATGTTCCATCACGTCCCATGAGTCAGCCAAGCAGCCAAACGGGCCATCCCAGTTATCTCCAGGTCTTGCATCAAGGTCGTTCTGCAAAAGATCCTGCACCGTGGTGGCATTAAAGCTGTCGAAACATGGAGTTGTTCAGTTAGTCGTTCCACCTCACTTCTTAAATACAAAAAAATCTAAGGCTGGCTATGATATAGCAGTACCAAAAGTGGCTGGTGCTTTAACGTCACATTTGCTGCCAGACCACATCATTGAGAAGGTAGTCAACGCCAAACAGCACCCCATGAATCCGCACAAACAACGTTTGATGGTGGCCGAGGCAAAAAAAGTATCCCCGGTTGAAAAAAAAAGAAGAAGAAGAAGTCGGAGGTTGGAACGGGGAAAGAGCCTAAGTCGAAGGCTAAGGCCAAATCTAAGGCTAAGGCTGTGACTCCGGATGGTGATGATTCTGCTACATCCCGTTCTGCTTACAGTGCGGCCAAAAGGGCCTTTATGGAGAAGTTCCTTAATTTATGTCATCCTCGTATTTATTGTTCATTCAAAAGATTTTTCTACATATGATTGTCAGTTGCCTTTATACCACCATAGAATTTAGTACATGCCACCGTCAATATACACAATTGGATGATCTCATGCATGAAGAGCTTGGAAACCTTCCAACGTAAACCAATGGAGTTTTGTCCCAGGTTGCAAGAGGAGGAATGCCATGTCCCTCACTGGCAGCGAGAGCTTAGGCTGGTTGTGAAGTAGGTTTCATCCATCCCATAAATCCTAAAACAATATATACAACCCCGCCCACGCTGCAGGTGGAAGAAGTCGGACACGTTCAACGGTCTTATCCAGGCTATGGGTCATAGTGAAGCAAAACGCCGCCGCTACATATGAAGTCTGTTGCTTGAATCTAGCAACTTTTGACTCTACGTTTTTGAATGCAATGAAATGGATCTCCTGGGGTTGTCGACACTTCTTAGGCTGGAGTGATTTTTCTTGGGGAAGTTTGAAATTGAAATCCATTTGTTTCAGAATTTCCACAAAAGAAAGTTTGCCCTGGAGATACCTTAGATCATTTGCAACATGGGGGTACCTTCTTAAGCTGCGCATGAGTAAGCCCAGCTTGACTTCAACACGTGATCGACCGTGCAGTGGTGCAACATTGAGTGTCCTGTTTGCTGCCAGCGATCTTTGCACTGCTCCCAGCTTCCAGCATGTTCCAGAGAAAACCATTGAAATACCTTAGATGTCATGTGTGATGCCGGTTCCAGTTTGAAAACCATAGACTTTTCGGATCATGAAGTACAGCAATTTGGCGCTTTTGCTTACATCTTTGTTGGCTAGCTGATGCCTCAGAGTTGTTAGTCGGGATTTCAACAAAGCCACTTTTGGAATGAACCCTCCATATATGCTTGTTCTCATGATTGTTTTTTTTCGGGGTGACCATGACCCATGTCCCCATGAGGTTTTGGACCAGTACCCGAAAGCCAACACATAGATTTCTTGGAGGTGTTCGCAGGTGGGGTCTTCAAACCTGCTATTCAGATTGTTCCACAAGTAGGTAAGAATCCACTATTGAAGTTTTATGAAAACGTCATCCTTGGCAAGGTGAGGCTTTACTACATTATGGGTGCCTCTATCATAATGTCAGCTCGGACTTCTTTGACGTTCATGCCCCAGTGAATTTCATGTTAACTTGAAACAATTTCTTGCCAATGGAAGTATATTTCCTTTCATTTGCTCACACTTGATGCTGTCAATGTTTTGAGGTCACATACCACCAGCGAATGAATATTTTGAGAAACCTGGGCTTGATGGCCCTTTTCCAATAGGTCTGACCCTGAAAAACAAGTTTATGAAATACACATTCTGAATGGTGATAGTTCGCCCTTGCCCTGAGGCTCGGAGACTTCGCCCTGGGGGCACCTGTTGGCTAGCCATCCCATGTTCGTCGTGGATTTTTATGCCACTCGCCACCCAAAACGACCGCCATATCCTGTGTGGTTTTGATTTGATGCTACTTGTTTCGCTGTGATCTTAAGGTCACGTGGATCCTCACATCGCAGTCACTGGCGACCAGGAGGCCCATGTTTTTTTCCCATGATCTTTTCCAACTATACTATACATATAAGAATATATACCAGAAGCTCCTCTTACTTGACCAAAGCTAAATCATGAGTTGTGACCCAGCCATCACCTGCCCATTGCAGCCAAAAGATCGTGGCACAGGAAATCCACTCTATACCTCGGTGCAAGAGGCAAACAGATTGACTCGGCGGGTGTGCTATCTGTGTGACCCCCAGGAAGTATACCTATGTCAAAAGAATTGTTTGTAAATATATACTAGCAAAAATCAATCGCATTGTATGTTCGGTTTCGGGATTTTTGTGTTCAAGGATCACCTACTTGGCAAAGCGTCGAGTGTATTTCGTTATCGAAAACCCATCTACATCGTTGCTTTGGCGGTACCGATGTGTGAAAGTAACTTGATCGAATGGAACTTGTTTCACCCGTTTCACCCGATGTGTTTCACATCATGTTTTCTTTGGCTTTGTGATGAAACATATTTCGTGGTAGGTATCAATGAAATGTTCTTGTTCATGTCTATCCTTTTTGCAAATATGAGACCGTATATTTGATATGCAAAGAAAAGAACTGTTTACAGTGCAAGGTGCCGACCATTGTATGGTGTATAGATATATATACAAATAAAATTCAAGGGCTCCAATTCGGGGGCACGTGGCCATACATATTTATATGCCCATTTTATTGGAAATGTCAACGACGGCGCTTCATGTGTTTAGATGGTAGAAAAACCTGAATTCAAACTTGGAACTAAGAAACTACTTCGACGTCTTGGTTGTCGCCGTATCACTATCAGCTTGGGTGCTTATGGGGCACCAAGTCCCAAACTTGCAGCTTACCTAAACATGTTGCTTCCAGCTTTTTGTGAACTGCACTGTTCAATGTTCCTTGACAGTTTCATTTGTAACAACCTGGTTTAAACTTACTCGGGATGTTGTGGCACTGGAGGTGACCCTGGTTGGCAACGCACCATGGTTGGAGAAGCTACGCATCACCATGTCAAATGACAGGAAAGTTCAGTTGAAACGGATCCGAACTTTTTTGAAGTTGGAGAACACGAGGCACTACATTGACAAACGAGGTCGTCACAAATGTGTCCATGCCTGAGCTATTTATATTCGACTTCGAAAAAAAAACAAAGTGTTGTCAATACAAAAGAACGTAGATGAACCCAAATAGAATCAAACATGTAGCATGATCATACCTGCTTAGGCTGGCGGGAAAGATTTAAAGCGATCACAAGTGTATCCTGGTGGTCTTGGATTGAAAGCTGGGGTCTAAGAATGCTTGTGGTCACATCGATACTGGAATACATTTTCTCCTTCTCTGGTACAACATTGTGTGATGATGTGTGATGGCATATCTCAACATGACCTTGAACAAAACACCATTGCATCCCTTCCCCCTTCGATCCATGCTTTGCTTCTGGCTCAGGTTGGGAAGCTGGTTCAAGAACAGGTCGATGAAACTCGACTTGAGGTGGTGCCTGAAGAAGCGATGCTCTTTGAAGATGAATCTTCAAGTGATGGCAGTGACAGTGGGTTAGAAAGTCTTTTGGGTCCTTTAGGGTTGTAAAGAGTAGCCATTTAGATGCCTGATGGTACAAACATGCCTAAAAACAATCCAAGGCGCGATACTTATAGCATAGTGAAGGCTAAAACAAAGTGCTGGTTGAATGGATTTGGATTGGATTTGTGAAAAAAACCAAACGTGACAAAACGTGTCATTTCGTGTCATTTCTTGCCATTGATATCTTAATCCCAGAAACAAACGTGACAAAACGTGTCATTTCGTGTCGGGTATTTTCACTTTGGTGCTTTTTCCAACAAGTGCTGTTTAGCCCAAGTTTTCCCATAGATATATCCCTTGGTCCTGCCCTTACATGGCTGGAAGTGGAGGGAAGGCAGCACCGAAGGCGGTGAAAGGAAAAGGAAAGAAAGGAAAGGTCGAACATGAAGTTGCGAAGGGAGGAGGAAAGGAAGGAAAAGGAAAGGATGAAGAACCTGAAGTTGCGAAGGGAGGAGGAAAGAAAGGAAAAGGTAAGAAAGGAAAGGATGAAGGACCTGAAGTTGCGAAGGGAGGAGGAAAGAAAGGAAACGGAAAGAAAGGAAAGGATGAAGAACCTGAAGTTGCGAAGGGAGGAAAGAAAGGAAAAGGTAAGAAAGGAAAGGATGAAGAACCTGAAGTTGCGAAGGGAGGAGGAAAGAAAGGACAAGGTGTGAAAGGAAAGGATGAAGAACCTGAAGTTGCGAAAGGAGGAGGAAAGACAGGAAAGGGTAAGAAAGGAAAGGATGATGCACCTGAAGTTGCGAAAGGAGGAGGAAAGGAAGGAAAAGGTATGAAAGGAAAGGATGAAGAACCTGAAGTTGCGAAGGGAGGAGGAAAGAAAGGAAAAGGTATGAAAGGAAAGGATGAAGAACCTGAAGTTGCGAAGGGAGGAGGAAAGAAAGGAAAAGGTAAGAAAGGAGCTGATGAAGCACCTGAAGTTGCGAAGGGAGGAGGAAAGAAAGGAACAGGAAAGAAAGGAAAGGATGAAGAACCTGAAGTTGCAAAGGGAGGAGGAAAGAAAGGAAAAGGAGAGAAAGGAAAGGGTGATGGTGTTGGAAGCTGAGTCATTCTATATATATATATATATTTTTAAAATACATCTTTTTTTTTGTGACTCTCCTGATTGATCCCAGGCTGTCGCAACCCCGCCTCCAAAACGTCAGCGACTTGAAGAAGCCAACTCGGCAGGCTGTTTTGGATGATGTGTGACTCATGAATCTTCTTTCAACTTAGCTTTACTCTCGAATGAATGTACCACTTCTATCATTGGAACCGTATTTCTTGATGCCAGGATCTACTGAAAAAGCCGCTCCGTTGTTGTCTCAGCTGTCTTCATTCTTACAAGTACTTCAGTTGAAATCTTGGCAACACTGATGTATATGATACCATTTTGATGATTCATACCTATTGGCCAGGTCAACCAAGAGATCTCTCAGTGCCGTCAGCCTGGATGGCATAGTTGATGAGTCAAATCCTCGTGCCAAACGGGTAAAGGTTTTTTCAGAGCAACAGCGTGAAGCAATTCAATCAATGCAGTCTGCTAGTGAACTTCCCCATGAAGACCGAAAACGTCATTACGCTGCCCTCTCACGTCGCCTTAAGCAACCTGGACTCCCTGATGGTTTGATTGAGAAGTGGAAGGCGGCAAAGAGTGATCGTCAGAAGTCTTTTTCTCAGATATCTCTTTGTGTCAACTTCAGGGATGTATATACAGGTTTGTATCCTTACTCCAAAGTATTCCAACATCATTTCCCATACAGCTCTTCGCATCTTCCAAGGTTCGAGTTCTTGAAATGCTTCCTCCTTGACGAGAGCATGCAGTCGATGAGGATTGAAGCATACTATGTGGAGTATTGTCCTTGGATCGCGCTGTTTGAACTCAAATTGTTTTGATGATGGCTTTCAATCAAATATGCCTAGGCAATCTCGGAAAAAGTTGCGAGCAACTTACGTCGAACTCCCCCTCGACATCCTCAAGACCAAATATGACCCGAAATGGATTGACGAGAAAGTTGTGTCATGTCAGGCCCTAATATTTTATGCTCTTAATCCTGCTGATAGATCTTAACACTTTGGATTTTGAAGTGTCTTTTCAATTTGAGGCCAGAGTGGCAAACCTCATCCACAAGTCGGATGCTCATGTTTCATGTGCATCAAAGGTTCCATTGCTTTCTACTACTGCCATTCCATTCATCATAGTCAAAGCAACTGCCTAGGATCCCGACAATCCAGCAAAGAGGATCTATAAGGTGTTTGACAAAATCGAGGATATTCGACAGGAAGAGTCGACGACAGGTCATGAGACTCGCGCAGAAGCAAACGTACATGATAACCAAGCTGTGCGTGCTGCAGTTGCTGAAGGCTTGACTGCCTCTGCTGCTTCTTCTACGGGAGATCCCATGAACTTATGGGGGGGGCTGATGGTAAATGAAAAAGAGAAGAAGAAACGTGAACCCAAAGAGAAAAAGAAGCTTTCACCTGAAGAACAAGAGAAGAAAGATTTCGATACGGATGTTGCAAAGACCCTCGGACGAATGTGATCTATATTGATGACTGAAAGCAACCATTGATTCAATTTTCAGATTTTCCTACAAGGTCCAAACAAGGTGATTAACATGTGTCGTCACTGCTTTCTGATTCAGGATCTTGGCTTTGGCAACAAAAGCTAGATCTACAGCGGCCAACCTCACAGCTGCAAAGATTGCGCATCAAGAGGCCCCAATTCTTTTGCTTTTATTTGCAAACTACCATGACTTTTGTTTGATCAGGCCTTGATCAAAAGCCTTGAGACGACCTTCGCCTCTGTGACTCATATGCACACTACGTTGGTGGCTTAGACACACACTGATGACTTAAACACGTTAATGATCGAGTTTGTTTAGATTTTGATTAAGGATCAACAACATGGTCTTCCAGCAGAAGCCCATCGGTGAGTGCGTGCAACAGATCAAATCCTTTGAGGCTGAACTTCAGGCGTTCCCTTTTGTTTTTCCTTTTATGCTGACCAAGAGACAGCTCATGTAATTAACCATCATCCAATCCAGTCAAAGATGCGCAATGGTCCTGGATTGCAGGCGGCGGACAAATCCATCAAGGATGCAGAGGCCATTGTTCAGGGTCATGAACGCCGTCCGCAACTTATCCCTACAGTTCCAATGTGTTTGATCAAGCCTTCTGAATTTTCACCACTATAGGTCTTGCTGCTGAAAAAAGAAAGTTGGAAGGAACAGGCAAGAGTAAGAAAGCAAAGGCCAAAGCTAAGACAAGTACCAAGAATGAGCACAATTCGCAACAGTTGGCTCGAATGAAAAGTGAGGTGTCTGAATCTACAACTCCCACGCACGAACCCGAAGAGGGAGAGTGGGCCGAAGACTGGGATGATGAGACATGGGATGACGACTAAGATTGCAAAACTGCAATTTCTACTTGTTCTCACTTGGCCATTGGGGACCCCGGAATAAATGCGTGATTTTCCCAACTAAAGTTAAAAGTTGAAAGTTTAGCCATTGGCCAAGTAGGGGTTTAAAGGATCCGGTGAAAAACCGCTAGCAGTTAGAAGTTGGGTTTACTTTGGGCGCCGTCTGCCGTGCAAGACGCACGTTGCTGTAATCCCAGCCCCTGCTTTTGAGAACACCGGTGTCCACTCAGCAAAAAAGTCCTCCTTCGAAGTTCGAAGATTGCAGCGCCAGTGCTTGCAGAGTTCAGCTTCCAAAGAGATCCTCACAACATTGAGTGTGCAGTCTTGACATGAACTCAAGCCGCTAGCCAAATCATTCTTCCGTCTTCAGATCACATCAGAAAAGAAATATTTTGGTTTCATGCGATTTCCATGTTGCGTTTTGAAGCAAAAAACTTTCACACTGAATCGATGTGTTCAAATTGACCGTTGTTCGAATACTCGGGCATGAAACCCCATGGTTCGAAGCTGAAAACTGTTTCGACTTCAACTGGCTCTTTACAGACTACTGTTGATGAGCTGGTATCTGAACTGTTCAATTTGCTTGGCAGAGGAGAGGTACCTTGTTTCAACTGATTTTCTTTCAAGATCAAAATGCCAAAGTGTTTTTGGAAAGTTGGATTCTTGTGACAGTCTGGATGTGTCACTATTCACTTAGTCAAAAATAAACAGGTAAGTCTGAAAGCATTGGATGTGGTGGTGGGTCCAAACCTCAAAGTGAAGAGTCAAGTCTGACAAGTCCAAACGCAAGAAATACATTAAGGCAAGTTGAAGAATTTGCCACATGTTTTGATCCCGACACCTAGCTGCAAATAGAAAGCATTTGAAAACCACAAACCCTTGAAATCTTGATCAACGATCCTTCATGAATTCCTCCCCCTTTTCAACTAAGTTTTTCAGGCCACCAGTGCTGGACCTTTCTCGACGTCTAGAATGCAATCATCGATGGGGCGCTGGAAAGGTCCTGGAAAAATGGGTCAATGAACAGCCCTGGAGCTTCTTGACAGCAGGACAGTGTCTTGAATGATCCAATCATGGAGTGTGTGAATCATTTTCACCCTGGGTCGATCGATCCTAGGAAAAAAACTTCCTTTGCCGATGACAATCAACATCCCTTCAGTCCACACCTCAACTATTGATGGAACAAGTAGTCCACTTGAGTCCCTTGAGGTGTGCGTGTGCTTTACATCTCTTTCTTAGGAATATGAGGATGCTCATGGGCAACTGAAGGGTGACTTAAAGCAGCAGATCTTATTGCCGCATGAGATTGTCGATTGTTTCATCCGCGAGGGTGAACTTCAAAGAATGATTGGAGATGGGGACCTTCAGCTGATACTACACCATTCATCAAACACATGGTATGTGTGTCAAGTCTTCTTAATGTATACATGCCAAGTGCACGTGCGATAAAATCAGATTTCATCAACTAAGGACTTGGCAGATTTCTGGACCCCAGAAAAAGGCACCACATGGTTTAAACAACATCCCATTTTGGGTGAATCTTGGATGAAATCTTGATGATGGAATTTTACTGAGTTTCAATATCAGACCTGACAATGCGTTTTTGGGGTGGGCTGACAACATCATGAGGATTCCACCACGTCGTTGTCAGCTTGTATTCCATACCGCCTTTATGGCGATGGGGCAGAAGCTCAACGCATCTCATCTGAAGTAAACCAACTATTGTTTCAAAATTGCATTCTCTGATTCAAGTGTTATTGGGTTTTCTCATCCACCACTGACTACCGAATCTTGAGGGAAGCAGAAGTTCGAAGTGCTCACAATGCAGTTTCCCAGATGCCCGTCCTCGGCAACCCTTGACTGCAGAATTTTGCACCATGGCTGCATCCGCAAAGGCAACGGGTTGTTTGATGTCAGTGTTTTCTTGTTTCCATATCTAGTGGGATCCCCAAAGTGTGCCTTGAGGCTTTCGGTCATGAATGCAACATATGCGAAACACGCTGCTCGCACCAAGATATTGGAAGTGCTGGCATGGAGCTGTAATGCATTGGGACCCTCACTTCAACTTTTGTTTTTTGTTTGGGGGTAGAGTAAAAGTTGAAAAATCTGATGGCGAAAAATCATCGAAATCAATGTCAACTGGGATTAAGGACATGGAGTTTTCCCCAGTACAGATCCGTGGGGCCAAGATTTTTCAACATCCTATGAACCGAAGCGATATCAAATGGCAGGATCACCCATTGGTGGATATGTCTTTTACTGTGGCATATTGGAAGGGCTGCAATCAGATCAGGACTTTCTTCGTTGTCTGTTTTCCCTTGATCGCACTGCGGCTCGACAGTGCTTCTGCATGTATTGCGATTCACTGCAATGGGTAACTTTGAGATCCCCAATTAATGAGCTGAACAATTTGGAAAGTCTGTACACAATTTTTGGGCCTCGAGAAGGTGACTGCGAAATCATTACCCCTGATCACTGGATTCGATTGCATGGCGAAACACCTTTGTGCAAAATCATTGGATGGGACCCCTCCCGACACCAATCTTCAAGATGACAATTGTTTTTTATTTGGGTGGCGGTATATTTTATAAATCTGGGAAAAAAACAACGATCATGATTTTTGGCAAGCCCAGCCCAGGAATATTTCCCGACTATACGCACATCATGCACTTAGCGCGCTCGGTGGATGCAATTTGCAGCATGCTTTTGGATTTGACGGATGGCGGTAACCGCGATCAACAATTATCACAACTCTGGGAATCTTACAGAAAATGGTGCGAAGATGCGCGATTCTTGGATCAAACAACAATTTTTCTTGGTGAACCAAAGTCCTGTTTAAAAATGATCCGGTTGAAAAAGTCAACTGTCAACTATCTTTGAATTTGTGCTTATGAGCCCTAAAAAAATCAAAAACATAATTCCAAACTTTAAAAAAACATATATATGCCGTTTGGGGTCTGAACTGAACCAGTTGAATCGATCAGGAGTTCCAGATAGAGCTTCACGAAGGCTGTTTACCGGTGCTATTTTAAAACCTGGTGGCAACAAATTCACTGGGGATGTGAGCCAGAAGATTCTTAGTGCAACTGCTTGCCGCTACTTCACGTTTTGGCTATGCAATTTCTTGAACAGCTTTGCAGAAAATGATGACCCCTCTTTGTACCTGGGAAAATTGCCTATTCTGGCGGTATATTTTTGGAAACCATAATTTGTAAATCCTGGAAAGGTATTTTGGTTTAGGGGTGTTTTTGATTTTTCCAATATATATATATATATATATGAAATATAGAAACTTTCCCAGGTATCGCCGCGCTCTCATGGGGGCATTAGCATCGATGGAAAGTATTTCTTTGAGATCTGGCCGTGTGCTGACGGAAAGCGCTCACAAAGAATTTGAACGATCGTATTTGGTGTTTCGGGCTTCATTGAATTTTTTGGCCCGGCGGGCTTTCGAAATGAAAGTCCTACGGTACCATTTCCGACCGAAGCTCCACCAACTGGGGCACTTAGTGTATCATTTCTTGCCTCGCAACCCGAGGTACATGTCAAATTATACCGATGAGGACTATGTTGCGAGAACGAAACGTTTGGCAGAAAAATGCCACCCAAAATACGTTTCCCAGCAAACATGTTTCCGCTATGCGGTGCACATGTGCTTGAAGTGGTCGGGGCACGTGCAGTGAGAAGGGAAAAGAAAATGAGCGAAGTGAAACGATGTGCATGTATAACATATGGGGGGGGGGGATACCCTGGGGTTGCAGCTGTTTTGGCTCAAGGGCAGGTTCCATATTGGTAATTTGAGCCAGCAAGTCTACTTTTCAATCCAGCAAGTATACTTTTCAGTGTTGCTTGCATGATCTTCATGATAGAAATCTAGCTTTTCAAGCTGCCCTGTGGTGAATTGTACATTTTCCAGCATGTCAAAAGTAGCTGAAAACACCACTGTTATCTTAATGCCTTATTGCATCTAAATTTGGGTTCGATGGAACCTTCTTGGTAATGATTAAGTTAATGGTGCCCCGGACGGCCCTAAATGGACGGCCCAGAACAACTTGGAATAAAGGGGGAAAAGGGGTAGAGTGAGGGTAGAATGGGAAAGGAAGAGGGACTGGTATAGCAACTCCTGACGGCCCTAAATGGACGGCCCGGAGCGATGAAATGTGGAAGGTGGTGTGATTGGGTGAGATATGAGGGGTGGTGAAGGTGCAGATGATTGTC
>Ga0126337_10001212_pt1 | contig 15218 bp, 5 predicted proteins | sample DipCmetagenome_FD_92527 | JGI IMG/M metagenome (GOLD analysis project Ga0126337, IMG submission 92527) | Coral microbial communities from La Bocana,Puerto Morelos, Mexico - Diploria C A metagenome | ecosystem: Host-associated > Invertebrates > Cnidaria > Coral | place: La Bocana,Puerto Morelos... | reverse complement strand
TCGAAATTGTGCCTAAGTAATTTTTGGTTTACTGGCCTTTTTGTTACGCCAACAGCTAGAAAAGAGCTCATCATCGAAAAATAGTACATTTGCGAGTTTAAATTGGTCGACTACGTTTGCCGGGACCGGGGTTGGTAACGTTACGTTACATATACGGGCGTGTAACATATACGGGCGTGTTACATATACGGGCGAACATCTTGTGTTACCTCACTCTGTTGCGCTCGAATCTTCTGTTAGGAAATCTCAGTATCTATGATATAAAAAACAAGAGGCCTAGAAGCCTTAACGCGGATGGTTTATTTTAAGTTTGCAAAGATTACCACCATTGGTCTCTGTGGGAAGAATGAGGCCCGTAAACGAGATTAAGTGAAAATGGTGAATGATTTTTTCTACTGAAAGGAAAGAGAAAACCTCAGTTGTTATGATTGTTTTTCGTTTAGGTTGAGTTGTATCATGACTAGTTAGGCTGAAAACTTTCATTGTGAAAGGCGCTTTGAAAAACGAGCAACATATCTTTTGAAGGCTTTTATTGATATAAAGATAATTTTTCTGGGAATTTTCTCTGTGCGAAGATTTCTTGGGAAAATTTCCAAGCCCCCACAAACAAAGATTTGGCTGTTCTGACAGTTCTCTATGCACTTTGCGCGCTTGAGTTTTTGTTTTGAAACTCTTATATTGTTAAGTGCACTATTTTGATTGGATGTCACTTTCTCAGGGATTTTCACTCGTTCCATCATGTCGCGGTGATACCTTGGCTGCTTTCCAGCCACAAGTTGACTTCTGACTCCGCTTACGACTCCGCTTCCGTCGCTTCCGTCGCTAGTGTGAACCAGCCCTGACTTTCCGTCTGTGCGAAAATCAGCGCAACGCGCATTGCTTGTTGGGTGAATATGGGCCTTTAACCAAACAATGACCGTAAAGCCAGCAAATTCTTGGGATGAACATCTTGAAACTCTCGTTTCAATACAGCACTTATGTTGGATAAGAAACGCATTTCATTCAGAAATAGAAAAAACGACCTCGAGCAAACAAACACGCTCTTTCCTTGTGAGAAAAGAAATCAAAACAACACAATGTAGAAATTTTCCGAACCCTATTTTCATACGTGTTGCTGAATTGATCTCTCGAATCAATATATTGTTTTCTATTATTCTAAACAGTTTATTGCAGATAGTACCCCATATTTTCTACGAGCCGTACAGTTCTCGTTCGGCTTGCTATGCAGGGCTTTGCTCGTTCTTATGAATTATCTGATCTCGAAGCGTAAACAACATACATTTGGGACATTTGCTCAGATCAGTAAGTTGCAGGCCAAACAATAAGTCTTTCCTCAAGCGTTCGATATGATTGTTCAGGTTTAAATTTATTCAAATTGAAACAAGGCGAAAATAAATTAAGCTCAAACGACAAACATTAAAATTTATAATAACTAACAAGAGGTTATTTCAATTGTTCTTTATTAATATACACCTTGAAATTCCACATGCAGCCCACCTGACGTGCACTACGAAACAAAATGAATATCTTGCGCTGGTTTCTAAAGGCAACGAAATAGGGGAAACAAAAATCCGTATCTCGTATATCGCCGCCTTAACTGAAGGCAGCGACGATCTATTCGATACAAAAACTCTCAACTTGGCTGTTTCGAGTTTCTCGTAGTAGCGAGCGGGTCTACTTTGACCAACAAATTTTGACTTTGCTGCTCTTTTATCCAACTCCCAACTTGTCACGCATAAAATTTGCTTACATTTTGCGACAAGTTAAGGGTTCGTGTATCTCGTGAAGCAGTTTCAATGCTTACCGTATGAAGCCTTCCATGTTGCGACAAAACCAGCCTTGATTTTGGATAGCAAAATAACAGGACCTACCATATGCTACAATGTTGCTGTAGCCAATAACAACTTGCGTTACAATTTGCAACTACCATAAAGGAAAAAACAACAACAAAAACGAAAAAAAAAAATCGGCCTAATATCTAACGCGGATTGCTTCGCATCCGCGAAATTATTCAAAATTGGTTAGAGAACAGACGATTTTTAAAATTGTCCTGTAACCAGGTGATGGAACATATTAAGAAATAAAAATGTTGCTCTCAATGTTTATAAAAGTCCCAACGTTTCGGTAGAACCTTCAACCTTCATCAGGGGAAAGTGAAAAAATGTAATTTGCAAAAAGCACGTTCTTATAGTATGCAGATTCGGACTAATTAAGTTCGTTCTCTCAAGGCCGCCTTGAGGGACAGAACTTAATTAGTCCGAATTTTTAGGCTAAATTCAGAAACTCCATGCCATCGGGATGATGGCATGCAGAACAGACGATGTTTGTACTTTTTGTGAAGCCGAACCAGAAACGTTGTACCTTATCCTTTTCCAAAGCCCTTACTCAAGGCAATTTTGGAACAATTTTGAAAAAACAAAACAAAACTAAAACCTTTGTCCACTCATTTGCCGCGCAGCAAAGGCATTTTTTGTGCCGTGAAATCATGAGATCTGTTACAAAGACAAAGTCTAGAAAACACGAAACAAAACGACAACAAATGTCTTACCTTTCCGTAACGTTTTTGGAGCAAGATGGATGAAAGCGTGATATCAATTACTTTCTGAAAGTACCAAGACACTTCACAAGACGCCCTACAAATTTATCGGCTTCCTTGACGTGGCAGTCTTTCGCTGTCATGTATCGTATGCACATTGAAAGCATTCCTACCCGTTAGTATAGTTACATTGACTACCAGACTATTATTTTGCTATTGGATGCATCTACTTTCTCATCTCTCTGAGGTTGAGTTACATCTTAGGAACAGGTGAGAAGCGATTCATTCCCTTCTAATGATTTTGAAGAGTTGTTTTGCTTAAATCATTTCCCTCGCAGCTGTTTTTAACATTGTCACGCGCCGCTAAAAACGGCTGCGAGGTAGACTACTAGTAGAGGGGTGAAAGTTTCTAAAGAAAGTGTGGTGCTGCGTCGGTGGGGGTAACAACGTAAGTTGGTTATATCAACTAAGTTGAAAATGTAAATTGGCCACCGTAACGAGTTAAAAAGCTGATGTTTCGAGCGTTAGCCCTTCGTCAGAGCAAATGGCGAAGAGCTAACGCTCGAAACGTCAGCTTTTTAACTCGTTATGGTGGCTAATTTACATTTTCAACTTAGTTGTTATAACCAAATTATTAGAAGAGGAGACTTGTTATGAAAGCCGGCAAACTTCAAAGGGAAAAGCAATAGAGCGGTCTCTGATGTTGAACAGTTCCGTCACGTGACTCTGACCCCTCTACTAACTATGATCTGGTTTTAGACTTAATTGTAAAAAATACAACACACGGGATATAGAGATTACTCCATGGAAATTAAAATGCGCGCGTACAACCTTTTTGACGAGTTAAGTTTTCTGATAAAACTCAATGAGTGAATAAAAAATCGTAAACAGCATTTTCCATGGTGTAATTTGTTTACTTTATTTTTAGATCCTGGGATTTTTAAAAAGCCAATTTTGGTCAATCTTACACGCGTTTTCAGGGAGCCCAACTGCAATGTATGCGTGTAAAACTAGAATAACTAAAACATCAGTTTCTCTTTCAAAATCAAATATTTAATGAAGTAACACAAGAAATGAAACGTTAGTTTATACTTTCACAACTTTTATAAACATTTTTCAGTTGTAAAAAAAAACCTGACTGAGGCTTATAAGTCAATCGAAATCGCGATGCGGTGTTGTTCACTAGTATTGTTTCGTCGTTCGCGTTTGTGATTGGACGAACGACGAGTTTCCATTGTTAGCGTTTCTTATTGGCTAATGCATTTTACGTATCATATTTAGGTAATCTTTTTTTGTGAGGAAATATCAGTATCTATGATATAAAATGAGATAGCAACTGAGTTAGATATTAAACTCATTCGTGTTGATTCGCTATTGCCGCCTGGCACCGGTTGTTCAGAGGCTGGACAACTTTATCCACCGGATAAATCGCTATCCAGTGGATAAGTGTTAACAAGATTTACTCGGTGGATAGTGTTATCCACCTTTTGAACAACCCGGCCTGCTGGTTAGCAGACTATCGTTGTTGGAAATCAGTGCCAGTCTTTTGCAATCACGTTATGACATGCGCATTGAAAACACTCACGTTGACTGCCTTATCTTAAAAGCAAGTGAGATGAAATTCCATTCCCTCCTGTCGAGTTCGCTGCTTACATATTTTTACTTGTATATTGAACGCTCTTTTGAAGGCCAAAATGCCTTAACACGGTAACAAGGATTCGAGTTCGACTGTTTTTTTATAGTACACTAGACATGTATTTCCCTTTAAACTATGTGAATCCTTTGCATATGGTTCTTTCAAAGATGGATATATAAACTTCATTATCATTATCATTATCATCATCATCATCATTATCATTATCACTGTCATTATCATTATTATTAAAAATAGATGAGCAACCAGGGTTGAAAATATTAAAAGGAATTTAAATGTTTTTCCGGCTGAAAAATGTATGCTAAAATAAGCTTTCGGCTGCCGACCTACATCCTGGATGAATGATCAAAAGACGCGAACGAACACCTCTTACTAACCGAGTTCTCGGTCCGTACTTAAGTAAGTTACAGACCGAATCTTTTTCCGCTCGGATTTATGGCTTCGCGCTTGGGCCATAAATCCGAGTGGAAAAACGAGGATCCGTAACTTACAGTACGGACCGAGAAAACGAGGTTAGTAAGATATTTATTATATCTCTGGCATTTTGCATGGCCACTAAAACAAACTTGAATTTAGTGGTCCGTACGGCCCGCTAGTGACCAATCACACCGCGCGTACTAACTGAGAGATACAGTAAATGAATATATGCAGCGAAAAGTGTGAAAAATACAGACTAATCTGCGTAATTAAAATGGTGACAACAAACGGGAATCTGAATAATGAAAAACAATGGCATACTGTCTTGGTAGAAGTTTAGACTTATTGTCCGCTTTATTAGTCATGGCAGTGCGCCATGACTCGAAAGTTTTTTCACCCTAATTACAACAACATTCTCAAAGTCGATTTGATGGTCGTTCAACCATGCATTGGTTTGAAACGTCGGAGCCTTTTGTCCACTGCCTAACATTTTTCTGTTTTCTGACATGTTTTTTTTTTCCCGCGTTTGAAGGCATCTGCTTGTTTCTCCAACGTAACTCTAAGTGCTGTCACTGTAGGAGAATCTTATGGACATTGTTTATTTGGAGGTGCTGGGTGGCCTGAATTTCGCCGAAGGGAATTCTTGCTGTAAAGATCTGTATGGTCTGTACGTAATTATATCCTCTTGAACGTTGAACACTGAAATAAGTAAATTTTGGATTTGAATGCCTAAGGAGATTCTGGAGACCAGATAGATTGCCTTTTAGTTTGCACTGGTCTCCTGAGCTGTCTCTTTTTTGGTGATATTTCCCGGCTGTCAGGATCTGGCTCCTGTTGAAAGCTTGCAAATTCTTTTTTATCATCCCGTACCTTTCGATACAAATTAAATCTCACTCAGTCTTTCTACTTTCAAAATTCGACCTCAAAATTTAAAGCGGCTGAGAACGAACTCGGCTGACGTTGGTTTAACTTTTTCGACAAAATTTATCAAGAATGTTGATTCATATGATATCGTCTGCAGTCATTTATAACAACAATGGATAAACATAACCATGCTCAGGAAACTATATCATGGCCGATAAAATCGGGTGACGAATTCTTACGTGAAGACTCTGTGACCCCCTACCCCTGTGACTGTTGTTTAATATTACCGCTGGTTGGCTGTAGGCTTACATGATAAACTAATATCAGAGGGGTAGGGGGTCACAGAGTCTACGTGGGAATTCGTCACCCGATAAAATCAGTCCACATCATTATAGTTGGAAGTTAAAACCGATGAAAGTGTTTGCATCAATACGTCAAGAGGTACTTTGATTTTACTGCTTTCAGCAATGAGAGATCTAGGAGAGCCCCTAGACCCAACCACACTCCAAAATACAGTGCCTTCAAAGCCAATCAAAGGCCTCTTTGAGGCTACGACTATTTTGCATGATGAAGTACATGCAACAGTATAAGCAGAAAAGATGAAAATATTTTGGCTTTGTTGCAAAAATAAATTTCTTTCTTCTGTCCCTTATTTAAACCTCTTAAAATCACGCTTTAATCACTGCCCTAACTCTGCAATTCAATAATGCATAACGCTCTAGATACATACACGCTTTGCGGACCTATGGGCTAAGTTAGCTCAATGCGTTGGTATAAGCCTGAAGGGCGAGAGTTCGAGTCTCGGGGTTGCAAACGCACGAATATTTTTTCTTTTCTTTTTTCCCTCCGACGTGTTTTTTATTTCTTTTTCTTTCCCCCATGATTTCCATTTATAATAATTTATTATTTTGTTCGATATTCATGTATTGCATACATCATGATAAAAAAACCCATGCTTGCAGAAGCCCGCGTTTAGGACAACAAATGCTTTCTAGGTTTTTTTAAAACAATTCAAAACGAAAATACTCGCACCACATGCTGTTGACATAGCAGTAACTATCTCATCACTCATTGCTTCACTATGTTTCACATTTGCCGAACTATTCGACGACATTTTTCTCTTCGTCAAGTCAAGTTGTGCATTGGTCAGCTGAAATACAAACAAAAGTTTACGACCCAAGGATCGACCGACCGATCGACCCATCGACCAAGCGAGTGAATTCGCGCTCGCTCACTAAACTCCTATTTCGCATTCTGCAAAATAGTCGTAAAAATGGTTGAGCCCACTGACCCCACTCCCCTTATGATACAAAAGCCCCTATTTTGTTATTATTTGGGCTATGGCCCTATCCTATCTTAATATAAATCACACTTTCATTCTATCCAAAACTTCAAGTACTTCTTTTAGTTTGATTGTTTAATTCAATTACCAAATGGAAAACAAAGCCTTAATTATTACATTCAATTGTATTATGAAAGAAAGACACTTCGCCCGTCATTTAGGTGACCCTGTTATTTCAGTTTTCTTTCCAGGGAAATTTCATAAATTTTATTTAAACATAAATCTCTTTTCCATCTCGATCATTGGAATAGGTTGCTTATTTACAGACATATCTTTAAATAAATTTAATCGTGTGTTGATTTCTGATTTCTACATTAACTAATTTATTAAATTCGCATGTCAACCTTTACCGAAACGGCTGCAATTTTTCGAGATCGAGAGTCTTGGAAGATGTTAAGAGGATTTTTCTTCTTTCTTGCACCAGAACCCACGACGGCATTCGTTTTTCTTGGTAGCGGAATGGATGATGTTTCTCTTCTTTTTACACCAATACCCTGGAGGACATGCTGCGGAATCTTCTTCCTGCGATTTACCGCAAGTGAAATCTCTCGGGCAGCTTCGTTTCGACAGAAAATCGATTGACCGCTTTTTTCGACACCAGTACCCTGGTGGACAAGTATTGAACGAAGACATTGAGCGACGCTGGCTGATTTCAACTCCCTTGCACCAATAACTGCAATTTTTTAGAAGAAAAAAACAACGTTAGCATATATTACCTTGTATGTATCCACATGGAGGTAACATAACTACTCGATACATTTGTTACAAACGTGTGCTGTGTGGTTTAACAACAAAAATACCCAACTAATTCAGTCCACTAACTCGCTAGCGTGTGGAGAGGGTGAGCAATACGCTACAAATCACAACCCTAAAATGAAATAAAATGCTAAAATAACCGAACTAATCGAACCAAAACCTGGCAACCGTGCATTGTGTCAAGGTAGACGCACCTGGCCCTGAAAAATAGCATGCTTGGTAATCTTTCCCAATCATAACCATCCTTTATTTTTGACGGTAATTGCATGAGTCTCGTAGATCATTTAACTTCGCGCTGGTGTAACGGATAGAGAAATAACAACTGCCTACCCGTCTGCACATTCCTCTGGCTCAGTCGGATGTTCTACCACTAACTCACTTCTTCGGCACCAATACCCGGGGGGGCAAGCTTCAGCACTTCGTTTTGACTTGCATACAAACCCTCTAGGACACTCGGCAGAATCAAACTCGCGTTTTTTCCTGCACCAATACCCGGGAGGACAAGCCGATGTGGAATGTTCATCTTGTAACTCTGCGACTTTTTCATCCGCGAAGGTGGGTGATAATACTCCGTATATACCCAGCAGAAGGGCTATAAGTGTGATTTGATGCAACATTGCTGTCAAGAGTAAAAAAGGCGATTGAAATTTACTGCTCTAAGTTCAATCAATGACGTTTCTTCTTGGGTTCGGCCAAAAGTGGAACTAAATGAAGTACAGTGAGATTCTGCCAACGCTACAGAAGGATGACAGCTCGTGTTCAGTCATGTTCAGTGTAACATCTCTTGATATGGAATAACTTTCACTTGATTGCCTGCACGGTAAAGTACTATCGCCGATGGTAACTTATATTTTAAACATTTTTTATTATTATTATTTACCAAAAAAAACAGAACACAGGGTAATACTACTGTACTCTAGACAATGGCGGCAGAAAACTAAAGCACCCGCTTTTTCCCCTTTTTTACATTGGTATTTCCCTAAGGGAAAAAATGTGCACCCCCCCCCCCTGATAACAGGTACCCCTCGGGCTAGTTCTTCCTTCCACCTCCCATCTCAAAATTTCAACAACAAAACTCGTGTTTGATTCTTTCAGCTTATTATTAGGCTGAAAATTGTCCAGCCCTAATTGCATCGCACGTCACCTTCTGTTGGTAAAATAGCTGTGTGTTGAATCTGATTTCCGCAATGTTTATTAAATGTTTACAAAGAGCGCTGTTTATGACATTAAGAAAATATATTGAACAAACAACTTATTCAAGAAATCTCCTCATGTCTTCGATTAATTTGCAAAGAGAAGTAATTTCCTTTTCACATAATTTTCCCGCGTAGACTTTAGACTCATCATTTTTATCACTGAGAGCGCGTAAATGAATTGTATTGTGGTCTTAACATAAGGCAATTGTGTATGATAAGAAATTCGGCCTCGGTTATTAACGGTGAAATTTTACCCTTTAGAAGCCTAATTGCTTTCTTTATTGATGAATATATCTATTTTTAAGAGAAAAATGGCTCAGAAAAATTCAAGCAAAACTTTAAAATCAGACGTGAGCGAATTTCAAAATGGATTTTTACTGAATGAATATGGTTCTGCTCGTTGTGAAAATTGACCGAAAACAACTGATTCAAATGTTCGACAGACCCTTTTCCTTCACTAAAAGAAATGGGCACACATCTGATACATAAAGAGCAGATTTGGTTATTGAAAAATAATACTGCGTTCTTTCGTTGAATATTGTACTTTTTTGCTGACAACTTGCATAGCGGTGTGATTAAGATTAGGGAATGAGTTGATAAGAAAAAAAAACAACTTCATTGGATCAAATATTTCCTTTCAGTGCCAGCATTTCCCGCTTTTTAACTTTGGTCAAGCAGAAATTAGATGACATATGTATTACCAAAGGCTGCGGAAAATAAGGGAAAGCTGTAAACTTGATAATAACTAAGACATGCGGGTAAACTTTATCACTCATAACATTTAGATTTTTGAAGAAAAATCTTTGCTCGTTTAATGTTGGTTATGTGTAAACTAACACTTGCAAACGTGAATAAGAAAAAGACTCTAAACTACAAAAAAAATCGGAAATAAATCGTGAAAAAACTCTGATTACTTGTAACGACAGATGCGGGGAGAAGATTTAATTAAACAAACCAAACATTGTACTGTAAGCGATTAAACTAGATACATAATTGAATTTTTTCTTTTTTTGTGTTCTAAAGAGGCTAAAATTGCAGCTCTGTATTGAGATAAGAAACATTGCATTATTAATCAGATACGTTTCTTGAGGAATATTGGATTATAACTATTCACTGGGCTAATCCACGCGAATCAAGTCTTTGTCGTTTTAATAGATTCAACATGAGCGATAAAAACTAGGAAGCTTTTGGTTACATTTTAATCACATTTCTCGTATGAGGGTGTAACCAATTTTTAGTTACGTTTTCAATCAGGAATACCTCGTACATTTTAAAATAACTTTTGTACAGACAATCAAACATCTCTGTGCGTCTCAATCAACGGCTAAGCCACCGAATCGTTGACGATGTTTGGCAAATCAAACAAAACTTTTATCAGGAAAAAATCCCGGCTTCTTTTAAATCATTTCTCACAATTCAAAAAGGGACATCATTGCCTCTGGTAAGGACATCTGCCCTTTACGCCAACAAGAAAGCATTGTAAGCGCGAATTTTACATTTGACAATTGACACAAGAGAAACGGTTCGACCCCGCTAACAAAAGAAACGGACATTCTTGTGTAGCAAAGAACGTGGTCAGACAGAACATACAAAGTTAAAGTGTAACTCCAGTAGGACTATAACAAAGGGAAATTAACGCTTATTTTCCACCCATGTTACACAAACCAACACTATGCAAAACTGTACGATATGTGAAAAAAGAAAATAAAACCTTACCTTTTCACGATGATAACTATCGAAAAAATATATCCTTTGTGAGACCAAAGAGAAAATTTGAAGTAAATGAAAGAAGATTCGCGGGTCCCGCCGCGAAATAGTGTATTTGCTGTGACTTGTGTATCAGTGGCTTGCCGAGCACATGTCTTTATAGTCCGAGGGCTAATTGTGGGTGTTTTAATGAAGTGTTTGTCTTGGTCGATGAAAGGATATCCGAAGGTAATCTAGACACGCAGATCGAATGTTTAAATTGTGTAATTTGTTATTGAACCTCGAATCCGCATCCCCTTGAACGTGATACAATGCAACAGTCTGAATAAACATTTAGCCGACCAAGATCGCTGTTAATTAGTGCGTGGTGCGACATTTCCGGGACTCGAACTAACAATAGGGCGAAACGCTCCTTAATTCATTTGAACCATCACCCTAGCTCTCAATCACTCATGAAAATGAGATTTGGTATCAGCTTTTTTTGCACGAGGGCAACGCAACGCAATCGTGAACGCAAAATCCCTTTATTGCTATCTCCCGCGAATCACATTAAAACCCGCTCAAGCCCTTCACTTCAATCCATTCAAAAGAAGCAGACCGGGATAATTGATCTGCTCGATTTCTTAAGGGAACTAATAGTTAGGAGGATATTGAAAATACTATTATCTCGTTTTAACAAGAATAATTGGCTTTTTTTGATTCTCAATTGCCTTAATGTAATTAGATCGATATCAGTTTCTTTAGAAACGATAGTATACATTAGATTTCTCTGGCTGACGTTACCCACCAGCATAAGGTACATTACTTAAAAAAAAGTCGGGAATCGAATCATCAGTCAGTATCACTTATTGCACAACATCTAAAAATCCAACAACACATGGACGGTATGTGAAAACTGATTTTCTGGCCGGCATAACTTCAGCAATCGAAACGAAATCCTATACATAATTTAGCAGAAGAATTTTGCTTTTCATTTATTGATTTTAGTAAGATTTTAGTAATCGCTACTTTGCTGCAAACGCCTTTCACTAGAACTCGCTGAGTGTATATAATTACTGTCATTTATCGGGAAACAAATCTCTTTCAACATTAAGCCTACGCATGCACGCTCTTGCTTTGAACGAGTTTTTGTCTTCTAAAACGTGCCGTTTTATTGATAGGGATAGATTGCGTCAAGACGCCACATTTTTAGAACTTTTTTTTGCCAGTTATTCATTGCTACTAACTTACTCAGTTTTTGATTGTAGTAAATACGATTTACAGTAGCTTTGCGAAAGAGCTAAGTTTATAAGTTGGCACATTTCACCTGAAATCATTTTCAATCAAGCTCTAGTGGTGTTAAAAATTTACGCGAAATCGAATGTATCTTCTAACCTGCAGTGGCACTTTCTTTACTTCGAATAATGCTTATGTTGTTAATTTGATTATTTTACTGTCATTTACAATTTTGTAAAACTGGCATTTTCATTGCAACAGCAGTTTATCAACAGTGAACTGGCATGCATCGCTCTGAGAATCCAAATTTCACAGACAAAATACGTGCGCGCTATGGCAAAACAAGCTTAATTCTCTCTTAAATACTGACCATTTTTGCCAAAATATGCACATGACAACCCGTGTAGATGTCGAATTGTTAATGTAGATTAATTAAACAGGTTCTGCATGATGAAATTACATCTGATTTTTCGCGAACTTGATTATTATATTTTAAGGCAATTTTAGATGAGTGATTTAAAACATAGTTAGTACAGGAGACTAACTATGTTTAAAACGGAATTAATGACGAAAATCATTTGAAAATCCTCCGAAGTTCTCGGTAAAAAGTGTCACAAGCCTTTAAGCTGAAAATTAATTCGTTTGCCGAGCAATTTAGCAAACTTTTGTAATGAAAGATAATCGTGTCTCTTTGATAAAAATTTTGTTTTGAAACACTTGAAACAAAGAGCACTTTTCTTAAACCCATTAAAATTAACGCTGAAATGGTTTTCACCTAAATCTTTTAAATAATATCATAAAAGGACTCATTTAGAACCGTATATCTTTGCCTGCTGGTCAAATAAATGTATTTCGAAACGGCAAAGCTGTTTTACTGAGTTTTATGACAGCAAGCCGATGAATACAAGGTTCCTGGGCTAAAATAATCTCAATCTGGGAAATCTCCACCTAAATCATGATTAAGCATAAATTTTCTCTGAAAAAAATAGAAAACTGGGACCATCAAGAGCTCTATCGGTTTACTTTTCATTTACGTCAGGTATGCAAAGATTATACAAATAAACAAAGAAATATTTGAAAGGATCAAGGAAAGTTGTTTTCCAAGATATTCCATTCCTCACAGCAAATATTTTCATGTTGCGAAACACTGGGCAGCTCAGTTCTTCATTTCATTTCCCAGCAATTATGGACGATTATTTACGGAAAGCGACAGCGATTGATTGCCGGTAAAATGGTCGAAAATCATGTGTCAATTTTCATCAAAGGTATTTTGACGAGCAGAAGTTAAACAACGGAAATGGATTCATTGCTCGTGCCATTTAAGTTGAGTTTTACACGTAATATGGTATGTTTTTTAAAAGGAAACGGCTTAAAATTATTCTAACTCCGTACATATAGCTATGCACAAAATGAAGGCAGAAGAGTTGGGAACAAAGAATGTTTCATCCCTTTTTCCGCGCCAAATGTCTCATTTGAAAAATGCATTAGATACCATACCCGCTGGTACACGAACGAACATTTCAGCAAAAGAATTGACTTGTGTGTTCATTGACGTTTTACGTGTTTAAATATTGTGAGTAAGGAGACACGAAAACAAGTCAAAATCTTTTGCACTCACTCTCTCTCGTTGATAGTTTTATTGTTAATGTTAAAACTGTAAAGCAGATTCACTAAAAGATTTTTACTCTGGAACTAATTCGAAATAATATTACACTGAACGATCTGAGCATGCGACAAAGCCACAACTTTGACCCTGAAAAGCGGTCAATTGATATATTTATTTATCTATTATATTTACTTCACTCTACAGACTGAATAACTAAACGATGTCGCGGCGACATTTTTTTCCAGGCGTGACATGGCCGCGGAAGGTTAAGGTTAAGCTCACAACACATCCAGAATAAATAATAAGCCAAAAAGTACCAAATATAGCTAAATTGGGGAAAATTAACCGAGTCCAATTGAGAATAGAAAGTAATCTGGATACAGTATAACAACAGTGATCAGTTAGAAATCCTGCTCCTTCTTGGTGTAGAAGACACAGGACACGTCACAATAGAACAACGCCTCGCAGACCTATTTTTTTATTGTTTTTTCTCGTTCTCTTGTCCTTTTACTATTGTTTTACATCAGCTGTGTCTTCTACACTAATTAAGAACCGAAATCCTTTGTTCAACTTAAGAAACTGGGTCATCTTGGCTTCACAATTGATCTCGTCTATTTGCTAGCACCCTGGGTGTAGAATGAGGTTCAAGCTAAGGCCAGCCGGCGTTGCGTTGCGTTGTAGCTAGAGAATCAACGATTTTTCAACTAAACCGTGTAATAGAATGTCATTAATAAAAGAAACATGGTCTTTTGAATTGAGTAATTCTTACTGAAACAATATTTGTACCTAAATCCCAGACACCAGACAGTGTTTCTAAATAAGAAAAAATATAAAGCCCTTGATTGAGTTATAATGCACGCGCGTGATGTAAGCAGAGTGCTTTATGGAGCTATAATGAACTTAAACTGACCAATCGTAGCGCTCACAATAACTTGAGCATTTTATAATGTTTTCGAAAACTCAACAGACAATTAAAGATTCAGTTTCGTATCTTGGTTTCACCCTAAGTAAACTGCCACATATCTTGACTTGAAAAAAAGTAAACTTCAATAAATTATGAGTTGACTAACAGGTGAGAAAACGTCTCTGCAGCTTTGAAAGTGGATTTTCTAACTATATTGGGTGATTTCCGGGAGAGGTACCTCCGTAAATTTCAGGTAGGTGAGTGCTGCCAAGGGTCTTTAACCCCGACCCTATTTAAGGAAGAAGCAAATGACAATCGATACCTTTTTAAGGCACAAACCCGACAAAATGACACTCTATCCCTGCAGGGGAAAATTAAAAACTAAAGAAAAGCATGAATGGGTCAACTGTATTTCATTTCTATAACATTGTAAGTTAACGGATGGTTCAGTTTAAACAGATCCTTTTTTTGTTTAGCTAGACATCTACGCAGTACACTTTTAGCTGATAGAATTTAGGCACCCTAAGAATCACACCGGGAAAACAATGTCAACAACGGCAAAAATGCTACCCTAAGGATCGGGTAGACCAAACACCATACGCTATGCCACGGCACATACCTATATAGCTCTTTTTCCATGCGAACATGAAAATGTTTGTATTCTGATTGGTTCCCCGAGTGGCCTGAATTTTAGTTACAAATGTCACGATAGAATAAAACACTCATCGATTCATAAATGAACTACGTGCGTATTGTTGGAATATATCTCTCAATTTTCTGAAGGAAACGCAAGAAAAGGGAAAAATGATCAACACGTACTTATACCGACTTCAATAACACCCCATTTGAAAATTCAAAATTTCAGCCTAATTGAACCACAAGTGATACGGTCTACCACATATGCATTGTTCCTCCGGGAAGGTAAATCATTTTGTTAGTGGAACACTGACACCATTTGAAAACATATACAGGGTTGAAAGCCTCCTTAACAGAAAGAAATCAAAGACGCTTTCTCGAGATC
>Ga0126337_10001208_pt1 | contig 15229 bp, 6 predicted proteins | sample DipCmetagenome_FD_92527 | JGI IMG/M metagenome (GOLD analysis project Ga0126337, IMG submission 92527) | Coral microbial communities from La Bocana,Puerto Morelos, Mexico - Diploria C A metagenome | ecosystem: Host-associated > Invertebrates > Cnidaria > Coral | place: La Bocana,Puerto Morelos... | reverse complement strand
CAGTTTAGCTTGTTGCGGCGTACAAAATTACGTATATCACAGGATATCTGTTACCTACGGATGACAGATATTGAGAGAATCATGACCATATTTGGACAGTGTTACAATTTGTTGAATAATAAATGATAATATCCGATACAGTACATATTCGTTGGCGTGCGTTTTGTTACAAAATAAGCCAGTGTATTAGTTGTGTGTGAAAGCCATGGGCCACAGATTTAACCCATATTGTTACACTTAACAACCGGTGATGTGTTACGTTGTAATCTGTTGGTCTTTTTGTAGATGCAAAGAGCTCAGCAGCAACAGCAACAAAGACAATCACAACAACAGCAGCAGCAGCAACAACAACACCGCAATCAACAACAACTACAAACACAACCACAGCGGCAACCACCGGAACATCAAAGAGACAATCCCAATGTAATGCAGAAACGTGAACCTGCTCCAAAGAAAAATGTACGACCCCAAACATCAGACAGTTACAGTTCCCTTTCCTCCAATCCACACAACAAACCAACCAGTGCGTCCACCGACAATGCAGCTACTACCGGCGAGAGAGAGTCCACGTCTGTAATTGTAGGCAGCATAAGTACCCCAGAAGAACCCCCAGGGAATGCTGCACCGACTGCTACTTCTCCATTGTCTATTGCCAGCCTTCAGTTGGTTGCTCCCAGAATAGTTCCATCTCATTCTCCTCATCTTCCCTTGACTAGCTCAAGCTCAACTCTGTTCATGCCCACTCCTGGAGTTATCGCCTCGATCGGTAGAGCCTCGCCAAGTGTGGGAACTGGGCAGCCAGCCCAAGTTTATTTCCGACCTTCACTTCCTGAATCAACAAAGCATGACACACCACATTCAAGATCGTCTCATCCAGAAGCCATATTTCCTGGGCTAGTTTATCCAAGAGCTGTGGATCCAAGAGTTTTACAGTCTGATCCTTCCCATCTGAGACCTTCATTTTTGGTTTCCTCCCGTCCAGGGCACCCGCATTCAGATGCGCATCCGCTTTACCAGGGATCAGCCGTACCTAAGCCTCTGGGTTATACTGTGGATCCCCAACACTCATCCGCTTTGCATTCGTCATCTTCCAGCAGTAGTCTTTCAAACAAAGGGGATCTGCAGGGAGGTTTATCTCACCCTATAACTTCACACCCAGGCATTTCTCACACTGGCAAGTCGCATGTAGGAGATTCCTATGGACACTCATCCCACGCATCGGAACCAAGCCACACACCAACGAGTTCTAGTCTCTTTGCTTCCTCTGGCCCACCTGTAAGTGTAATTAGTAACCGCGTTCCTGCTCGTCCAACCAGTAACTCGCCTGTTCCTGTGGTAGCGCAAACTACATCAGACCACAGGGAAAAACCTCACAGTCAAGTACCAATAATCAGTGAACGATCCACAGGGCACCCTATCAAGCCGCCGTATCCAAATACGTATCCTGTGTTAATACGTGTTGAGCCAGCCAGCAGGAGCATTTTATCAGATGATGGTAAAAGAGGTATCGCATGACAGACGTTCTAGTTTTCCTGTTATACACCCAATGATTTTCGTCACTTGTGCTCACTCTGTAGAATTACAGAAAAAAACAAAAACAAATACGCTGTAATATTACTATTTTTGACGAACTTTTATCATACCATGGCAGTCTTTAGAAAAAGCAAGGCTATAAGGAGACTGTTTTCTGGTTGTTGGAATTTTCCTTTAAAAACCATATTTTCTTTCCTTTTTCATCTCAGTTCTCGACTTTCATGCGACTTACTGTGACGCAGTAGCCTGCGAATTTGTCGCAGGTCTTCGAATGTTATATATTTCATGCACGAAACCTACCTTACATTGGTCATTCATTCATTTCACAGATGTAAGTGATGAAGTACGTGGAGTTTCTGAAAGGCCTTATGCAGCTGATACACGCAAGCCAGATGTAATTGTCATAGATGCAGATGACCAGAAAAAGAGGATGGAAGGCCTCCATCGGCTGGAGACATCAGAAGGAAAACAAGCTTCGAGCATGTTAAGAATGCTGGCATCAGGAGGGACTGGTAAGCTTCGAAAACCCTGAAAACAATCCATTTAGATGTAGCATTACTTTTTCATTACTTTATTTCTGTTTTATCCTTGCTCTTGTGTGTAACATACCCTAACTTTTTTAGACCGAAAAGTTATTATGGTTTATTTGGTTTCTGTGATGAATGGCACTATGATTACTTTGGTCTGAATTAAACTACAACAGTTACAAACACTTTTTTTCCACAAAAGAGTAAACAATTTTTCTGTGTTGCTTCTAGTACCTACATCTTCAGCAGAACACATACCACAGACGATTGAACCAGTGAGACCACAAAGTCTTCCACTTTCGTCCGGTAACCGTGTTATCAGCCACACTGAATTACGGTCACAACAAAGTGCTACCCCACCATGCAGTTTGGCTAGTCGTCAGCAAACACTGAACCCCCCTCCACCACTTATACAAATGTCATCTTCACGTGACAAGAAGTATGTTATGGCACCTGATTTGATACTAGGACCTCGTTCGAGGGAGGGAGTGTCACACACTGAAGCCCACCATGATCAGCATCTGCATCTGAGCCAGGAAACCACTGCTGGTAGAGATACGTCTAGACACGCACATACACCGGTAGACAGTAGAGGTGGTGACAGAGAAAAGCGAGCATCCGTTGTAGAGACTGTTGATTTGACAAGGGATAGGGAAGTGAGCACCTCGTCCCTTGCAAGACCAACAGCGAGGTCACCTGGCGTAGCCCTAGTCTCATCATCTGCTCGTGCCACCCTTCAAGCTATGGCAAGGTACGCTCTAGCAGAGACAAGTAATGCGGATGTGACCGAAAAAATCGAGCAGAAGAAAAAGGACGATACTTACCTGCCTCCACGGCAGCCTGATCCTAAACTGAGCGTTTATGAGCAAAATGAGGCAATTCGGAAGTTCACGGCTCTTAGTAATGTCTGTGTTTCAGCGCCTCGGGAGGTTCCCGCTGGTGGAGAATATCCCAGTCAGCCTTATGCATTGATGGCGATGCAACCTCACTATCAGCCACATGTTCACACGCATCCAGGTAGCAGTTCAACTCCTCCACCTTATGGTTATCCGTTTCACGTTGGTCATCCAATGGCAGGTTTTCACCATCACCCAGAACATCGTTTTTTGGTTCCCGTTGGGGTACATCAATTACCTGTTCGTGAAATGCTCCCACAGAGTGTCAATGGTGAAGATCTACCAAGTCATTTGAAACTCAGTGGTGCTTATACTCACCAGTATCCACAAGGAGCTGCATACTACCCTCCGCCAGGTATGAGGTCCATTGTACCAACATATCAACAAGTGACTGTTTGTGGTCATCGCTATCCTGTAGCGGTGGGGGAGGAAAGACGCGCTCTGCATCAAACGCACGATGTGCCACTCAGGCGTCAAAATGAAATCTCGGAGCAAGAGCTAGCAAACCCATTTGTTGTTAAACCGCCGAGGAATATGCAGGCGCCAGGAATGCCTGAAAGGGTTGTATCCCCTGGTGAACTACCAAAGTTTCCTCTTCCAAGTCGGTCACCAAAAGAACCAGCTAAGCGTCCACATACTACTTCCCCTGAAATAAAACCGCAGATTGCTACACAAGCCGAAGTGGCGAAAACTGTATCTCCTCCAGCAGGAAACTACCTTTCACGGAAACCTTCTAGGCCGACCACTGTGTCTGAGATGCGCAATCGAGCTGCTGTTATTCCAGACCTAACAGGAACCGAAGAAGTTGGTCAAAAATTCCCTGATCCACAGCCTGTTGTTTTGGTGCCTAGTAGCAAACTCTCTGGCAGGGAGAAACCTTTTAGGAGTGCAAGCGATGAATTTATCAGAGGAGATGGAACGGGCCAAGGAACTAAGGAACGGGCTAGAGAAGAGAACGCTGGTCCTTTAGCAGAGGGTCTACCGATGTCTGCTTTTGCCACTTTAGTTGATGTTGCTGCAGCAGCCAGGAAAGTCGATGTCCCAATTGAAGAGCGTACACCACAGAAAGGAACCACTGAATTGCAAGAAACGTATGATTCTCCTAGTGGAAGACTTGGTGGGCACACCATGGTTGCTTCTCCTCCCAGTCCCTCCAGAACATCACCAGGAATGTCTAGTACACCACGATATGGAATTACCACTGGACTTGTTCCTAAGCCTCCACCCCTCATGCCTATCACTGGCAAGAGGCCCTTACATGACGGTAGTAGTTCCAGCTCTACTCCAATCAGCATCTCGACTTCAGGCCACGGAAATGTGTCTCGTAGTCCAAGTAAACTTACATCGCCACCTGGAACGCGATCGACAAGAGCATCTGTGAGCCCTGAAGGTCCTCCTCCACTGATATCTCGCCCAACTATAAGTCCCACTTCAACTGGGTCGCCACAAGGAACCAGCCCTAAAGGTCCACCTCCCTTGATTAAAGGCATTGTGTCTACAGTGCCGCCAGCTTTGAGGAGTCCAGAACGCGAGGCTGACAGTACGAGAAAAACAAGATCTAACCTCGAAGATGTTACTTTTTTAAGAAGGCCCGATCACGAGGACAGTGTATCTAGAGGACCGTTCCCAAAGGGTATACAACATGTTGACGTGGACTTTCAGCAGAAATTTAGTATGCATTTTCCTGAAAGTGGACCGGCTTCCTCTCAAAAGGTAGATGGCGACATTAGAAAGAATCGCTCCCTTACACCACATGCAGCTGGTGAAGCCCAAGTAAGAACTATCTTTGAAACAATAACATATGTCGACTCTGGTCTTGCCGAGGGGCGCCATCCATCCAGACATCAACTTACTCCTTACCAGCCAACTTATCCTATGTGTGCGGAAGAAAAAGACAGGAGAGTGAGCGAAATGTCAAGGTCGCGGACACCAGAGACAGAGCAATATAAAAATGTGCCATCACATCTTCAACCTGAACGTCCATCAAAAGACCAAACGCCAAACGCTGACCAAAGGGAGAAACAAACCTGGCAAGTGAATCAACCGGGATTTTCCTTCCAACAGGAATCACAAGCTGATTACGGCAATGAAAATTTCTCTCTGCCCCACAATGAGCCCACGGCAAGAGCGGAGATCTCACGTGCATCTGGCAGCGAGACAGAAGAAGGTGATGAAGGAGATGAAGAGACTGAAGATGAGGTACCTCCGGTACACTCGTCTTCTGCCACTTTACATCCTCGGATACGAGCTCTGACTAGGAGCTCTCAGAGTAATGTTCAATCACCGTATTACGATGCTAGTGACAGTGAAACGTTGTCTGCCGAGGAGTCAGAAGTTCCTCCTGAAAGCAGTGATGAGTTATTTCCAAGTACAACAGCGAGATCAGGCACTCAATCCGACAGTAGCTCTGACGATGGAAAAGACGACGAAAATGAACGCATCGCATGTGAAAGTAACGATACTGCAGATACTGGCCACGCTTCTGGTGATGAAACGAATGTTCCAGGTTCTTCAAGAGACTACTCTGATGACGAAGATGAACAAGCCCAGAAATGCGTACTCGAGGAGGTCACAAGCACTGGACCTCTCAGTGTGCAGGTGTTTGATGTAAGCACAGAGGAACCGACGGTGGATTCTCCAACCACGTCTACGGTTGTTAAAGACACTGAGGAAATTCGCCAAAGTCCAGATGCAGATGCAACGACAGAACGTGAAATGGAAATCTCTGATGGTCCGGAAACTAGAGAAGTAATGGTTGCAGAGAGCTCTCCCGGTAAAATTGCCATGGAGGACGATTCCTCGGAAGCACTACCTGCACAGATGTTTCGTAGTTTTCAGGAAGAGGACGTTGTGAGGGTAGATTCAAGTGAAGATGGTCTAGTTGGAAGCAGTGAAACAGATAAGGCAGCAATTGTATTGCGGGCGGATTCATCAAATCAGCAAAGCCTACAAATCGCTCCAGACAGTTCTGCTAGCCTTGAGAATAGACCTGACGAAAGCTTGATGTCTCCTTCTTCGGAGAGCATTGACAATTATGGCCAGAATGTTCAGGGCCGTGTGGCCTCAACCCTGGAAGGGGACAGCACAACAGCTGCTCAGTCTGCGTCTGAAGTACAGGGTGAGGTTTTGCCTGATATATCCGTCGAACAATCAACATGGACATTGGAAAAAGAGGAAGATCTCAACGAGTGCCCAAGTACTTCTACGATAGAAAGGGAAGGTGAGGTGTCGTCTATGCTGGAGGAAGATATCAATGAAGCTGATGCATTAGAGAAACCGTCTGCGGAACAAGGATTTCTTCATGAGCCAGACACCTACAGCTCCTCGTCAGAGAATCATCATCCAGAAATTAGTTCAGCAGTGGATTGCGTTTCTGATGATGGCGAGCAAGTACCATTCGATACTTTTGTTGGCGCGTTCGTTCCACTGCCTGGCGGGGTGGATTCACCTGACATCAAATCCGGGTGCTCCACCCATATTCCCTCTGAAGAGAACTCGGTCTGTGGCGATATACTGCCTGAAAGGGAAGCGAAAGACGCAGGTCATCTTGCATCACCTAAGCAAGATGTTTTAAGTCCAGATGAAGGAGTTCGTGACCCAGTGGATACACTCTCAGCAGGAGAGATTCCACCCTCACAGGATAGTAGCCCATCAGAAGACGAACATTTGTCTTTGGGAAAAAAGGTTACTTCAGTTTTGGCCAATGAGCCTATCAATATACCACAATCCACCTGGCATTCGGAGGAGTCACATTTAATAACCGATGACGAGCAGCGCGCGTCACAAAGCAAGGAAATAGAGGAGGGAGAGATTCCAGAGTCCGAAGACGAACCGACCGTGGAACCCTCGCAAGGGTCACCGTCAGACACAGTACGCGTCTCTAGTACACTAACAGGCGGAGATGAAGACACTTCTGCTGAAGATAAAGTTTCTTCAAGCCATGATGTGACATTGCATACGGACTGTTATATAAACATGATCCCCATTTCTCCCGCTCCGCCCGAATCACCCAACCACCAGTCACAGGGTGACCGCACTTCTCCCCTTCCACCGTGGCCTCCAATTGAAAGTCAGTACTCGCCAGTTGTTCCTTGTTCCTTGTCTTTAGCAGCACGAATGACGTCCAAGGGAACTCCTTTCCCGTACTCTACCTTATCAATCAACGTTGGTTCTGCATCCAGCAGTGCTCGTTCTTCGCCCGTTCCTCAGTCTTTGGCGGTCAATATGGCCCCAGGCTCTAGCCCAAGCAGCGCGTCATTGTTACCAAGGCCACAGGAACCAACCCCACTTCTTTCAGATAATTACGAACCTTTAAGTGATGATGAAGATGACAAGGGGTTGGCTGACTCTTCGAATACGAGCGATGAACACAACATTTAACACTGTGCGTTTGACACTCCACCTCGTACCATAACAAAGCTGCTACAAAGCATTTCTCTTGTTAATATGTATGTTTATATTTTATCGAGTAGATATCTGAATGATGAAGAATGATTGATATTATATTGTGAACTGTAATTAAATTAGATGTCCCACTTTTTGAATAAATACAATCTAAGGCTATAACGACGCTCTTCCTTAGTGTCCAATTATTACTTACTGTTTCATATAAGCTTTATACCGATTTGACATAATATACCATAATGCTCCTAAAATTACGAGTCTCGTACTCACCAATTTACCAGTTCCTAGTTGCTGCGTCGACTACGACGGAGCTCTTAACTTCTAAAGAAATTTGAAGTCTTAATTTTTTTACTAACTCCGTGACCGGGCATGATGAACCAATCCTGCGTTGTGATTAGCTATCCGAGCGGCCAAGATGGCGCTGTGGCCTCCCTTCGGGATTACGCACTGTCCCGCAAGATAATAAATTCCTTATGACCAAGCATGTTTGGTCATGTTTGATCAACTGGCCTCGTTCATTTTTGCGTGTTTATGGACCAAGACGGAGTCGAACGCCATAGACCAGGCAAAAAAGAAAATTTACGTCCAGTAAAAATTAATTTTATATTTTACCTTCGAATTCCGCAGCTGTATAGATTTGTTCAGAGCACCTCTCTCAGAACTTACTCAAGCTAATTGTGTTTGCCATTTCACGTTTCTGTTGTGCAGATGGACGGCAAAGAAATATACAAAGACTTAAAATGCACGTGCACAGCCAATGTTTGGTAGGGACCTTACGCATATACGACGGCAGGACGACGCCTAGTAAAAATGTGTTTATATTTTAATTTGGAATTTCGCATTTATTTGGAACTACCCAGTGTGTCTGTCGGTGTTAAAACTTGTCCCTGTTAAATATGTTACAAATGCGTTTAGTTCCCATTGAATAGAAGAAAAATTAGCCGTTGTTGTTCACGTTTCCAGACGACGCAAAATGTGGTAATTTCACGTTGTTTTGCAGAGGACGGCAAAGAAATGTACCAAGAATTGTAACGCACGTACACAGCCATTGTTCTGCTCATTACACCTTTTGTTCGGTGACGTTCTCATTGGCGTCGTGTTTTGCGTAAGGTCCCTAATGAATCGGTAAGAGTTCTGGAGATCACATTGTTTTAACCTTTGGTTTATTTGATCTCAAAATTCTCTCTTTTGACAAATGTACGGGTGAGGAAGTTTCCTTGAGCTGACGTTTTTATAACAATGATTTTTCAAAAACTGCTGGTTTGTTATTGTTATTTAGCGTATCAGTTGTCCTACAAGAGAGATGACAACTGGATGACGGAGAGCGATAGAAGTTCTTTTATAAACAGTTTATAGCTGTTACAAGTCTGAGAATCTCCTGAAAGTCAAATCAATGAGTTAAGCATCCCCTTGAGTGGCTTTAAGGTCTTGTTGTTGGAGCTATCTTTTCTTTGTTTCTTTCGAAGCCACGACATAGCGCTGTGGTACATTGAGAGGTGGAGCAAAACCATCAGCATAAGAGGTGTCCTCAAAAGACACCGAGTAGTCATCTTGAGGCTGCCATGATAATAAAAAAGACACGTTACGACGAGCAACGTCTTAGTGGATTCCTCGGTCAATAACACATACAGACACAGCAACTTCATTAGTATCCGGGCTTGCTCGGTTACCGGGACGAATTTTCGTGTCCTTTCACATGGGAAAGCAGCCCGGTTGCTCGGTATGAAATTGAAGAAACAAAAATGTGGACTTTTGTAATTTTACTCATGAAGGTATCTCGCATACTTCTTACTGGAAATACATACAAAAATTATGCCATTTTGGCCGTTATGATGCGAAAGCGAAAAAGGTTTTGTTCCGGTTACCCAGGCTAGAGTGTTCATATGGGAAAATTTCATCCCGATTACCGAGACTGATGATCTCCGTCGCGAAAACCGAGATCTCGGTAACCGAGCCAGACCTTAAAGACCCTAAATCGATCCAAGTTGGCTAGCAAATATCACTCCTTGAGAAATTTGAATACCTCCTGTCCATAGATAATTTTTCCCATCTCTCTTTTTTCCTTGGACTAGACCTAAATTCACTGCCGTATCACCCCGTCATCATACTTGACGAGTGTACATTTAAGTCAGGTATGACTGCTTTAGTTCCGAAAAAGTTCTTACCCTTGATGGAGGTTCGTGAATAACCGCTTTGTAAAAACATGTGGTTTGTGGGTAGAGCGCCATCACAATCTACGAATAAAACAATGTAAATGGGCGTCAAATTGTGAATCAAAGACAATGAAGTTTGACTTCAATAAGGAGTGAAACCTTAACAACCACAAGGAGTCCAAGATAGCTTCCAAAGTTCTCTTTGTACGGAGTACCTTATGGGTCTAACTCCTGGAGTCATGGGTGCTATTATTTACCTGATCTGTTTGAAAAAGAGCTTGAGGATGCGTCACCGGGTTGGCCTTCATCTTGGGCAGTGGTATTACACGTCTCCGACTCAAGTGATGACGTCTGCAAACAACGTCAAATATACGCCGTAAATCCTCTATTAAGCCCCCATCTCAAACCGCCGCCCCGCCCCCCCCCCCTTCTGGAGGAATAAAGCTATTAAGCCCCTCCCCTCCCCTCCCTCTTCTTCTTCACAGCCAAATTAATAAATGATGGACTGTATTAATTAATCACGTCTGCAACTGAACTGATCCAGTATGGTTTATTCACGGGCTGGAAGTTCGGATTTGTTTTTGATCTTCGGCTTCATGACTTCCAACCTCATGTGCCTGAGCTTTGTTACTTTGCATTCTAGTTCTTTATGGAGAATTGATATCTTTTGGTTGATACGTTTCGCTAAATTCAATGAGCACTGCCCCCCTTAAACATGCTTGAAATAAATAAGCCCTCCGGGGGACTTAATAGAGGATTTACGGAATTAATTTTGTTGTAGCTGAGCGCCGTATAGTGAACTTTGTAAGTGAAAGATGAGTATATCCTATTATGACTAATGCTCAGTTCTCGTCTTTCGCGAACCCTGACCAAGCAGAAACTCCAACCTCACCACCTGCTTTTGTCACTTTTGAAATCAATAACGTTTGTTATCAAACCCTGCAAGAACCTCAAAAAAGTCCCGGTCTTGAAAAGAAAAATATAAGTTTCCCTTCAATACCCTAAACTCCCTGAAAAAAAAGAGTTCCCTGAGGTTTCCTGATCTGTCGATATCCTGTCATGTTCCGCTTTCATTCACATCGACTTGTACTTCTTAGTCAACACGCGTCATCTTTACTTACTCTTTGCCGTTTCTTCCAGCTTCTTCGTCAATGTCATCAACATCATATCTTACAAACTGAGTCAAGGATGTAGAAAACATGTATGGGCTTTTACGAAAATTCAGAAAAGTTTAACCAGAAAATAAATCAGCTACAATGTAACTGATGACCAAGGAAAGCGAACAACAAAAAATTTATCAAAAAAGTACCCGACGTGTTTCTGACCTTTTCGACCAATTAGAAATTACACCGCACAAGTGCCACAAACAGAAACATGTCTTAACCTCATTTTCTGGGAGTCATCAATTTCTCGAGATTACTCTGTTATAATAATAACCATTTAGCTCCACGTTTACCTGATTTCTTAATTTGGCGAATTGTGCATGGCAATTCACTGCACTAAACAACAACTGCACTCACTGAAAAGTCCCCGGTTAAATATCGCACTAATTTATTGTTACAAAATTCAGAAAAGGTACTTATTTGAAGACGGGTTGAATGAGACAATTTCTGCCAAGATCAACTGTTCTTCACCGTCAGGGGTACGGACACGTGCAGCAACCTTAAACAAACAGAACTAGTAATCAGTAGGGAGGAGAGGGACAGGCATGCAAAACGACAGGGGACAATCAAAACTGGTAACGTGGAGGGGACATATGCAAAGAAAATAAAATGCATACACGATTAAATTGATAATTTTACATGTATCTTACATGATCTCCTTGTTGAGCCACATAGTTTGATTCAGCTTGAACACTGCCACAGAGAGGAGGAGGGCTGGGGAAGAAACATGACTTATGTTTTACTAATGAAAGGTAGAGCTTCTCTCACAAAACAACCCATTAAATTTTATGCATTCTTTTGCTATGTACAAGGACACACTCATTCAAGTCCAGCACAAATTCTATTTTGAGGTTACAGAAAGTTGTGATGATCAACTGTAAAAGTTCCCAAGCTGTTCTTGTCCCAGAATGTCCAAGTATCAGTAATGCCAATTTCATATTACAAATTAAGATGTCTGAAGGTTGCATAGAGTGAATATACAAAAGACATAATTATATGTGAACTGTACCTGAAACATTGCCAAAATATAGCCTGTATCACAGTTGATCACATATCGTAATATCAAATCAAATCAAAACTTTGCAAAATTAATGCTTACAAAGGGCTATGCAGCTATCACATTGCAAGACTTTGCTGCAAAGTTAAAAATATATATGGAACTACATTAACAGTGTTATATAACAAATGTTCATATTCTCGGTCATGATCCAGCTTACCTTTCTGAGGCTTTTCCCATCCACATGGGCAGCTGAACGGCAGCTTGTTGTAACATGGTCATGAGGACTCCCCGTCTCATCACCTTCCTAAATTAAAGATACAACACATTTTTGTATTTGACAGCTTTTCTTTCACTAATCCCTGATATTGACTGACATGCGAGTACTCCTGCGCATAATTTCACTTGTGATTAGCACGCACGCATTAGAAAATGGCAGCTTTTTCTTTATGGCTTATTGTATAGTTAGTATTTCTTTGAAAATGAGTGCGGTGACCTATACCGGTACTTTTTTGTGTTGTTTTGAACTGAGTAATAAATTTCTCTATGTAAAATAAATATGGCCCAATTCTCAGTGTAGGATAAGAAACAATTGTGGGAAACGTGAATTAATCCATTCACTCCCAAAGCACCCTATTTGTCCCGCTTGGACATCATGATCTTTCACCCAGAAAGGTGACATCTATTCTCAAATAATTGTGAGGCAGAACAAGACCTTTCAAATGACACCCCCTAAGCCAGTGTGATTAGATTGATGGAGCTTGAAATATTCACCAAAACGGTCCAAAATTTGTGGAAAACTCAGAGCAAAATTTCCCTTTCCACCCTTTGCTTGTCCATGGTAAGTAGTTCTTGCCTCTTTTACGTTTTCTCGGAAATTATTCTACCCAAAAGAAGCTTACTAAATAAATAGATAACAAACCGAAAAGCCTAAAGTAAAGTGGTAAGATGGTTTATCATCCAACAACTATCTCAAAATTTTGATTTGTGCACATGCACCTGCAAAAACGTTACTAGTAAACATGATTTTTGTGAAAAGCAAGAATGCATTTTTCATTCCAAGGGCCGTTTGAGTGATTTGGGGCTATTCTAGCTTATAGTAGACCTTTGGACATCAAAAACATCTGAAAAATGGACTTAAAAATGGCCCAACTTTAAATTATTTTGAAAATAATTTGTTCCAAAATGCTTTCCTTTTTCTGTTTTCTTAAATCTTTCACCATTGATAATATGTGGTACTAGAACAATTTAAGACTTACCAGTAATAGCCAAAATCAGGAGGCCATCATTACAAGCATGCAACTACCACATATTTCTGTCACAATGTTTTCATATCTAATCTATTTTTTGTTATGGTGCAGACCAGCATATGTTTTCCCTTACTGATGAATGTTCTTGTAGGCTAGAACTGACCTGTTTGGTGGGAAAAGAAGCCTAAAAATAGCAATAATACATTTACTATTGAGATATTGTAAATTAAGCAATAAATAACCTTGGTTCTCCAGTTTCCTGATTACCAAGCCGGCTGCTACCACCTCGGACTAAAGCACAAACAGAACAATAAGATACATACAATCATAAGTACATGATTGAACATTACACTTATTATCATCAATTTGTGAATCACTTCAAAACATAATATTGAACATATTTTTTGACACACACTCAATATTTTTTTTCATTTTGCTGTCTCTCTGACTTCAGTGGTATTTTACCAGTCTCATATGTAACTGGAGTGCCCATGTCATTTGTTAGAATATCTACACACTCTGGATGAACAAAGAGAGGTGTCTGTTTCCATTGACTTAGAGAGGTATCCAATCAGGGTGATAGTTCTCTTCTGCTACAAAACAGCTGGGATCAGAAGTGAGAGGGGTAGGATGTACACTACAAAATTAAAAGAGATTCTTCTAACCAATTCTCCTGTCATTTCTGAGTGCTTTGATGATGGCTATCTTGTCCAATGCTTTTTTAATTATGCTAAAAATAAAAGAAAGACAGAAGACAGCAAATCAATAATATTTCATCCTCACTTTATAGATATCCTAGTGAATGTATCTGACCGTTTCACAAAAACATGCAAGCAAGAATTTCCTTGACCACCCTCTAGTTAGGAGATTAGCCCGTCACGCATGCAGATGGCAGCAGGGTCTAAGTCAACACAGAACCCTCAACCAATTTTCAATAACTGAGCAGTGTATAGCTACACATGTACAGTTGACATATATTTGGCACCGAAAATTCAAGCCTAAGTAAGTTTGATAGGTGTTTTTTTTATTTGTGTTGACCATTTCTGGTGCCAAGTTTGAGGAACACTACTTCAATATTTCCAGAGATATTTTTACCATTTTAGTTGTACACTTCAAGATGTCATCACTTTCCTAATTTGCATAATACAATTGCAATTTGCATAATTATATACATCTCTAATATGAAAGAAGTTATTCTGTATTTTGGAAAGCCTTTCAAATATGCTGCAATTATATTTCATGTCATACATGTATGCATGTTCACACTTTGAACAAACTGTGAATAAATTATTTATGACTATACAACGTTCATTAAAGGTCATGGAATTTTTCATCAAGCCTGCCGGATGTTATGAAGTTGAAAATGGATCAGGTAAAGTCATGAAAAAGCAATATGCTTTCTGAGAAAAAAAAAAGGGAAAAAGTTGAAAAAGTAATATAGGAGTCAAAAAATTGGTTTTAAAAATAAACAATATGACATCTTCACCTTCCTAAATTGCCTAATACAAAAATATTAATATCTCTAAAACGTAAAAGATGCAATTCCAAGTAGGAAAACACCATTCTTCTTTACTTTGAAAGGCCTTTCAAATACGCAGCAATTATTTTTCATGTCATATACATTTTAAGTACTGTATATAATACAATATTACATACTTACTCCACTTCAGTCTCCGCATCAGTGCCTGCAGTTTTGTACAAACCTCGTAACTTTGACTTAAAGTAAGATGACACTGCAGAAAACACACAGAGATATTTAGGGGAAAAATCGCATGCAAATGGGGAGAGGTCACTAAGGCATCAAATCACCACTATGTTATGTTCTACTTTCTAACCACCAAGAAAATAATACGAAAATCAAGAAATAGTGAAATAAATTTACTCATCTTCAACTTGTTCTTAATGTTAGATTCATTTTGTCAAATAGCAAATTTAAAGGATTTGTAACATTTCTAATGAAATCATATTAAATGATGTAAAAAGCAGTTAGCTTAAACAAACCTCTAACTTCTGTCTTCATCTTCTCATGAGTTTTTGCGATAGTAGAAAGATTCTGTTCACTTTGTGTTCGTTGCTCCTAGAATGAGTTATTATATAAACATCTCACGCTTTTACCGTGCGGTAAAATGCAGTTAATGGAACATGACGACAGTTTGGTCGTAGCCTATCCTCAGCTCGTCACGCAATCTAGCATTATTTGCCTAGTCAACAAAGGATATACAGTTCGCCATAGTCAAGGCTTTGACCTTAAATAAATGATTCCTTATTCACGCGGTTTGGTCAAAAGCCTTTCATGTCTGATACTT
>Ga0126337_10001207_pt1 | contig 15236 bp, 3 predicted proteins | sample DipCmetagenome_FD_92527 | JGI IMG/M metagenome (GOLD analysis project Ga0126337, IMG submission 92527) | Coral microbial communities from La Bocana,Puerto Morelos, Mexico - Diploria C A metagenome | ecosystem: Host-associated > Invertebrates > Cnidaria > Coral | place: La Bocana,Puerto Morelos... | reverse complement strand
GCCAGCCTCGAGGAAAAGCTTGCGAGTGCAGTTGAAAACCGTTCCCACTAGAACATAAGAAGCTTATGTTTATGTTTAGGATTATGATTATGCTTATGATCCTTATGTCGCTAGTGGGAACTAAGCTTAACAAGATAGCACGATAACAGTTTGATTTTGTATGAATTTCTGATTCCACGAGAATGAGGGGTATGATATAACCCTACTAAGAGAGATGTTGTGTGAACACGGCTTATGCAACGTTAACAAGTTTATTTCCGCATTTGGCACAAACGATTTGTGAAATTATTTCCATGCCATTTCTAGTTCTGACCTCGCTCACATTTTGCGATTGCAAGATCACATGTCGGCTGGCAAAGCTGACACATTAAATGATGCTATTTCAACCAAAAGAAAGCGAATAAGCCTAACGACCGCTGGACCATAGTTGGTAGAAGACAAAACCATGTCTGAACCAAACAAGCAAACCAGGAAAATTATAAATCTGACTGCTGGGTTGATGACTACACACACTTCAACAATCGAACATGTACACATCTTGGTCCAGTCGTTACGACCTCGAGTTCACGGAAGCTAAAACATTTTTATGCGCTTCAGTGGAGTGGGTTCATAAGCCCCTTTGTAAAACACTGAGAATACTTCTTCGTTGGCCGATCCTCGTGATTTAGTTCAAGAATACTATTAAGTATTTAACAAAGAAAAGGTAGATTTGGTAAGAGGTAAACGTTTATTTCAGAAAGATTTTGGTGGGTAAGCTGACGTGAGATTGTTTGTATTGCTGACGGTATGCTATGCTGACTAGAGAATAAAAATCAAAACCTCTAACGAATTTAAAAGCAGTAAAAACATCTTTGGTTATATGAGCTATTGATAATAATTTTTTTGTTTCATCCCTCAGCACTATGCTCTAATAGACAGGGCAAGGAAAGGAACTCAACAAAATGAGAAGGAACGAGGCTGGCTCCAAAGGTAACCGAAATTTTGCACCATTTTGTAGCATTTCATTGCATTAAACAGAGCAACGATATTATTTCAATCTCCTTACCTCCCTGAAAATAATTGAAGAAATAGTTCAAACATGCTTACATGCCATCTTTAGATTAAAATTTTTACATTTTACTACACCCACATTGAACAATGGTCCTTGGCACACTGATGTTATGCCGCTAATTATCTGTGTTTTGCAGCTCAAGTTTGAAAAAGCTATCCTTTTAATGCGTTGCTGTTTACCCCTCCTCCAGGGAATACAATGTGGAAACTCAGGGAAATTCCAGGCACTAGTGTTAACATTGTAGGTAGGGTGCGGGATGGCTGGGCAGGTACCCGACACTACTGAAATTTGTCCGCTTGTGACACGTTGCAATTCGTAGATAGTGATGAAACTTTGACAGGTCTATCTTCCCTTCATATTTCTGCAGTCAAATGGATTTGCTACACACCTTGTATTTCACATGTTTAGATTCTGGAGAAACATCTCGACCCAAGGAAGGAACACTGCAAGGACCAGCAACACCTGAAAGGAAAGGATCTCAGAGTTCAAGATCAACAGGTGCATGTGGAACGTCTGCTGACGAAATACCAAGTAAACGTGACACAGAAGGTAGATAAATACAAACTACAAGAGGACTCACAATTTTGTGGTGGAGGATTTCAGGAAGTCAGGACGAGAGTAACCATTGGTTGCTAACTCGTTATTTTAAGTCGTAGAATTGTCTCAGACAAAAGACCATGATCTGTCTAAGATGAGAATCTGCTCTTTTATCAGCTTGTTTTTTAAACACTCTGCAGCATCATGCATGCACAGGTCCACAAAAAGCACTAACTTCATTGTCTCGAGATTTTTATTTGTCTAAGTGTCCAAAGAAACTAGAGTCCATGCATGTACTTCATTCAACCCAAAAATGTAGACGGTTATGGTTATAAATTGGTAGAACACGTTCAGAGTTTGAAAGTACCTGAAAAGGCTGCTTTGCCTCTGCCAAGATAGCTTTCTCTGAAATAGAAATTGCTTTCTTCAGCAAAGACATCGTCGTGTTCTTTTCATTGTCTGTAAGATGGTGGTCCCACAAAAAATAATGCAGATCAGAGAGACTGGGAAGGGAAGCGACGGGAAGGTACCAAAGTAAAACTACAAGCCGCAACAAATGAAGAAGGAAAGCCTAATCCGGATAAGCACGATGCCTACTGGTCTCCATACATTTTACCTACCACTTGTTAGAAGAATTCGACCACTTCAAAATCATTTCCACTGTTCACCTAATGCTTTATTCTCTAAACCTGAATATCTGATTTTGTGCGGATGTTAAAAAGAGAAATTTTACTGATTACTAGGTCTAGGTATATTTTCAGCCTAACGTTTCCATCAAGCAACTGAACACATAGTTGTTTCCAAACAGCACCAAGGCCAATAACCTGAAATAATAGTTGCATTTCGACAGTTTCAGAGGCCAAACCGAATGACATCACTATTGTAAAACTCTTTTGTTTACAAAACTAACGGTGTTTACATTACTTACATTACTTACGGAGCTATTGCGAAACTCTTGATTATGGAAAATACCTCAACATAAACATTTTTTCCAGATGTTGGAGCAAAGATGGAACCAAACAAAGGAAGAAAGAAAAGGAATAGGAGACCAAAACATCGTTCTTCAGCATCTGCAGATTCACAGGCTGCAACTGGACCCTCTACAAGTAGACCCAATTTAGAAGCCGGTACGTGGTGAAAAGGTTGATATTTGTCTAAATAACTCATCAGGCCTGTTATTCACTCCGAGTTCCATAGAATTAAGCGACTAGAAATATTGATACTATCTTAGAGAGGGTACAAGGTAACACAGGGTACCCCTAGCATCGGGTTGCCAACGCAAGTTGCTGGTACCCATTTATACTCCTGTGTAGAGAGAGGCAAAGTGGGAATAAAGTGTCTTGACCAGCCCTGAAGCCCTGTAGCCAGACAACCTGATCCGAAACTCAACATCAACGCTGAACATTAACCCTTTGACCGCCTAGGACGCAGAGGTTACATGTCACATGTCACCCAAAAAATAGCTCTTTCAGCAATACTCAGACCCATCTAGCGTCATAGCAGCCCAAAAAACTGATTTAACGGTTAAAAACGGCTGTTTTAACGGTGAAAATATGGCAGTGAAGGGGTTAGCTGTTGGATAAACTAATTTACGTTTTTTGGGTACTTTGGCGAGGATCGACCGGTGGAAATAAATAATAATAATACATATTTCAGCTGTGTTCCCGATTGGGAGGAGATCAACCCGGATTCACATGTGCCACGAGGCGCGTTGATCTGTCAATCACCGGCCGTTGCTCGATCATGTTTAGAGTAATTGTATTTTATGGGAAATTGGAAACTGAGAGCCATGATTCGGTTTGGCTTTCGTTCTCAAAACGGTACTTAATTGTAAGCTCGGCATTTTGTGTTTTGTTTAAGGTGGCAGTTCTGACCAACATAAGAAGCAAGATCCAAAAGGGCGCAGTGACGGAGCCGGACCACGAGGTGACAAAGGCAAACGTCTTCCGTTTACAACTGCTAAAGGACAAACTTCACGTGAGTACACTAACAGACAGCTGGTGAGGGTTGGAAAGCTTGAACTACTTCACAATTGTGTTTGAAGAAATGTTTTGTTAAATTTGTTATCTCCTATGACACAGGTAAAAAGCAAGACCATCCACCGGGAAAGCCTGATCCAAAACGCAGAAATACGAACTCAGCAACGCAGCGTGTGTCACAGCCTCCTGCGGGAAGAACACAGAAAGGCGGTCAAAAGAAATCATTTCCCATTAAAAGTAACACGCTGGATCTTACGACTTTGAAAGAAAAGGACTGCACTGAGGTAGTCCACAAATTAAACGAGAGTATGGCTAGTCTTAAGTTTATTTTAAGATCAGAAGAGGAACAGTACAACACTGACGACTTCATTTTCGACCTTACTTGCACACTAGCAATTGTCTGCGATGCGCCAGCAGGTGAAAACACGAATAAGATTCTGGCTGCGCTTAAAGGTTCAGCCTTTTTTAGTTCCAAAATTCCATACTTTCTCGACCGTGTTCAAAAAGGGAAAACGACGATAACTGATCCCCAGTCTCAAACCAGACTCATAGAATCCCTAATCAAAGTATTCAATAAGTATCTGATGCACTTGCCGAGTTCCTATGCGGACCCGCCTTACGATCCGCTCAGAGAAACATTGAATCAGTCAAACATTAATGGAACAGATGCGCTGAAGAAACAGTTAGATGATTTCAAACAAAGAAGAGATAACATCATCAAGGCCGAAAGGCAAAAGCATGGAAGACGTTACACCAACATGATGAGTCAAAAGCCGCCAAATGATTTTCGAGACATCCCCATCTGTCCAACAAACAAAGAAATTAAGTCTCAAGAACGACCATTTCTGCGAAAGAACATCAAAAAGGGGCATTACCAAGATGTCGAACATTACCTTGATGTGCAGTTCCGATTGCTTCGAGAGGATTTTCTTGAACCATTAAGAGAAGGAATCTATGAAATTACGCACAATATTCCGAGAGCACAACGTAATCAGCTGATGAAATGCTACCAAGGAGTACGCATTACCGGCAAGGAATTGACTCAGTCTGGAATTATTTACAACGTTCACTTTGATGTTTCCAAATTTCCTATGACAAAATGGGCGCACTCAAAGAGGCTCCTCTTCGGTTCATTCCTGTGCCTGTCAAAAGACAATTTCGAAACAATGCTCTTTGCCACGGTTGCTAATCGAGACCCCTTGAACCTTCAGAAAGGTACATTTCACATTCACTTCATTGAGGAACAAAATATTTTGGATATCGAGAAAAGCCAACAAGAATACCAAATGGTTGAGTCACCAGCATTTTTTGAGGCCTACCGTCATGTACTTGAAGGGCTCAAGGGAATGAACGCAGAAAACATGCCTTTCACAAAGTATTTGGTTGAATGCAGTGACAAGGCGGAACCACCAGAGTATCTTGTACGAGAAGATGGTCAAGATCCTGTATTTTATGACCTGAGCAGAGCCCTTCGTGTACGGAATTCACCAACATCCAAACGACAACATCGAACATCATCAACAACAACAACATCGAAGAAGGTACCTGTTCTCAACACTGAGGCTTGGCCATCAGTAGACACACTTCCTCTAAACGGGTCCCAGTTAGAAGCGTTAAGAACAGCACTGACAACTGAATTTTCAGTCATACAAGGCCCACCAGGAACGGGAAAGACCTACGTTGGAGCCAAAATTGTGCGATGCCTGCTTGATAATCGACAGCAGTGGGATCCGGAAAACGTTTCACCAATGCTAATGGTTTGCTACACAAATCACGCACTGGATCAATTTCTAGAGAAAGTGCTAGAGTTTCTACCGAAAAGAGCGATTATTCGGGTCGGGGGAAGAAGCAAAAGTAAGGAATTGGAAGACTGTAATTTAAAGGTCTTCACCAAGAGGTACAGAAGAAATCATGACCATGTTGAGGAGATTGACAACAAACTTGAGGAGATTGTCAACAATCAAAAAGATATGGAATTGAAAATTGAGTATTACATGAAACTTCTTACCAAAGCACACGAAATACTTTTGGAATTTCAAGATTTGGAAGAGGGAATGACCTCACGACATGCAGACCAGCTTTATAAAGCAATCTTTCCACGTAACGCAACAAGCAACTGTCAGAACCCAACGAATACTTTCAAATTATGGCTCTGTAACAACACCCAAATGAATGCTGCAAACGAACACTCGAGCACATTAATGGAAAGCCACAAGGACAGAGCCCATGATGGATCTGTTCTGCAAGATGATTATGCAGATGAAGACGATGACGTTCTATACCCAGCTGCTGTGGAACGATCTGACGAAGACAGCAACAGTCGTCTTTTACAGGACGAAGTAGTGAATCCTGTTGAACCATCCGTGCAAGAAGTGCCAAAGGAGAATACAACAGCAGGAGACACAGAGACGGTTTCAGACCAAAGTCCATCAGCAAATGCAAAGGATAAAGATCAACTGGACGTAAACATTTCCTCACTGAATGAATCTCTTATGAGTTACTCCAGAAATTTGGGATGGAAGCCCGCAGTTCATGAGGATCCTCGATCCAATATCAAGAATGATCAGGAGGGAAATACTGAAGACTTACAGCAATCACAGCAGGATGGCTCGCAGATGCTAGTTTCAAAGGAGATTGAAGAACCTATAGTTGCCAAACAGGTTGGAGAGGAAGGTCAATCGCTATCTGGAGACAACGGTCCCGTCTCAGAAAGCCTTGATACCGCAGAAGAAAAAAGTAACGCGGACGAAATGAAACTACATGACGCCGGTGAAGAGACCATAACAGTGGAAGATGAGGCAGCATTTATCCAGAGTCAGAGATGTATAGAGGGTGAAGAAGAATACAGGTTAGTTAGGGTACAACAATCGGATAGAGGAAAACGCAAAGAAGAAAATGAAGCAGAGATAACTGAGAACAGTGCGGAATGGAAAACGGTTCTCTACCACAAAAATCCCCAACCATTCGTTTGGAGAAAAGAGGAAGGCGGGACCATCAGAGACGAGCTAAAAGGTCAAGTGGTTGAGGGTGAAGATAGCCAAGGAAGGATTACGGCCTCAAAAAAACGCAAAAAGAAAAAGAAGAAGAAGAAGACAGAGAACAAGATCAATCTAACAGCAAACATCGCTAACGTAAAAACGCAGCTGCAACAGGAGACGATGATGCCCAGTGACGAGGCACTAGCAGTGGAAAATATATGGAGTTTATCAGCAAACGATCGCCTCCGATTGTACCTTTACTGGATTGAATGCTTCCGTGAACGTCACATGATAGAGATTCAACGATGTAAACAACGTTATGAACAGAAACATAAAGAACTTTGTGTTGAATTGAAAGAGATTAAAGCCCAAGACGAGGAAGAGGTCATACGCCGCGCAACAGTCGTTGGTATGACAACCACCGTTGCTGCCAGATACCACACCATGCTTCAGAGAATATCCCCCAAAATCGTCATCATAGAGGAGGCTGCTGAGGTTCTGGAAGCCCATATCATCACTTCTCTTTCACATAACACAAAACATACAGTTCTCATCGGAGACCATAAGCAGCTTCGCCCGAAGGCAACAGTTTACGAATTGGCCCAGAAATACAATCTGGAGATCTCTCTGTTCGAGCGAATGGTATTAAACAGTATGGACTGTAAACGCCTCTGTATTCAGCACCGCATGCGTCCTGAGATTGCTGCCCTGACTAAACGAATCTACGACCATGAGATCCTAGACCATGCGTCCGTGTGTGCGTTTGACGACATCTCTGGAGTAAAACACAATATGTTCTTTCTTGACCACAAGGAGCCTGAAGTTCTAGTTCGCGGCTTGCAAAGTTTCTCCAATCCTCACGAAGCTAGATTCCTGGTGGAACTCTGTCGTTACTTATTACTGCAAGGTTATAAGCGAGACCAAATCACAATTCTCACCATGTACACAGGCCAGCTTTTGGAGCTTCAGAGCAGAATGCCGAAACGTGAGTTTGAGGGGATTAAAGTGTGCGTTGTCGACAACTTTCAGGGTGAAGAAAACGACATCATCCTCCTCTCTTTGGTGCGAAGCTCCAAAATAGGATTCTTGAAGGAGTCAAACAGAATATGCGTTGCATTGTCAAGAGCTCGTCAAGGATTTTATTGCATTGGAAACTTTACCCTCCTCAAAAGCGAGTGTACACTCTGGAAAGAGATTTGCGATCATTTAGAAACAAAGAACGCAATCGGTCAAACCCTAACATTAGTTTGCAAGAGGCACAGCAATGTCAACCAAGTAAGAACCTGGAGTGACATTGAAAAATTTCCCCTTGGTGGTTGCGACAAGTTCTGTGGGGTTCGTCTTGACTGTGGTCATGCCTGCGACAAGGTCTGTCATCCTACAGATGAATTTCATTTACCTGGTCGATGTCCAAAGGTGTGTTGGAAAAGCTGCCCCAATGACCATCAGTGCCAAAAGCGTTGTCATTATCCGTATGGCTGTTTCTGTGTTCGCCCTGTGGTGAAGATTATTCCTCAATGCGGTCACGAACAAACAGTTCAGTGTTGTATTAAACCTCAAGATTTTCGATGTCAAGTCAAATGCGTGAAAACTCTCGACTGTGGCCACCCTTGTTCCCAGAAATGCAGCGACCGTTGTCGCTGTAACACTATGATTGAGGTGGAGCTGCCATGCAGACATGGAGTACTCGTTTTATGTCCAGAAAAGAGCTATCCACCACCTTGCATGAAAAAATGCACTCGAAAATTGCTTGAGTGTGGACACGAGTGTCCTGGTCTGTGTTATGAAGCGTGTTGCAGGTACCGGTGCGAAATTTTGGTTGAAAAGCTTCTTCCATGTGATCACAAACTAATCCTTCCATGCTACTTTGACCCACGCTTCATCCGCTGTCACGAAATGTGTCAAAAGAAGTGTAACCGAGGCCATCCCTGCCAACAACAGTGCCACTTTGGTTTTCCATGTAACGATTGCCAAGTGAGGGTTAACATGACAATTCCCTCATGTAACCACAATATTGAGATGCCCTGTTACTTTAACCCAGCTGCACTAGTTTGTAAAAAGCCATGCGAACGAGTTAGAACCTGTGGACATCCTTGTCGAAACGTCTGTGGCCAGAACTGTGAAGCACGACCATGTAAGCAGTTGGTACCGAGAACATTACCTTGTCAACATACAGTAACTCTAGCCTGTAACAAAAATCTTCAAACGTACAAATGTAAGGTAAAAGTTGTGGTCAATCTATCATGTGGACACAAGAAGGCAGTGGACTGCTATGATGAAGAAGCTGGGCTAACGAACGTGCTATGCAATGAGAAAGTAGCCAAAGAACTGCCTTGCAAGCACAAGGCCATTCTTCAGTGTCACACGAATATTGAAGACCATAAGTGTATGAAAAAGGTCGATGTCACAATGGCATGTGGACACACAAAGTCTGTTACCTGCACCACTGAAAGGGCTGGAAGAGTACCCCCTTGCATGGTTATGACTACAAGGAAATTGGCTTGTGAACACGAGGTAACCATTCCCTGTTGCGAAATTCAACAAGAGTATAATTGCCAGGAGATGGTTGATATCACACTGCCCTGTGGACACAAAAGACGTGTGCAATGTTCCATGAAAACAGAAGACATTTTTTGCGACGCTCCGTGTGAAAAAGTTCTTTCCTGTCAGCATCCTTGCCGAGGACGATGCAGCGACGACTGCAGTCAAGTGAAGTGCGCGGAAAGGGTCGAGAAGACCTTGTCCTGTGGATACCATAAAATCAGTTGCCTTTGTCGTGATGACGTTTCGCAAATTATTTGTCCAAACAAATGCACACGAAAGCTGTCATGCGGCCACGTTTGTACTGGAAAATGCTCTCAAAATTGCAGTGATTACCAGTGCGAAGAGATGGTGATGAAGAAACTTAATTGCCCAGGAAAGCATGATCTTCGAATGCCATGTGTTAAAGACCCAAAAACCGTAGTATGTGAAAAGAGTTGCACAAAAAAGCTAGACTGCGGTCATCCTTGTAACGGGGTTTGCGACCAACCATGCGAAACTGTGGAGTGCAGGCGAAAGACAGTAATTAAGTTTCCTTGTGGCCATAAAAAGAAGCTTTCGTGTTTTCAGAGAAAGACAGCTATTTGTAGCGTACCTTGTCAGCGACAAAAGACCTCATGTAAACATCTTTGTAAAGGATGGTGTGGGGAGCCTTGCTCTAAGTATCCTTGCAACGAACCTGTGACCAGAATGCTACGATGTGGTCACAAGATTGAAATGCGTTGCTGTCAGAACCCGGAAAATGTAAGTTGCCCTGTAGCATGTGGAGCTAAGCTGCAATGTGGTCATCAGTGTTCTGGGACATGTGGCGACTGTCAGCCAAGGATTTCACACGAAATTTGCCAGAATCCATGCAGTCGTTTTCTCGTTTGCTTGCACCGTTGCAGAGCAACCTGCTGTGAACCTTGCCCTCCATGTGTCAGTGCATGCAGTCGAAGGTGCCCCCATGATAGGTGCAAGGAGCAATGCTCCAAGCCATGCAATCCATGTAGATGGCCTTGTACATGGAGTTGTCCTCATTACCAGTGCAATAATCTTTGTGGTGAGATATGCGACCGCCCTCGATGTGACGCTCCCTGTCCTAAAAAGCTTTCTTGTGGCCACCCATGTATTGGCTTGTGTGGAGAAAACTGTCCCACTGTGTGTGCCATCTGCCACGCTAAAAAGCTATCTTCTATGTTAAAGGATGTACGTGTTAACAAAACGGAATCCACTAGATGTCTGCAACTTTTCGACTGTGGTCACATCATAACAGTTAAAGAAATGGATGAATGGATGTTGCATCAACAGCAACAGTGTTGCAGCAACAGCAACAGTGACGTTCAACTCATGCGTTGCCCAAGATGTTCTACATCAATTACATTCAGCTACCGCTATGGAAATATTGTCAAAAGGACACTGAAGAACGTGGAAATTGTCAAGACACAAGTACACCAGCTTGTAGATGACGTTTCCAAGTCTGTGCATTTCTTAGGAAACTATCTAAGGTGTCTAAATTTTGATTTGAGGAAACTGAAGTTTCCGCAAACGGTACTTTGCGCTATGCAGTATCGACGTGGTGTGCATCAAATGCATGGACGCACGATTCTGTTTCTTTTTATAGCTAAGTATCACTTGATGATTCTTAAGAAAGTACAGTTATCACAACAGGTTCTTGCACAAGTAAACACAGATGCAGGTATCTCCACACAGCAGGGGGACGTGGAGCAGCTCCAAAACATTACCAGGAATGCGCTAGAAAATATCACAGAATACCTTGAGCAACCTCAACCCAATTTGAAAACTCTTTGCCAGGTGCACGAACATACAAGGAAGTTCTCTCTTTTCAGTCATGTGCTAGAGGCCCGAATGGAAGTTGCAAAACACCAAATCCCTTTGTCAAGGACGGCTAACAATCGCCTAATGGTGGCGTGTGATCGGTTTAAACTCTTTTTTCAGGGTAACGATCATGCTCTGGATCTTGAATGGTTGCAAGAAACAGTCCAGTTGCTAAGAAGAGAGCTGCATCTTACAGCATTACCGCCCGAGGAAACAGAAGACTTCGCGAATTTTGCGGGGTACAACAAAAGTGTCTGGAAATCATGCGACAAAGGCCACGTTTATTTCACTGGGTGGATAGTGCGAGGTGGTGAAGATATTCCGGTGGGAAGCCAAGGATGTAGTCGGTGTAGAGCAAAAGAGAAGAGCCATTGAAATGTCTATTGTCAGTGACTGAGATGTCAAGAAGAGTTAACTGGAAAGTGAAACAATAAAACGTGCTATATAAATGATTGGAGGGAAGAGACAAAACGTTTGAGAAGAAGAGGGAATACTATCAGAATGATTTCGAAAATTAGCCGACATAAAATAAGTGTCCAAGGAAGCATTTATTGGAACAAGAACCGATTAAACGTTAAAAAATAACTCATTCATGCACGAGTAGGACCTTAGGATGTAGAGCGTCAGAGATTTTACATCATGTTTGGCCGAGTGCGAAGGTTGAAAGTCCTAGAAGAAAGCAAAATGAAACGTTACCGAAAACCGCAATAGCAAATGCCATAAAGTGGCACGACCCATGGATGACCTTAATCTTCGACAAGAGGTCTAAAATTGGCATTTTGGAATGACGCTTTCTGCTATTGGTTGGTCAATAATGTTCCCAATAAAATCAGTTCTCGTCATCTCCTGCACTGAAAACACCGACAAGGAAATGGTGTTCTCTACGCGCGTGACTACCAGGTGTCCGTGCAGATGGCGCAACACTTAGGACATCTCTGATGATGATGATGATGATGGTGCGAAAGCGGGTCAGGTTGCTCCACTGCTGGTTTGCTTCGATCCTCAGTACTTCAAAGAGGAAAGGTTTGCCAAGAATGAGACACAATTTTCCAGCAAACGTAACTCGATAAACACGAAAGTTCAAACTGTGCATCCTGCCGTGAAGTCCTAGTATATTTAAAGGACCATTGTAACAATAACAATGCTGAGCGAAAAAGCGAGGAGACACCAAGGGTCTCGCTCACCTTTATAATGAAATTGGATTTTTTTATTTGTTTTTTTCTTGCCATTGGAATAACAAATAGGCTAGCCATCGTCAGGAATGTCAAGTATTTTATGCGTTCTAGAATCTCGAATTCTAAATTGTAACGCAGGACAAGGATCTCCAACTAAAGCGAAAACGATGTGTTCAAGAAAGTTTTCGTATAATACCAGTTTCTGGTGGCACATTAGTGGAAACCTTATTTCAATGAGCTTACGCCAGTGGTACATATATCGAATAAAAATGGCGCCTAAATAATTTTAAGCTAAGTGTTTCATAAACATCTCAATCTTCCCCAATCGTTCGCTTCTTAGGTTTATTAAGGTTATTTGCCTCTTAGTAAACTCAAACGTGATTGTTTTGAACTGATTAAATGACCATCGTGTACATAACGTGAGATAACACATGAGAACAACGAAGCATCTACTCAGATGTTGAAAGACACAGAAGATAGCGTGTTCCTGTGCATGCAATAGAGAGCTTAAGCGATGACGGCGGCGACCCCGAGGGCAACGCCTAGAAAAAATGAATTTATATTTTGCCTCCGAATTTCGCAGTTGTCTAGATCTGTTCAGTGCGTCTGTTGGTCTCAGATCTTGCTTCAGCTAAATATGTAACGCCAGCGTCCAAATCCAAATGAAAATGCAAAAAATCGGACACCGTCGTTCGCGCTCTGCAAAATACCCAGAACTTGGTCGTTGTTGTTGTTGTACAGAGGACGGCAAAGAAATCTAAAGATCTATAAAGCACGTGCACAGCCATTGTTCTGCTAATTAAACCTTTTGTTTAATCAATAGTGGCGTTCTCGTTGCCGTCGTGGTTTGCTTAAGCTCTCTAACAACAACTCTCTAGTAGTAGTATTTTCAAGAGATATGAACAAATTTTATGGTTATGTTACTGCCGCCAATTTCTTTGAACCAAAATGTATTATCGACTACAAAGCAGTAAGTGCATGCTGCGTTTGCATTTATAGCTGTTAGCTGGGTTCGAGTCTGTGCGTGACAACCACAGAAGAAACAATGAAAATGGTAGAAAGCAAGCTAAGAGTTTTATTAATTTTGAACACCAATATTGCAAAATTTGACGAAAGGCAAATATCCGCCTGTTGTAAAACAACGTAATGTAGCATTAAAGAAGATTACATTATTTGAAAGAATGTTATTTAATTTCGCAAGCAAGCAGGTAATCTCAAACAGTTTTTGAAGCAATAACTGCCAATTAAAAGAAACTGGAGCAGTTCGTAAAGTATACGAAGAAGTGCCGATTCCTATCTATCAATCTGGCAACTTAACGAGCACTCCCGAACACTCTCGAGTACACCCAACTTTGTGACGTCATCTACAAAGGCTTAGAAATACATTTGATACATAAAAACGAGTATAATTACCATAAACATAATGGTGTACAGGTATCTCCTAACGGAATACTTTGAGTCCAAGCACACAGTACTCTGGAATGACCTGTTGGATTTGTCACAAGTCACAGGCAGACAAATAAGGTGCTGTACTAATTACTACTTGGCCATTCAAGCACCCTTAAATTGTGATGTAGAGCTAACTTCTCCTACCAATATTCGCAGTATTGCCAAGTAGGCAGATGGTGAGAATTAAAATGATCATCAAATTCTCTCCAATGGCAATCAACGAACTGTAAGACGGTCAGTGAGGAGAATTACAGTTTTAAGATTTGAAAAATTGTTATAATTCAAGACCAAACACGGGCTTCCTGCTTCAGGGCTTCTTCAGTAACTTGAAAATTCTTGTTGGTATTTAAAAGTGGTCGAGAGGCAAGCTATACTGTGTTATCACCTAAGTAGGGTGGGGTCGACCACAAAATGTCAACCGCGCTCGGCTTAATCCGCTTGTCCTTTTTCGTCCTATACCACCCCACAAAGGAGATTGTTCACAGGCCAAAGAAACAAACAAACAAACCCACCTTGTCCTGTTATCATGAGAGTGCAGGAAGGGATTCGTCCCCGAGACAAGTCCACTCTGAAAAACGATGAAAAGGTATTTGACACTGGGACCAATTCTCTTGCACCAGTGACGGAGTCGTAGTCGGAGTCGTAAGAGCGCTTATGACCTAGTGAAAATAGAAAATCGGAGTCCTAGCGGAGTCATAAGCTCGACGGAATCGGAGTCGGAAGAATTAGAACTTTTTCATTTCTTCGGACGCCGTTTATGACTCCGTCGCTTATGATCCAGTGAAAACTAGATTGTCGGAGTCGAAAGTAGAAGTAGAAGAACCAACAAATCACAAGGCCCGGAATCGAGCTTTGTGATTGGTTTATTATTCTGCTTCCGACATTGTCAATCCAGTTTCCACTAGATCGCAAGCGACAGAGTCATAAGCAGAATCGGTGTTCTGTTTCCGACGTTGGTTTGATTTTCACTAGATCGTATCGTTCTACGCTTCTGATTATGACTCCGACTACGAATCCGTCGTTAGTTAAATACGTCATTAGGCCATCAATTATTTTCAAAATCACGAAAGCGCACGCTCCCGTACACGTTTTGCGTGTTATAAACGCCTATCCACGCCTAGCTTTTACGAAGTCCTTTCTTGTCTCCAACGAGACAGCAGTAAGACGAGTTTGCATAATTTATGCATGCCGATACAGATCGTTGGTGCAAAGAATAGACAAATCCAGCTAACTCACGCGCGGGTGTCACGTGACTTGAATTGGGAAAAAATTATAAACTGGTCAAAATTTAAAATTTTCTTCGAAAATCATATCATCGAAGGCGAAGGCTTTTTTGTAGCTAGATTACTACGTGGCAACTGTCAGCCTTTCGCTGAATGATATCCCATCAAAAAACCTCTAAATTGTACCCAGAAGTTACTTCGACAAAAACTAATTATTTCAGTTATATGTATGGTCTTGTGAAGAATTTTTATACTGTTCAAGAGGACTGCAAAAAAAAACAAACCAGAAAGATTATTTATATGTGAAAAGATATACTTGTCAAGCTATTTTCCATGTGGGATTCTTTCCATTAGTAACGTGTATCCAGGCGACAACCGGCTTTTAAGCTTGATTATTATACGACTAGCTCAGTGAGCGGGCAAGATGAACCGAATCTCGCGCTGTGATTGGCTACCTTGTTCAGTCAAGATGGCTGGATTTTGGC
>Ga0126337_10001206_pt1 | contig 15242 bp, 12 predicted proteins | sample DipCmetagenome_FD_92527 | JGI IMG/M metagenome (GOLD analysis project Ga0126337, IMG submission 92527) | Coral microbial communities from La Bocana,Puerto Morelos, Mexico - Diploria C A metagenome | ecosystem: Host-associated > Invertebrates > Cnidaria > Coral | place: La Bocana,Puerto Morelos... | reverse complement strand
TTCAAGAACGAAGCGCGGTGAACCCAACTTGTGAACGCATTTTGGAAAAAGAGAATGCGGATGCTTGCTTGTTCGATACGTTGTTTCGAACACTTGGTCGTCTCGAACCGAAGTGGATTGTTTCCATCAACAGTATCATACATATTGAGTAGATCCATCCGGAATGGAGGGACCATTGAGCAATGTATTTGGGCAGTTTGTAGTTTCCTGCTTATCTTGAACCATTTGGTGGCGAGTCCAACCGCCACGGAGTAGGGGAATTTGGCCCCGAAATGGTTGTTGGCAAGTCAGGATTGAACTATATACACCGTAGTAAAAGTAGATGGCGCAACTCCCATAGTTTATCATGGCTCCTTACAAATCGCCGCCTTTTGGGAGTGGCTACCGCCATCTACTTTCACTACGTTGCCCAGAAACAGTATATCAAGGTTGAAGATGTTTTTTTCCTTAACTGCGTGGTATTTTTCGTGATGACCAAATGAGTTCAAAGGAATCAGCAAATTGATGATGGGAGTCAGATCCTAGGGATCTTAGATCAGACCTTTTTGCAAAATTTTTCCATACTTCAAAGAAAAACACAAAGGCTCAAGGGCACCTTAACTCCTTGTTTTTTTTTTTGGGTGTTCGTGGTTGGCCAAAAAGATCTAAGCTCTTGCCATGCCTTAGGTTGGCAGCAAGCGAGATACATGCAGGTGCTGGAACCGGGCAGAGATGACGAACCAAGCATTTTTTGGAGGGAGGGAGCTGCCACGGTTGGTGTGATGAAATTATCTCATGACTTTGTGAAGCTGAGTTGGGGGTTTTGTCGGATTTTATGTATGGGTCCATTTCCAAGGTTGCAGCTTTGTGTCCCTTATACAATTTTCGAAAAAAAACGATCCCCGCCACACATATGGTACCTATATGATATATATACATATATTGTTTTCCAAGGGGGTTTGGGCTTGACTCATTCAGGTCTAAAGCTACAACCCTGGGTTTTTCGTTTGGAAATCTCTATAGATTCACTGATTCACAGCTTTCACCACCCAAAATCATGAAAAAATCCACGAGTGGAGATATTTCTGTAGATTCAACGAGGATGGAATTTGGACCAACCTTCCAGCTACCAATACACCGTAACGTGGAACGAAACAGATACAGATAGAGGCACCGAAAGTCTCGAGTGGTTGGTGATCAGGATGTGTTTTTTTAAAGTTAGCTTGTACTTTGTCCCGTGAATAGCTGTTTTCAAAATACACGTTAGTTAATATCCATAGAATCCATGCATGGTATATTTACCTACATTTGGTTGATTTTTATGGTAAATGTAGGTAAATATACCATGCGTGGATTCTATGGGATAGAAAGGGCGAATGTAATGAATTCACGTCCAGCCGGTTGACCTAAGTGAATCCTGTAGAACTCCAAGACTCTGCGACGCCTGACCTTCACGATGTCTATTATGTAATGGTACTAAGCCATCCCTTAACAAGACCCAAGAAAGGATGAACTGAATCCCTCTATACTGTATACATATCTGACATATCTCAGCAAGTATTTTAGCCACCTCAACTAGCCCTCAAACCTAAAAGTATCTATCTAAAAGTACTTTGTTGGGGGCACCAGGTGATTTCTCTTTTTTAGTGCCCACTTGAGTTTCAAATTGTCTATAAGAAGGCCTCCAACATACCCCCAAAGCGGTATATCTACCCAAAAACAACATCGAGGTACAGCATGAGAGTGAGAATTATCTTCACAAAGCTAAAGGTAAAACAGGTTCATAGGTTTCGTAATGTTAGTAGGGCTATGCTGAGAATTTGTCTGTCATGTTAATGTTGAGAATGTTGAGAAAAAACAGCAACACCATACTGTTGATGGAAGAAATCCCGCACCACCTGGGATGTATATAACCCCGTAAATTGTGGGAGATTTACCATCTTGGTGCAGGATTTTGTTCCATCAATCCTATTCTGACAAGTTTCATGATCTTGCGCACCTTGGTGATTGGGGGCAATGGAACAGGTGGAGTTCGACCAACCTGACCAGTCTCGACCTTCATTGCCTCAAACAGAGGCTGGGTGATATTTTTTATTTCCACCCCTACTTGGGGAAATGATCCATTTTGACTAATATTTTTCAGATGGGTTGAAACCACCAACCAGGAGGTCATGCAAATGTCTTTTTTTTTGTGTGTGTGTGTGTGTTGGGTTTGGGGGGATGTCATCAGGGAGATTGTGATGATGCATGATGGATCATGCATGATGGATGAGGGATGGTGGATGAGGGACGGTTGATGATGATGATGATGATGATGATGATGATGATGATCGTGATGATCATTATGATGACAATGATGATGTAACAGGCTTCTGGTAATCATTGTTATCCTAATTAGTCTTTGCAACTGTTGCGCACTTGATTCAGGGGCATCTTTGCTGCCCCAAAATGGAAAACAAGTTGACAAGATACACGTTTCTAGCAATGATGAATCATTGGAGAAAAGCCATTTTGGAGACCCTGAACCAGGAAATATGATTCTAGCCAAACGATTCTCACAGGGGATGGAACCAGCTATGTTAGTTGATTGGAGGGCGATATTCGGGGTCCACCATAAGAACCTTGTTACATGTGAAAATCAACCCTAAAGAGTGACAGGTATTGTCCCTTGGTGATGTAGGGTTTCTCCTATTTGATTAGGGTTGTTTCAGGTGATTATGGCAAACCCTGATATTCTTTGATTCTTGTGTTTGTTTGTGTGGCAAGGTGGTAGCAGTCACAGCCTGTTGCCATATCCATCCATATCCTCATAATTGGTTTACTTGTTGACCTGGATACACCCTGCTGGATCACTATAGCTCATGATCACGACATGTTTGGCATATAGCACCACTGTTGAGACTGAAATCCGGTTGAATCCACCCCAATGTGAGACCTATAAAGAAAACACTTGTTGAATCTTGGAATTTCACCTGTGAACTGCAGGAATTTGGGGTCCCGGTTCGCTTGGTTTATGTGTATATATTTGAATATACATGATACATGAGTTTTGTATAGTTCTGTTGATGATCCTATCAAAGTTGTAGGTACATGTTTTCGCGTTCACCAGTCTCACAGGATCCTATGGTAGGGAAATTAGTTTTGTTTAGTTGGTGATAGTATGTGATACAATGTCAATAAGTCACGATAGTCTGTAATCGTTTGTGCTAGTCACAAAATTCACTAAAGCCATAGCATGGCATTGAGATGCATTGATAAAGTCAATGGAGACATCAACATTGACCACATTAGTGACCTCCTCATCACTGCAACCTTGAGAAAAAAACAGGGTGAATTTTAGTACCTTTCGCCCAGGAAGCGCAATAAATCTCCGGGAATCCCAGTTTATCGTATGAAGTGGTGATAAATTTGCTAAGAGTTCCCCACCAAATGTCTGTAACTATGGAGATTGAGATATTTGCTTCCCCTAGACATCCAAAATCCTCCAAATACCTGGTGAGTAGGTGTTTGGAACTCCTAAAAGCCATCTCAGGAGATGTTTGGGGGTTCAAACACCTACTCAATAGGTGATTGGATGTCTAGTGTTCTGTCAAAAAGACTGACCTTCAATTGGTCGACCATGCATTATTTTCCCCCCAAAAAAACCATTAAAACCATCCACTCTCCGCGGTCACACCAAACTGCACAGGCCATGTCGGACTTCACTGCCGCACTACAATCGCTTTTCCAAGTGATGTGACGTGTTTTCTGTCTTTGATTAACCTTGGATCAACCGGAACGTGAAGATATCGTTGTTTCAAAACGTTGATGCAAAACATAAAATTTGGTGGCAACACCACTTGGGATGTTAACCAAGGCCTAGGAAATGTGATACATATACAGTGCGTATAATTATATATAATTATTATTATATTTATAACATATAATATATATATATATATTTATAATATATGTATATATATATATATTATACTATATTTAGGTATTTGATATATGTTCCAACATGAGGATTTCTAAACCATGAACCATCAACAGCAGTACCATGGGGTCTGTTCATTCGCGTGGATTGGGAGTGGTAGAATCACCATGGGATTTTACCAGGAAATTGGATCACCATTTGAGCAATGAAAACAACTCTAGTTGTTTAGTGTATATAGGGGATTATATTACACAGCTATGTAGGGATTTTGATAAACCATGATAAGGATCCCTATTAAACAGCCAGGATTTCAATAGATTTCGTATCCGGCCAGGTTTTTTGAACGTGGCTCATTGGTTGGGATTTTTTGTTTAAGCCGCATCAAGGCTTGGGCTGTTTTCATCAGTCATCAACAGGGGTTGTCGAATGATACACTCCCTGAAACAAACAGCAAGTTTGCCCCTGAAAACAAGCCGGGACCCAAAAAGAAACGATCTTCCAAGTTGTCCATGTTCAGGTGCTTTTGTTGTTAGTTTCAGGGGGGCTATAACTTCATTTTGTTTGGTCTTTGGTGTTTGATATAGCTTGAGTTATATTGCTTGAATTAGGCCGGTATTTGGCAAAGCTCGCATGGTGTAGTATAAGATTTTGCTTGGTGCTTTGGCTTTATCTCGGATAGTTGTTAGGACATGGCAACTGGAAAAAACTGGGGGTCTAATAAGAAAGTCATGTAGAAATGGTTGTGTTTGAACTGACTATAGCCATGTAGTTTGCCAGAGACTGGCTCGGAATATAGCAAATCTTGAAGGGGTCCATCATTGAAGTGTCCCATGTATGCTTGGAGTCTTTTAAGGTTTACTTTCTACCATGGTAAATCAACATCAAATCCCCATTTGGGAGAATATTGTTGGACCTTTTCCAGGCATCGAACACTCCAAATACAGTATGGTTCTTGCTTACAACCTGTAAAAGAGCGATCACAATGCAACCCAAACACCAGCGAGCACTGTATCTTATCTTACCTTTTGGGAAAAGAGGATAGTTTGTTTGATTTACCAGTGATGGTAGGTGCTTTTTCAAATATTTTTCAGATGCTCTATGTATGGTATACTTACATTTTTCATAAAATTCAACCAAATGATCTAGGTAAATATATCATACATGGACTTAATTGTGGGTTTTCCATTCTTGCACTGGCTTATCTGGCTTGATTCCACCAATGAAGATTTCCAACTTAAAACACTGCGACACAGATAGGGACAGAAAACACATGGCACACATCTGTTGTCGTTGAAAGACGTGTCCGAAAGATCGGATCTGTGAAGAAATCTGGCGGAATATGGGAATAGCTATGGTTTGCCGTTTTTGTCGAGAGAACCAGCTGTGGTTTGGAACAGAACCATTTGCTGAAGGCAAAAGGTTTTTTTGAGCCAAATCCAGCGGAATGATGTGTCATGGTGGGACAAAATGGAACATCATAGAACTATAGCATGAACTATATCAGGGATCATTCATTTACCCATTTTTGGGGGATCAAACAATGCGATTTATGGCAATTTTTAGGGATTTCCCCCCAATGGTGCATTGATTGGGTGTCTAGACGTTCAAAACACTAAGATTGAGGTTAGGTAATTACTTGGAATCTACTAAGGTGATATATATATATATATATAGACTTAGTTAGATCCTTTTGACCTTGCCCAAAAGTTTGACACGTCACAAGCTGAAAACGGACACCGGAAATACCGAAGCGTATCGCCGGGGCGTTTCGTCGCAAGGAATCAGTCGCAAGGGGAGATGACATTTCAATGGATTGGACTCGAAAGGTCTGGTACTGTTTGTTGGAAGAAATCATGGGTCAGATAATAGGGCAAATATGGTAGATATTATAGGTATGTACCTAATTGGTCTCATGTGTACACATATATTATATAGTTACTCTAGCATGTTCCGCAGACTTTTCGCTCGAGTCCTTGTCATTGTCATCTCCATTTGCAGACTCTACTTCCAGATTTATCTCCAGCGAGGATTTGTGATGAAGGGGAGATGCGGAAACCACAGTGCTGGAAAACAGTTTTTGAAAGCTGTTCTATTTTCATGTTTTGTGTAACCACCAGGCGTTGCATTGGACCCTAGTTAAACACGCTGTGTTGAGGTTACAAATTGACGCCGTGTGTTAAGCATTTCCCCCGCGTGAAATTTGGACCTTCTTTGAGTCCCATGAAATACCGCCTGTGCGGTGGCATTCAGATGAACCAACAAAAAAGGTGAAGGTGACGGCTGGCCGGTAGCCTCCAGGGAACGATCACATATCATCATAGACTCAAAGTGCCTTCAAAAGAGGATATGTTGTATAGTTCCGCGGAGGGTAGAAATGTTCGGTTTCCGTTTGCAACAGCAACTTGTGCCTTTTTATGTTTTTGGGGTTTTGGGTTTAACACTGGAAACACATCCAAATTGCTCTCGTTTCATGGATACTGGATGGTTTTATACATAAATCTATCATACATTTCATTGGTGCATTGAATTTCGAGTAATTGATGTAATTGTCACCAAATTATGGCGCCAAAAAAGCATGCTTTTGATTACGTACCTTATCTCTGACGAACAATTCACCCAGTTGATGCTTTGAACAAACCATAGGTTGCGGGAAAAGCTCCAAGTTTTGGAGGGCTGACTTCAGAGTGCGTTGTACATAGTTCACCAGAAGAGTATACTTCAAGAAAGGGACCTTAATAGACATGGAATGAACATAGACAAGTCGCTGTAAAACCGCAAACCTACATAAGCGTAGAATAACTCTTTATGAAAAGTGATACATTGAATTGCAAGAATGGATGCAATAATAAGGTGATATTCAGATTCCAAATTATGTTCCTGTGTTATAAACACCAATCCGGTACATGATGTTATATACATGACACCTGTACAGGTGTTGGGCATATAGACCAACATAGACCCTTAATCCCAATGATTCTACTACAAATGCATTTACAGTATCTAGATTGTTATGTTTATTCCAAGTCTAATCTGGAAGCTCTACAAATCCCTGAGGAAAGTAGCAGGTCGGTCATTCTCAGTGACTTGGCATGGGGTTTACACCTCCAAAGTTTAACAACTCGCCCCTGAAATATGACGGTTGAAAGATGATGCTTTCCGGTCTTATTTTCAGGGTTTTTTTGCTGTTAAACTTCCAGGGAGTATCCACAAATGAGCAATGTAAAAAAACCTTAGGCGTTCAGGGTATATAGGGGATTATATAACCCAGTTATGTAGGGATTATCATATCCCATTCTAAGGATCCCTATAAAAACCAACCCGGTCTTTCATGGATTTCGTCTCCGGCCTTTTTGAACGTGGCTCAAATGACCTTCAAACGTCGCAACAGACGGTTAGCCAGGCCAAAGAAGCTGTACCCACACCAGCAGCTTGGACAGAAGTCAATGCTACAGCTGATCAGCGATGTGTCACTTGGCCACAAACGAGATTCCGTACGGATATGACGAATCCGTGGGACGAGACGATTGTATATTTACCGACATGAATGTAGTGGATTTGTATGGTAAATGTAGGTAAATACACCATACATGGATTGTATGGGGTATAAAAGTGTCGGCTTTCTGGGCTCTTTTTAGTGATGATGAGCAATGGATGATCAGTATTCCCTAATAAATGCCGAGGAGCAAGATGAGGGTTGCTCTATTTTTAGCACGGTTCTCGAAAACAGGTATCTAAGGACTCTTTTTGAAAGTTTGAAAAGGTATGTTGGAAGGGCAGCCCCAACAAAATATCACCCCTTAAACATGGTTGATGATGTAGGAATTTGAAAAGGTTTAACCCTAGACATCCAATTACCTATTGGGTAGGTGTTTGAACCCCCTTTCACATCTCCGTTTTGATGGCTTTTAGGAGTTCCAAACACCTACTCACCAGGTATTTGGATGATTTTGGATGTCTAGGGTAATGAGACCTCAAACTGTTGGAAGCAAGATGTCCTGCAAGTGTGCGTTGGTGGCGTTCCACAAGAGATTTCCCCTGAGACGATCCAGCAATTGAAGGCTGTCACAACACAGGCGTGGGAAGACTGCGGGCATACTGGCTCCAGAAGCTGTACAGGCTTCAAGCAACAACGAAAGGTTGTTGATGATGAAAGTTTTAAGCCATGCTTGCAGCGAGATCAACGAATGGTTGGTTGTGGTAGATGCTGTTGGACCCTTGTAGGTATAATCCTAATCCTTTGCGCAAGGATTTTCTAGAATAGGCTCAACCCCCCTGAAACTTTTCGGCACGAATTCGGCGGAGAGAATTTGTACATGATTACTCCAGCTATTGAAGTTGGGATTGTTTCATAAGCCATTCGATATAAGGATCTCGTAAGGCATAAGTTTTTTCATGTCTATGTTTTTGGGGCTCAATTGAACAATGGCAAAAAACCTAGTTGTTTAGGGTATATAGGGGATTATACGACACAGTTAAATATGCCAGTATCAGTATAATAAACAATTATAAGGATCCGTATTAAACAACCACTGTAATGGAAATTAAGAGTTTTTTTTCCGTGTCTCAATTGATAAGTATGAAGAGTTCTCTTCAGAAAAAAAAAAGGATGCCATCCGAGGAAGTCGTGATTCGCTTCATGAAAAACATCCCCCCCAAGTGGCACTGCCGCCCCCCAAAAGCAGGCCTTATGATCAGGGCTTATGAAAACCTTTAGTTTCCCTTAATAATGCCTGTTTAAAACTTTTTTGTCTTGATCGGATACGTAACTGGCATATGACCAAACATATTCCAAAGTTGCAGTTGGAAAACCGGCGAAGGATAAGTAGAGAAAACGTTCCATTTTGGGATGGCAACATGATCATATTTAGTACCCATACCATCCATGGGACAATTGTATATTTGCCTACTACATGAATCATTGATTCTTATGGTAAATGTATAGGTAAATACTGTATTCCATAAGTACATGGGATTCTATGGATTCTTGGTAGAACAACTATTATTGGATTTATTGGGGTTGAATCAATTTGAGCGATATACCAATTTATTTGCTACTTGCTGGTGAAAATTAGATTTGGTCAATTTTCAAGTTCTGTGCATTTAGAGCCAGGAGCGTTTTGATCCACCAATATGAGCACGGTTGCACCAACTATTGTTCCAGGCTTCAAGAGGAATGCTCCGGCTAGAGTTCTATAACGCCAAAGTTCATGAATCTGTTTGGTTCGGCTAGAGGTGGTAAGTAACCTGTAGCGCCCTAAAAGGCAAGAAATGGCAACACACATTATATGATCTTATAATATTACCTGGTACATGAGTGGTGTTTTTCCTGCCCAGTTGGGTGAATCGATAGTACCTGCAGCCTGTTGCCAGAACCAGACACATGCATTGAATATTGCCTTGATGTTAGCTTATGCGGAAGAAGTTAATATTAGATATATTAGTATTATTATGTTTCTCATGTTTCTCGCATTGGTTGCCTGAAAAATGTATTGTCCTGGCTACCCAAGCATATCTGCACATGTTTTGCAACCTACACAGTCTCAGTTGCATATTGCAAGGAAGATGCTGCTCCCCATTGAACTCTTGTATCATTTTTCTCAGATGCCCCACCGACAATGAACATGGCTGGCTGGAAACTCCACCATTTGAAGATATATTTCCGATTGAAACATGGGGATTTTCCAGCCAGCCATGGTTTCATCTCACCCGGCCCCAGCGTTGACACGTGTGAAATGTGTCACTGAGGATCACATTTGGGGCTTATCAAAGTTGACTTGGGTATTGATTTGCGATGTGTCCGGAGTCCCTTCTCGGACTTGGTATTAGATTTTTGGAAACGTTTTGTGTGTTTCATGGGACAATTGGTTACTGCTTGGTCATGAATTTAGTATTGCTGGGGTTTCAAGCAAAGAAAACGACATGAGGATAACTTATAATCCCTATGGCTTCGGGCGGGTGATTTTTGTTGTTGTTGCACCCGTTGAGTCTATTTGGAAGCATATTTGTCAACATGATCAAAATATACAATCTGCTGAGGTTTGTTTCAAAATCCAAGCCAAACAATGACTTGTAAGCGTTCTTTTTTCCCTGAAAGAGGCCTATATAGAGGGATCTTTTTGATGTGGTTTTGGCAGGTGGTTTGGAGTCTCCAGTCCCCACCAGAAACCCTTGAGATCCCGTGATGCTTAGGGTAAGTGCATCTCAACCATCCTTTTTTTGAGTTGCAAATCCGTTCACATGGAGTTTTTCGATCACAGATCTATTTATCAACTCTTTGCTGTAACACAAATCCCTTGCTAAGTGGAAACAACTCCAATGTTCTGATCAAATTATAGCGACCTCACACGAGTTCTCATCCCAAATGAGGTGATTTAGTAAAGGAAATCTCTTATTTCAGGGAAACCTAGGTTGCTGAAATATTATACTTTGGCCAGAATATTTGTTTATTCCCTAGTCTTCCAAATACCTTGTGAGGATCGGTGTGAAAGGACCCGGGTGTTAAACACCTCCGTTTTGAAAGCCTTGATAGCCGGGCTCCAAACTTTCACACTTCTTCACGATCGGTATGACTGTTCAGGATTTTGGAAGGTTATAAGGATTGGCACAACTGGACCTGGTGAATTGATCCAATTTCACCTACTGTAACGGTTTTTGAATGGATGGCGAAGAACTACCAACTGTTGGCAACTGTCAACTCTTCCCCGCTTTTTCTTGGAGTTCAGAGTAGGTGGGAAAATGCATCCATGGTCCAGGAAAACAAAGAAATACACCCCCGAAGTTTAGCAGTTCGCCCCTGAAAATGGATGGTTGGAAGACTAGTTTCCTTTTGGGAAGTAACTTTTCAAGGGCGAACTGTTAAACTTCGGGAGGGTAATAAAATGGAATTGTCTTACAGTTTTTTGTTGGTGTGTGTGTTTTTTTGTTTTGAATCCGTTGGCTGTTTTTATCAAAAATTCACGCTGAAGATTTTGGGGGAGTTGGGGAACTCCCGCCCTCCAAAAGGAGATTATATATAACCCTAGACATCCAAAATCCTCCAAATACCTGGTGAGCATCGGTGTTTGGAACTCCTAAAAGCCATCAAAACGGAGATGTTTGGGGGTTCAAACACCTACTCAATAGGTGATTGGATGTCTAGGGTAATAGACTATATCCATTTGGTGCAATTAAAAGTCACGCCCCAAAACCAACAGTTTTGCTTTTGGTGATTTTGATTGCAAGTCAAGCTGACTGGAAGACCTCCCAACTATTTCAGGTTGTTGATTCTTTGAATGTTTGCCCGGATCCGGATCCATCTGTAGTTTTTAACTGTTCGCTCTTGCCTAAAATGTTTCCCCGCAATAATCATGAGGTCAGGTGACAAACTTCCTTTGCATGTGATACTTTACACTTTACAATCTTTACATCGACATATTTGCCAGATCCCCGTGACTTTGTTTTCCATCTGCAACACCTCCTTGCATTTCACACTGAAAACACTATTTTCGACGGCCCAGTGAGAACGTTTTCAACAGCCGTCAGGTTGGCACTGACAGTGTTGATGTTGTGCATTCCTTTCCTGTGCCTTGGTGAAGTTCTGCAGGTGGACGTGGGATGTTTCCCACCCAAGAAAACCCTGCCGTAGTGGCGAAAACGTTAAACTGGAAGTAGGGTGTAAACGTTTTACTAACCAGTGATGTTTTGGGGAACAAGGGTGTCCTCAAACTGAGAAAAAAAACAAGTGCGTTTAGAAGTTTGTGATGAACAGAGCCGTATCACATCATGTCCCCACTAAATTGCGAACAACAAAAAACTTTGATGTCTCCAAAATCAATGGAGTCTTGAGGAATGCTCTGCAACCATACATTGCACGTCATGAATTGTCCCCGAGAAAATCGACTTCGGCAACAATTTTTTCGATGATGATTTCTGATTTGTAGGCAAACTTGTTTGTTGATTTCCGGTCAAAGTCAAAGCTCCAACTACGCCCCTACTAGTTATAAGTGCAGTTTTCACCCTACTTGTATGCGTTATAAACCGATTTACAACTGGGAGGGGCCTACCTTGTACTCACTGATTCCTAGATAAATCCAGTAAATCCAGTTGTTGTGTTTTGGAATGAAACCAATCACTTCACCATTCGTGGAAGATACCCTCTCTGAAACTAACAGTTCGTCCCTGAAAATTGCTTGGAAGATGATGACTTTCTTTTGGGTCCCGGCCTATTTCTCAGGGGACGAACTGTTACTAGCTGGTGGTTTTAAATATTTTGTTTTATTTTGACCCCAAACCTTGGGGAAATGATCCATTTTGACGATCATATTTTTCAAATGGGTTGGTTGAAACCACCAACCAGGTTAGTTTTCAGGGAGTATAATTTTCCCCCTTGGTTTTCGCAGGTTTTCTAAAACCCATCACCCCGTGGGCCGCCACCGAAACCGGCCCACGAAAACGTACAGTACCGAGGTTGCAAGTGAGCCGCCGGCGTCCTTATGGTGCACCCTTATTGGATTTTGGTCACTGGGTCTCAATTTTTGTGCCATCTTCATGTACCCCCCCGAAAACTAGCATAGAACCTGAAAATACACTCTTGGAAGAGGAGAAACAGCTACAAACCACCGGTTTTTGAGTTCCATGTTAGTTTTCGGGGGTGTAACTTTCTTTTAGTGAAATTGGTGGATCATCCCATGGCAGATGTCTTATTATACTGGCAGATTCCCATAGCCTTTTGGGGGATGGGATTTCTTAGATTCCTTTTGATTATAATTGTATAGGGATCACCTATTTGGAGGATCTTCTCGCTTATTAAGTGGTTTGTTAAGAGGGGTAAACCAAGCCATTTAGATCAACCCTACTTAGGAGACTTACGATCACAATGGTTATTAACCACTTACACGTCATGGGATGATCCTCCAAGTACACCCTCGAAAACAAACTGTTGATTTGCTTCCGAAATCCAGCTCAATTTGTTGACATTGAGAATCTCCCATTGTTGCAATGATTTATTTAGTATTACATGATACATATCATGTATACTGTATACTGTATACATGTATATTGTGTATTTACATACATACTTTATTTATCTTTACAAATGACATGTATGTATGTATACACATATCATTTATTTACCTTTACAAAAAATCAACTGCATCGATATGGACTGCCAATGGAGATTTGCTGCCAATGTTCGGATCCGCCATTCATTGCTCCACGAGCGTCTAGGATGACATGTTCATCCATGGTTGATGCTTCAGAAATCCTTACACCCTAGACATCCCAAATTCCTCCAAATACCTGGTGAGTAGGTGTTTGGAACTCCTAAAAGCCATCTCAGGAGATGTTTGGGGGTTCAAACACCTACTCAATAGGTAATTGGATGTCTAGGGACACATCACCTTGGGATGTTTTTATCGACTCCTCCTACATAGATGTTAGTGAGATACGGTATCTCCATAGGATCCATGTATGGTACTTGCATATGTCTACCTACTTTTACCCTTGCCATAAACATCAACCGAATGTATAGGTAGATATACTTCACCATGTATCACACGGCTACCTATGAACAACCGTTTGCGTCTTTTGTTCACTTTTTGTTCAGCTTCTGAAGGATGATTTTTGGGGTACATTTTCCCAATCTATTTTTTTGGGGGTAGCCTAGTTTAGGGACAAATTCACTGACAAACTACAGTAAGTCCCATGTTAGAACTAGTAGCTACAACTTAACATCAAATGCTCTAGGGATTTCCCGATGTCAGGGAGCAATCCGCTGATTTGAAGCCCTACAACTTCACTGCTTAGAAACTGGACCTACCCCCGTAGGTTCCGTCAGCTTCCAGTCCTCAAGTCCTCAAGCTCAAGTTTTAAGGATTTTGTTATATGACTGGTCAACCCAACCCCCCAAACAGAAGTATCCCCCCGCAGAAATAGCCGGCCTTATTAATCAGGGCTTATGAAAACCATTGGTTGAACACTTAATATAGTAAGGCCGAAAATAAAACCTGGATTTCTGAGGGGGATTACGTTAGGGGGTGGTTGGTTGAGTAGCATTGGTTTCAAGCTTTACACCCAACCTATCAACCTGATAAGAAAACAAGATCAAAAATCATGCGGAGATGATCGATCAGTCACCTAATGATAGGTTTCTCAAGGTCCTAGTTATCAATATCTTAGAAAAAAAACTGAAGTCTCCGTTCCAAATATATATGGGGAACAAGAAGATCAGTTTATAGTACAAGGTGGACCTTTACCAGTTATAAATGGAGTTTTAAGCCCTATAAGTAGGGTGAAAATAGGGTGAAATATCTTCGGGACTCCAGGCAAAGCCATTTATTTTCGGCCATTAATAGGGGCTACCCATATCACTCCACTTACAGAACTGGTTTTTGGGCCCACCTTGTTTTTCCACTCTACTCTGCTCACAGCACGAATCGAATCCACATCACCATTAGGTCATACGAAGACGGCACCAGGTGAGACGGATTTTTCGAGTTGTTGATCGGGTTTGGTGATGCATGGCCATGAAAGGGGTTTCAGTGTTGAACAAAAGTTTGATAAAAGTTTGAAAGCAAACATGCAAAGGATAGTCCATAGTGAATACATAAATTACTTTGTTTTGGCAATGACTTGAGTTTTTGTTTCATAGTCCTGATTGACGGTCAACCTAGCTTTTATAGGCATCAAGAGTAGGGTGATATATAGTTGAGTAATCAGCAGAAACATGCACAATATATTATACATAATTGTAAGCGATATGTATATACTGCACACTGTATACATATCCATATATATATATATTATATTAGATTGCCCTCAGGTTATATTTGTGGATTGCAGCACAATACCCACAAAATAAAGATCCTTGAATTTAATGTTTTTATTCACCTTCGTTTCACGGTTCATGTCACTGGTGATTATGTTGCTCACCAGGATCCTTCATTGACCCCACTAATCAATGACAGGCGCCTGGAATATTTTGGGCTCATTTAGATATCTTTCGAACGAATCTATCCCTCGAAATGAAACCAACTCCGCAAACAGGAGGGGGCGGATTGAAATGTTCAGAGCTTCGGAGGCATTGATGATTCTTGAGCAAGGTCCAGAACCTTAGGATGATTGCAAAAGTACTCTAAACCAACACAACATGAATCGCCGGTTGGTGGTTTCAAATATTTTTTGTTTTCACCCATATTTGGGGAAGATTCCCAGTTTGACTAATATTTTTCAAAGGGGTTGAAACTGAGTAAAGCCTGATCTAGTGCTGCATGTTTTTCAAGAAGTGGTGACCGAAGCCACTTAAAGAGGATCAAGTGAAGCCCAAAAGGAAAAAAGGGTTTTGCGGAAGGCTGCTGGACGGGTAGCT
>Ga0126337_10001204_pt1 | contig 15253 bp, 7 predicted proteins | sample DipCmetagenome_FD_92527 | JGI IMG/M metagenome (GOLD analysis project Ga0126337, IMG submission 92527) | Coral microbial communities from La Bocana,Puerto Morelos, Mexico - Diploria C A metagenome | ecosystem: Host-associated > Invertebrates > Cnidaria > Coral | place: La Bocana,Puerto Morelos... | reverse complement strand
ATGAAACTCCCGTATGTAACTCATGAAGGACATATTTATACTTGTGTGTAGCCACAATAGAATTGGATGAATTGCTCATGTATAAGAGCCCCCTACTTTTACCCTTATTTAGTGTAGTATTTCGAAAAATTTATGTAAAAAAAGTAGGGGGGTGGTGTAACTCCCCCCGGAAAACTGCAATTGCGATACCATTTTGGCTCCCTGAGTTATTGGGTATGTCCTTCAATCTGGCCAAGTTTGACTGAAATCGGTGAGATGGCATGTACCACCATTGCCTGGTCCTCTGGTGGACATGCTCTTAACCTCCACTTCCGAGTTGCGGTTTGCCTCTTCTTCAGATCAAGTGCTCATGCAAAATGTTTCACATGAAATTATGACTTGATTTTCATGAGAATGAATAAACAGGTGACATACATTTATTTTGTACAAAGACTCTTGCCACAGGAGAGGCAAAAGTCAACTTGGAATTGGCCTATTCATCCATGAGCTGCCATAGGAATGAAATAGGTTGGGTGATAAATGGTTAGGGGGAAACCACTGTTTCTGATCCGTTGGAGGTTCTGTTGACCCCGGTTTGCCCAATTTAGAGATAATTGTCTTTATAAATGACCATTTTACCTGCCTACCTTATTACTAGCTCATTTGCCTTCCTTGCGTCTATTTCATAAATTGTCTCGCCCAGCAGATGAGAGTATAGCAGCCCTATTTGGATATCCAGAAGTTAATGAAGTATGAGATGAAGTATGATTTTTTTTCCCATCACACAAATAAAACTGATGCTTATCACCAGCACAAATTATGACAGAGCATGAGAAGCTGCTTTCATGGATCAATAACTTGTAAATGAAATACCTCAACCAAGGACAAAAGTGATTTTACTTTCTTTTTCTTAAGTGTGTTTGACAGGAGAGAAAAACATTTTCTCTGTGTTTCCTTATGTTAGAGAAACACTCATAAATAGTTAGGAAAACTGAAATCTGACAGTGTAAACAAATCGCCCACAGTACAGTCGTCCCACAGCATTTTCTTATCCTCCCAATGACTGTTTACAAATCATAGGTGGATTTATGAGTGGGCTGCCCATGTGCACCTCTCTTTTGGCTCTTTTATAGGCCCTTATAAATCACACCATTATGGCCTGACACAGTGCAGAGAACAAACAGACAATAAACAGTTTTATTGACCATTCTTTCCCATGCAGAATGAAATGATGACAGCTTGTTTGCTACATGTCTGCATCTCTCTGGAGAAATCTAAGGAGAAACAAATAATAATTATTATAAAAATATCAACAAATTTTCAACAACAAAAATGCTATGTATGGAACAATTTCATCAGTTCTGTACCAGGTTAGCATGCATCATAATTTTGTTATCACCAGTTCCTTGGGGTGGGTATGGATAATTGTTACAAAGGCCAAGGGAAAGGCCAATGTAAGCCTGCATCCTGGGAGCAGGGGTACTGTCATATATGGGCTACATGTATATAGGTATGTGCCGCTGTGAAGGGTATGGTTTTCAAGCATGTGCAGTTTACCCTAGGATAGGGTATACAAATTAAAAAATCAGAGTGTGGTTCTAGAATAGGGCAATAATGATCATTTGTCAAGAAACTGACCAGTTGATTGAAGATTTTACCTAGACTAAGGAAACCATCTGGAATTGACACTCAAAAATATACATACAAAAAAATTAAATGGCAATTAAGTGCAAAATTTTGAAACTGAGCCTCAACAGCGTCAATAGATGACTACCTTATCATAAAACACTACATGCACTGGATATTATTAACTGTCAAAAATTGGGATGCAAATGGAAATTGGTGGTTTTAATACTGGTTAATATTAAACAATGCATTGTCTTGATAATGTGTATGTGCGTGCTTGGCATTGCTCAGCATGTAACCAGCAACCCTGTCCAGCGATGCAAACAGGATATGGGGTTGAAAATCAAAAACCCGTGCCTAAAATTAGGATTCACTTAGGACTGTTCTTTGTGACTGCAACAAAGAAGGTGGATGGTGGAAGGTGGAAGGTGGATGACGTTGGACTTGAAAATGCTACCCCTGGCCTGCGGCCTCGGGCAGCATTTTCAAGACCTCGGTCACAGTTTTTCACTATACGGACGTCCCAGCCAGCAAATAACATATATATCTTATTTTGAGAGATTGTGGTATAAGGTTTTGTTTTGGCTAGACTGTGCTAGTGACCTCAGTTTCTGGAAAACATCTACTCTAGGATGGGAGTGATTTGTTGGGTTTACTCTAGTATAGGGTAGCAAAATGTAGCTGAACCAGCTCTGGTAGAGGCTAAGGGTTCCAGGGTTCTAGCGGCAATTCCCCACCCAGGAATTCCTAAAGTACCCCATTCCGTCTCCCCCCTGCCCAGGGCCTGGAACATGTAGCTACAAGTATATGTATGCCAGAGTTTCTGAAGGTCCCTTTTGTTTGTAAACTGCCAATATATTAGTCAGTTAGTGCAATTTAACAGAAAGAAATAAGAAAAGTTTCTTGCTGGTGTTGTTTATGATTTGGCAGTCTTTCCCTGATCCTGACGCGAAAATTGGTTTATTCCTAGCCTAGCCTGTAGCTCTCAAGACTTGCTACAGTATCATTTGCATTTACATATAAAACACTTCTGAAACTGAAAAATTGCATAACAAAAAAATATGTTTGATGTAAAAATAACATTTTTCATAGGCAGGAGTCAGACTTTTTAATTAGGTACTTAAAGTTCAAACAAGGAAAAAATTAACTACTGACAGTGTTTGGTAGCCTGTCCATTAGTTTTCATGGACTTACGTGGCTCTCAATTCAATTGATTTTTTTAACTTTTATTGATTTGAAGTTACTTACAATTTTTATAAACACATATAATTCATAAATAAAGAGAATTCTGTATATCATACATTTACATTAGGACACCTCAGTTCCTCTTTTCTACTTCTAGATATAATACTACAGGTGGTATAGCACAGCAGCAAAACAAGATTTTATATCAATCTAGTTGTTTTTGTACTTGCCCCATTTGGTGTTTTGTGCTTTTAATTTATTGTGTCAAGCTGGTGAATTATTTATCTTTGGCTCTCAATTCACTCTGGGCTAGTAACCCCCCAAAACATTTCTAATTTCTGGAACATCTTACCCTCAGAAAATTTTGAAATCCTAGACTTACAGAGATGCATTTTCTTGCAATTTAGAGCACAAAATCAGCACCATTTTAATGACTACTGTAGATCACTGTATAATTACCTAAATCATATTTTGATGCTATTGATTAACAGGTAAATTAGCTTTCATAATCTTTTACTGATTTCCTAAAAAGACAGTAACAAATAAAACAAATCTCTATCCTTGGTATTCATGTAACGTCATCATTTTCCAAAATAAAAAAAAAATATCCATCCTTCTGAAGTTTTAGTTTCATCAAATGTAAGACCACCTAACAACTTGATGTTTTGCAATGTTTAATCCAGACAGGGTTACCATTATGTAATAGAGCATGTTTGAATTTCCAAGTTTGCGTGCCGTGCGACATTCAAATGGCGGCACAATAAGGCTCTCTAATGGGCCAAAAGATGAGTTACTGCTAAAGTTTTGCTAACTAAACAATTCTTGCTCTAGAACAAGTATTAATTACAATATATCAGAGCTCTAGAGTAATAAGGTTTTGTTTCAATGGCAAAACTCAATAACAGTGATAATGATTTTTAGTAAACTTCTGCATAATTTATACATAACAGTAGAGAGAGAAAGAGACTTAAGTGACATTCAAGTTGGTTTCTTTCATCACTTTAAAAGCAAATTGAAAGCACAGAATAAAGCTTATTTTTAAAATTTACTGGACAATGATGAAACTGAGCTCTATATTACTTTTAATTTGGTACAAACAGGTTAATAATATATATTTTTGTTTGCTGTTTAGAGAAAAAAGAAATTTTAAACTAAAACCAGCAAGGCAAAAATTAGTCACATGCTAGCTAGGCAACAATGAAAACAGCAATCAGTTTGAGAAGACTATCTGTAACTTTGGCGCCGTCTAAGGCCAGTCTGGACAGGCTGAGAAATAATTATATTCTTCTTTAACACTTTGTAGAAAAAAAAGAAAATTCCCAAGTACTGGTATACTGTATTTTTGACACTATTTAACTATTTTTTTCATAATGAAATCAATTGTGCACCAGCAAGCTCGCGGTAAATAAATTTGCACCAGGAAATGCAGAAAAACATTTAATGTTTCATTTTGCATTAATAAAAGGGTTTTCAACAGGAAGGCAGTACTAATCAAAACACACTGTTTTTTGAACTTTCTAATTCTTATATAAATAGGTAGATTAAATAATTCACTCATCCTAAGCAACATTGTCCATGAAAAACCTGTTACTCCTCACTTCAAAATGCAATTTTGACACAAAATGTAAATGAATGCTTTCAATATATATTTCACATCAAACTCTTTTTCCTTCTTGACCTTTTTCACCCTCACAGCAAAAAAATACTGAGTTATCTGCTGTGCAGTTTTGACAAAGTGGGTTTTTCACTTAATGTATCTGCAGTGCAATTCACTGGGCAAATTTGCTTCACAATTTGACGATACAAGGGAGACAACAACTGGCAAAATTATGGTTTCTATGAATTTAAATAAGCTTATTACATTTTTTTAGAAGACTTTTAGCCTCAACGAAATAGCATGGGATAGCAACTGTATAATATCAATTATGGATGATGCAGCCAGGCTAAGTTCTGTTCATGCAGCCATTCAATTTGCCAAGTGACTGGTCCATAATGAAAAAACTCCTGCTGTGAACAGAGGTACATGTAATTTTAATGCCACCGAAATGAGTTTTTAATTTACAGATCATATTTCATTCATGTATCAAGCTAGAGTAACAAAAAATTTAAGTTAAAGCCCACTGCCATAAAGAAATATAGAAGTTTAAAATGTAATTGGTAAAAGAATACATATTATGAAGATGTGATTATAAACTCAACCTTGTCGCAGACATTACCAAAAGTAAAGTACCCCTTCTTATACAGTCAGGTGTATATCCATTCACCGAAGCTGAGCTTAGTGCTGGACATGTGGCGAGGCAATAAAATTCCTGTAATGTGTAATGTGGGTTCTCATGCTCTTTACCTTTTTTGTTCTGCATTTTCCCAGCCAATATCAGTGATTTTTCCTACCCTTGTATTTACTTTTTGACTGCTTTTTCATTCTTGGCTTAACCCATGCATTACCCTACCAACTGACAAAGCATTAAGTGTGTTTGACTGCTCTATCAATATAGGGTTGCTGTATAATTGTATCTTTGATGAGACCTAAAACTGATCTACAATCATAGGTTCTTGGGTCAATTCCAAATGATCATTACATGAGAACAAGTTGTATGAATCATAACTTGCTATGACCCCACTGAATCTAAATTGTTCTTTACTTTATCATGCTTTTAAAAGTACCAAGTGAAATCAAACTGGTTTTAATGCTGACCTCTGCAGTATTAATTCATCAGTTAGACTCAGCAGATTATTTTGCAGAGGAGCACTTGAGGAGCACATACAGTGTTTATACAGTAATCAATTTTATTTATTTACCAAGTCATCAATCAATAACCTTCCTTATTTTAGTGGCAAAATAACCCATTCATGGCATGCATTGGAATCTTGAACAAGGCAATCAAAGATTTGTAATTACAAAGACCCAAAGATCATGTGTACATGTATGAAGACAACAACAGATTGTCTCCATTTCTTGACATTAGTAACTTAGCAAAAGTCTGGAAATAGCTCTTAATAGGAAATGGCTATGTTTTAGAGTCATGCCTTTTAAAAATTAACGTTAAAAGCCGACGTTTCGGCATCATTGTGACACCATTCTCAAGGCAGAGTGAAAAAATAATGTGATACAATGTATCAATTTCTATAGTCTCTACGAATTAACATTAGATAATAACAAAGGATCACAAATTCTTCAAGTGAACACCTTTGCGCGAATCGAGTCCGTTTGCACGTTTAGGGATGGTTTTATAAAAAGCATCTCCTTGATTAGGCAATCAAATTTGTTAGCACATTATTTTGGTAAGCACATGAAATTGTTCTGAAAGACAAGGTGGTACGTTCGAATTGTGATCACTAAAGTAGTGTTTACAAATTGACAACAATTTTTGTTTGTGTCCATCAACACGTTCATGGAGGTGGCCGCGAGTGTAACCAACATATCCTGCATTGCACAGGTTACATTGAAATTTATAAACTACACATTGTTGGTTAACAGTGGCCGGCTTTACTTCTCGAAATTTAAGGTCTTCATTGAGTTTTCTGCTGATGAACACGTGCTCAATGGTGGTCTTAAACCATCTCTAAACATGCAAACTGACTCGATTCACGCAAAGGTGTTCACTTGAAGAATTTGTGGTTCTTTTGTTATTATGGTAATTCTTAGAGACTATAGAAATTGATATAGCATTATTTATTCACTTTGCCTTGAGAATGGCGTCACGATGACGCCGAAACATTAACGTTAATATTCGTTAGTTTATGCTTTAAGAAATCGTTATTGATCAAGACTTCTAAAAATTATTATAAAGCCAGGAAATTTTATAAGCATCTGTAAACTGGAGGGTACAAGCTCATTATTTTATTGCTGATATTCCATTGTGAAACATAACAATAATAATAATATAGTGGAATCCTGCCTTACAGCTACCCCCATTATAGGGACACCTCATTATTAGGGCCACTTTATTCTGGCATGCACAAAATCTCAGACAGTTTCGATTTTAAATAATCTGCCTTAAAAATACCACCATGTTAATAGGGCCAGATTTTTGTGGCCTGTTGGTAACTGGATTAACAGGGTTCCACTGTAATATAGACTGTGGATACTGTTTCTCTGTTGCTCAAAAATCTGGAAGAAAAGATACTATATAAAGTGAGCGTGACTGCCACTGTGACATGCCAGTGGTGAGCAGCAAGGCGGGAAACAAGCATAACATGGGCATCAGAAGATAAGCAAAGAGAGAGATTGCAATGGTTTCACACAGAATTTCTAATGTCCTTTAACAGATCATGTCAGTGACACCTCCACCCAATTTGAAATATAATACTCCTGTGAGTGAAGCTGAAGCTTGATGTATTGCTCAAGGAAAAAACCTGAAATTTCGGTCAGCCATCAGTATCTGACTTTTGTCATAAATGAGTGTGCAAGTGTTTGTATAAGTCTCTCGCTAACAGGAATAAAGAAAGACATTATCTGAGATACATGCACAAGAAAATAACTGTACAGTTTTAATGGGACCTGGCCTCACCAGCATGTCAGTAATCAATCTGGTTTACGGATTATTTCAAAATCTATCATTACAGGGAAAGTGGAAAGCTTAAAACATGTTGAAATAAATTATGAGCTCATGGCACATAGCAAATTACAGAGGTGTCACACTCTAAAGAGCACAAAAAATTAATAGCGGAAGTTACCAGACCTATCACCTCTTAAAGATCTTCATACCACTCAGTCAAACACTGCTCTACTCTAGTTTAAAGTCCTCCTAATACCACAGCCATTCAAAAACAGGTATGAAAAAAAAAAAAATTAATAAACAATTTGGTCGAGAGAAATTCAAAACAGAAAAGCAAATGTGCAAATTGTCTTTTAGCTATGAGCAGGCTCAGCCTTTGAGTTACTATATGACCATTTTAATTCACTTGGGGGTGATCTTCTGGGGACAAAGTACTTGCCATCCTCATACATGTACATGTGTAGTTGTAGAGTAACAGAAAAATATGCACGAGAGTTATTGATCTGGGAAATGTTTTTCTCAAATGTTTTGAAATTAAAGGACTTATCATGAAAAAGGTGCTTTGTTCAAAAAATAATTATGTTAAAGCAATTGCTGATGATTTTATCTAGTCAGTGCTAGTAATTACAAGAGATTCTTATAATGGACATCTTGTGCAAGTTTTTTTCAAGACTTCTTGAAGTCACGTTCAACTGAACTGAGCAGTGGATAAACATTTTCGTGACATTCACTCTGAAGTGTAGTTGCTTCAAGCAGAGTTTTTCCATAGGCTACATGTACAAACATGTTCAAAAAAGAGGTGAAGGATGCTGTGCTCGTACTGGTGTATTTTTACGGTCACTCCCTTATAAGAAAAAACACATACATAGCAAATATCAAAAGTTCAGAAACGTGGAAACAAGTGTTTCCTAGTACATTACGATACTAACCTGTCCAATATATATTGATTCTTTACATCTGATCCATGCTGGCTGTGAATTAATGCAACACGAATCCTGGTCTAGCCTGCGTCATGTAGTCTACCACAGCTTTGTATCAACAGCACCCTGGAATAACATCCTAGAGGGTAATAGGAACAAATTGCTGGTTACCTTACGTGTTGCCATTCCCAAGAGCTAAGAGCATGTACGTGTGTAAAACTTTAATTTAGTCAATAGCACATTAGCAAATGAAAAGTGTGTTTATGTGACACAGAAAATACATCAAGACGAGCTTACTGGTTAGACCAGGGCACTGAAGTTACGTTATAAACAACTTGATACCACACAAGTATTATTTTCAGTGTCTTGTAATTGTTCTATAGTCAGGATAGGTAGGGTCCGATTGAAAATTTTGGTCTGAGTGAGTAAACAACTGAGAAAATTTGGCCTTGAAAGTTTAGAATGCTGCTTCTGGGCTCACCAACATGCAGTGTGGAGGTTCCAAAAGGTCCAGTACATTCAGCATCGCAGAATAGATGATCTCACTTGCTGTTTACAAATATCAGGCAGTTCGTAAACACAATCATGTGACTTCGCAGCCTAGCACTTTTTGCTGTTTTTTGCGAAATCCTGGGGTGGAGTAACACATCCCGCTTTGATTGATGGGAGACAAGCACGTTTCAGCTCAAGTGGCCAGACTCAAAATATTGTTCAAACGCAAACGCCTGTTGCTAAGAAACAATGCCTCTTAACCTGGAAGAAATTAGTACTGATTTTAGGCCCTTATTGAGAATTTTAAAGTTTTAAAGGGACTAGGTCACAGTAATTTTGGTTATTCCAATTCGATGAAAGGCAATTTATATCTCGGTGCCGGCTTTGCAATGAGTAAATCGTAGTACTTGTATGATAACACTTTTTAGCAGGCTTCTTTAGTTTTGGCAATTCATGACTTCGTCCGTTATTTTGATAATTCGGATAATTCCGGCCATGACCAGTTGACGTTGTGCTAAAACTGTCTAAAATTGGTTCACCTAGGCCCTTTAAACTCCTCAAAACAAAAACAGTATAAAAGAGAAACTATGTTATCCTTAGTTAAACTTTAAAGTCGCTTATGAATTTTATATATGTCTGGATTTATGAAAACCGACGGTGTCAGTTTCAACACAACGAGCCTGGTACTTTTCCAGGAAATACAAAGGATTTTCAATCAATCTATCAGGCACAGGCCTGTCTATCAGTTAAAAGCCTACTCAGCCACCTTGCTTGTGTGTGGCTGGCTGGCTATCCGTTTCTAAGCCTGTATAGCAGGGTCCGCGAGGGGGTGTCCTGCAAGGAAAATGACCAGTTTTGTAGCCAAAAAAAGCCTCACTCTGTGACCCATTCCACCCTCCTGGGTTAAGGCCCTTGGGGCTGGCTTTGAACTAGCAGGTAGCCACTGAGCACCCTGGACTCTCTACCAAAATCCTCCTTGACGGAAATGCCTCTGGCTTTTGAAGCACGCACTGGCCTGAATGTCGACGATCGACGGCAGTCAGATGAAAACGTTTTGCACTATTTTGACACCTTTATCATAAATCCAGACATATATTATTAGCGCAGATTGGGGAGTACATAACAGAACGTCCTAGAAGAAAGCAAAATCAATGCCAAAACCTTTGCATCAGTCTCTCTGGGGAGGTAGAAAGAGAGAAGAAAAACGTTCAACCTTTCTGCATTTAGGGCTACCCTGCAAAGTTGACTTAACCACTTGCTGCCAATGATTAGAAGTAGTTGTTAAACAGAACCTAAGTAATTTTCATCCTTTATTAAAGTGTTATTAAACTGTGTGTTGTTATATATGGTCGAATTAAAACACGTAAACCAATGGACACTGAAATGTATTGGAACTATATTAAAGATAGTGTTTCGCTAGAGTTTCAGAAGTCATTCTAATTAAAAAAAAATCGGAGAAACGTTTTCTGTATACAGAACTTCCCCTGTGTAGTAAACAGGATGCACGTACAGTTTCACAACATTGTAATTCTTCTAGTCGTCATTCTTCAGTGGTTAGTACAATTCTAGTGCAGCAATAAAATGCGTTGCAAGAGCTTAGGCACAAACTAGTGTTAGCATAAATGCAAAGTAAAGAAACTACGACCATCTTAAATCGTCTGAAAAGAGTCTCGTACTGCATTTAGAGCACGGAACGGATTTTCCTTTACAGTTTTGGTTTTCCTTTGGCAGGAACTCCTCACTACCTCCCATACTGCGCACAGATTATATCCCATGGATACATGGTTACAATTTCTGTAGGTACGTGGATCCCACAGCCTAGGCACTCGACACAGTTGCATACTATTATGACTCTGTTGGTTGTACAGTATTGTAGAGGATAAACGCCGACATCATGATCAAACGCGATGGTATATATGAACCGACCGTAGTTCCATCCAATTTGATCCAGCTGAAATCGTGGAATACTTTGCACGACGTGCACCAACTCCTGTGGGGTAATTCTATTGGCAAAGAAAAAGGACTGCCGGAGGTCTATGTTATCCCAGTCTTCAAACAGAAAATGTTTCTGAATAACATGTTCTTCGTTTGCGCTTGATAAAGTTAGATAACAACATACTTCGCAGCTGGTCATTTTTACTTTTTTCGCTGGTTTGATAAGAATTTTGCTACAAAATGGCCTGTTCCAGTAATTGGGGGACGAACGAAAAAAAAAGATGGCGAGCGAGAGAAAAAAACGAGAGTCGCTACCTGTCCCTCTTAGTCGGGAGGACCCTGGCACGAGGGGAGGTAATTTTGGTGAGACTTAATTTCCTTGGCCACGTTTTCTGCTTTGTTTTATTATATTCAAGGCCACTCATTTTGGGAGATTTTTCTGAAAGCTTTTGAGTAGGCAAATATCTAAGTCAGCATTTAAAATAGTCTGTTGAAAATGTTTAGCTCTATTCAATTTAACAAGTTACTAAAATGTTCGTAAACTGGAGATTATCACCCCTCTTTTAAGGTATTTGTCGACACTTTGGTAAACTACTTTTACTCTAACAACATATATGATGATTGCTTCGCGAGGCATTGTATTTCTGAGAGCTCGTCCCTTGTTAACCACTATTGCATTAAATAAATATTTGACCATTGCTTAGCGAGAAGCATGAAAGATATAACTTTCTGTAAGTTTTCGGTAAGTTCGCGATCTCTTCCAATTTGCTAAATATACATATTTTCTGATCTTCTATGAAATAATAGCTAAAACATAGTACAATACAAAGCAGACTTTAGTTCAAACGATGACAACTACAAAGGAAACAAATTGGTAGATCGCCCCACTCCCGGTCAAGTGTGAGAGCTTGGTCGCTCAGCTCAGCGGTTAAAACCTTAACACCAAGTGCAGTTAATGTCACAAAATTGGCCGGACAAAAAAGGAGAAAAACTTCATTCAGGGCCTCGTTTATAGTTTTTGGGGCCTTAGGGGCTTTGGGTCTTAGGTTTTAGAGACACCCAACAAACGCAATTCTTGTTTTTATTGCATTCAACGATGAGTCTTCCTTCTCCTTTCTAACCGGTCGTTAGTCAGGCGAAATCTCACTTTGCCATTTTTTAAGTTCTCTCTTTTTTTTTCTTGGATGTACATCTTGTTTCGAATTTCCTTGCTCTGAATGCTCTGATTATAGAACATTTTGGGAATTGCTCAGCATTGTTCAATTTGCATTTTATTGCACAATCATAACGCATATAACTGAATCCGAATATACAGTACTGTATACAGGGTTTTATATTTTATGCAATCTATTGTTATATTTGATGGCATTTCCAATGGAAAATAAGTAAAGAGAACTTACGATAATCAGTCGGGGCGGGCTCCATTTAAAACCTTGAAATTACAAGTTTTCACGTCTTTGATATTGAAACACTTGCTTTAGTTAAATTCCTTTTTTTCTTGAATTATACGGAAACGTTACTACACCGACTCTAACTAACCGAGTTCGATGTTCGCACTGTAAGTTAAATTCCTCTTCAATTAATGGCCTCAGCGCAACGTAAATGGAAGAGAATAACGAGGATTCTTAACTTAGAGTACAGACTGAGAAGACGAGGCTAGCCGTTTTGCCATAGCAACTGCTGTCATGGACTCACGTGCGTGATTCTTTCAGCTTGGGATTCTCGAGTACTTATTTGAAATGTGCAATAGATTTAGAGGCTGACAGACGTGAAGAGTTAGGTAAGTGTTTTTTTTTCGTTGCAGCCGGTGTCTAATTGCGCTTTTCAGTCGGGTCTATTTTTCATTCAGCTACCGGCTTAAAGCTATACAGAAGAGGTTGAATTTGCATCAAACCTTGGGTTCCTAAGCAACGTCCCGTTCGTTTGTTGTTAAGTTTAATCCTTGGCAAATTTAGAAATGCTAGCCGAACGTACTGCTACTCGAACCAAGATAATCGGAACGCTTCCATTCAGGCTTTAAACGTCAAAAGAAAATTAATTCATTCATCAGTTTCATTTCACCAGAAATTTCAGGTGTTTTATATGAAAGTCTGTTTTCGACATTTGGAATTGTTAGAAATAATTTCCGTCTTTTGAGAAGATATTTAAAACGGTCGTTAAGAGGTTTGCAATGTTTGCGATGTAAATTGATCTCGGTACAAAATTTTTATCCACTTGTTACTCAAACATATGGTGGATTCCTTCTTGAAAAAGAACTACTATCGGTATATTTGACTTAATCTAAAATTTATCAGGAAAAAATAATTTTTTTATGACATATCTCTGTCTATACAATTGATATTGCAACCACATTTTGCAAAAAAAAAATTGATCACAAGTTTCAAATTTCGCTTGCTGCAATACTTTGTACATTTTTAGGCAATGTCATAAGGATCCTGTTACTGGTTTTAATTACTTGTCCGGGGAAGTTAACTTTTGGTTTTCTCGCGTCAAATCTAATTTAGCTGATAGAAAATGAAAATCGTGCAGTCATTACCAGATCACGAGAATCCTTCGTTTTCACAATGTTTTCTGCATCAAGATGGTTGTGGAAAACACAAATACTAGCTCGGGATCGCTCTGCAAGATATTCTTCCTCACTTCTTCTCTATACCATTTTTTTTTTCAGGCACCCTCCCTTGCATGATATTTTTTTGTATTTTATCCACTTGACTTTTCTTATTGTCAATCCCTTACCGACCTTACTAGCTCACTGTTATAACCATCGTATGGTGTAAACAACGTGGTAGCAAATGTGTCTTTTTACAGTCAGACTAGAAAACGATGGAACAATGGTCTAATTGAGTACACCTCAGCTGGAAGAAGTTCACCTTGAAAATCTTACTTGTATAGTTCTTACCGGCTGCTTACTGACCCTTAGTTTGCTGGCTTTAGAGGATCGAGTGTAATCAGGCCAGCACAGCAGAATATATAATCTAACTTGCTGTCTATGAAAAGCCTTAGTACGCGAAACACACATTTGTTAATTCGCAAAGCCTATTTTCTCATTGATCATCGGTGTTGTAATGTAACACTTGTTGCACTATCCTGGTCTGGGTTGAAGTATTCGGTCCTTCTTGGATTGATGGGAAATACAGTTATGCAGGCGGTTTCGCGATCTCACTAAATTCGAATCTAGTGCCAAAGCGAAGCTCAATACAGTTTCCCTTCAATTTGGACTTTGAATGGTGTTTGGAGGGTCTACGTCAAAGCGTTTTAAGGTAATAACGTATATTTCAGTTTAATTTTTTTTCACCAATAATGGGTTTTAAACTTCAAAAAAGATCAAGAAGGATGATTCCAGTCATCATAAATATCACAGTGTGGGAAACTGGCGAATGGTCTGTGACAGGAACGTGATAATCCTTGATCGAGTTGATCTGTGTGTTAACGCCAAATTCGGTTAAGCTCAATCTCCACTTTATAAGACAGGGGTCCTAGCTCTGTCCGGACGGTGCCCGGAATCCATTTGAGTGTGCAGAGTAGTTTCGTGCTATCACTCTTTGGCCAATAGGAAAATGACGCGTCCCAGAACCACCCTTTGCGACAGACTGGTCTTTTTGACGGTTTATCTGATCCAGTCGAGTGCGTAGTCTTCCTCCCAAAGACACCTGGGATTGCGGCTCTCCTGTGGTTGAGTGTGGAGCGTTTCTATAAGCTATCAAAAACTTCGCTAAGGGCCCAAAGATTTCACATCTGTTTCACTCTTTTTTCCATTTTTGGTCTCACCACAACGTTCTGCCGGTTGGTGGCAGGATAATAGGGCACTGAAGTGGCGTGAGGAACCGGCTCAAAACACTTAAAACTGGGCTGGCACTCTACACCTGGCAAAGAACATCTGAAGGGTTTCAATGGTCTTCTCTGAAGTGGAAGAAATCATTCTTTCTACCTACCTCTAGCCATCTTGAATGAGCATCCACTGCCACCAAGAACATGCTGCTAAGAAACGGTCCTGCAAAATCAATAGAATTCGTTGCCAGTACAACGAAGGCCATTCCCATGGGTGCACTGGCACTGTACTATGTCTATGTCTCTCTGCGTCAGTTAGCAGCCTTGGCAGGACGTAGCTGCCAGTTCAATTTCCTTGTCGATACTTGGCCACCAGATATAACTCCGGGTAATGGCTTCAATCTTCACGACCATCATATGTCTCCGATTAAGTTCTTTGAGGACTGACTCTTATTCTCCACATTAGGCAGCCTGAATGTAATGTGATGTGAACTCTGCGCTTAAAGAAGGGGTCGAGTTCAGGATCATGGTTGTATGGTCATTTTTTGCTGGTCATTTCATACACTTGAGCCAAGATAGGATCTCTCCGTGTTTATCGCCTGACGCTGTCCACGGTGACTGGTATTGGATCGAACTTCATCAAATTAAAGAACCCCACCGGGTCTACCGCTTCTTCATTTCTGATTTCTGTATCAAGTGGGAGACGGGAAAGATTATCTGCATTACTGTGCAATTATAGCCCGCCAGGAACAAAGTATAACGTTGGAGTCGAGCTGCAGTGAAAACAGGGATGTTTTTCCGCGGATGATTGATTGACGTCAATGGCTGATGATCTGTATGCAGGGTGAT
>Ga0126337_10001203_pt1 | contig 15253 bp, 22 predicted proteins | sample DipCmetagenome_FD_92527 | JGI IMG/M metagenome (GOLD analysis project Ga0126337, IMG submission 92527) | Coral microbial communities from La Bocana,Puerto Morelos, Mexico - Diploria C A metagenome | ecosystem: Host-associated > Invertebrates > Cnidaria > Coral | place: La Bocana,Puerto Morelos... | reverse complement strand
GCTACAAATATCTCTGTCATTTTGGGATTCGTTACCCAAGTCAATCAAAACCTTCTGAATAGACATGTTTCTCTTGAACTGTTTGGAATGATTACGTTCCGTCGCTTTAGTTATACACTGCATCCTCGTTTCCAATTCAGATTCTAGTAAGCAAGATCCTATCTCCGTCTAGATAAGGAAAAAACATAGTTTCAACAAATTAAGGTGAAAATTCAGAGAAGCAGACGGGTCAATAAGCTATCGTAAATGAAAAGCCCTAATAAAGTACACATTCCTATAGAACAACGTTCCCTGGCCTTTTCAGATTTCGTTTCTTCTTTTGTAGCAGAATCTTCAAAAAATCTTCCAATCTAAGCAAAGATGGCTAAATAAGCATACAAGCTTGTCCTTTTTATATAATATTATAAGCCAAAGATCAACCTTTATTTAATTATGTTCCCTGCTGCCGAAGCGTGTTAAAGAAGGGAAAATTTGGAAGTGAAAACTAGATTGCGTCAATCAAGTCAAACTAGACGCTCGAGGGGCATTCACTCGGGCGTGGTATCGAGCGTTTTGGTTTTGCATAGGGTGACTGCGCCCGCAGTACGAGCGGCAGTCAAAAACTGAGCAGTCAGAGCATAGTACACTATTCCACCAATCGGTTTAGCATTTAGTGAAGAATGTTCCATTTCTATATTGGAATTGATTAGCATAGGATTAATATTGATCATCTTTCACCTCATATTGCAAGGCAATGCATCAACTTGCTTATCAGTTAGATCATTGCCTTATATTCTTGCCAATATCTAAAACAGTTCAGACCATCTTAAATGAGCATAGATAATGTCATATACCATGTTGGAATGCTTACCATTACAATTACTTCGTGCATGAATTTTTGCCAGTATGGTGGTGTTCCTGGTATTTGCCTCAGGAACAAATATGCTTGATCATGGCAAATGAGGTTCACTAACCTATGAGGATTGGCTCTTAATTGAGAAGCATAAACAAAATGCCCATGAACTTTCTTTAGGGCAATATTTATACTATTTGATACCTTTGTTCAATAATGAATTGTAAAAAATGGCATTCAGTGTTTGTGGCAAACCTTCCACCGGAGTCTAGCATTGAAGTATTTCACCGGTGAGGGAAAGACAGGAGACAATACTCGAAATGCTAGTTGTTCACACTGTTTATGGACAGGATGTTGTTTCCTTCATTACCTGTTGAGTACAATTATAATAAACGTACTTTACATAACGAGATCTGAGTTGTACTTTTATTGACCCTGTAACATCATTATCTTCGTGGACATTGGTGATATTGACAACTTTTTCTAGTACATCACAGTCATCACGAGTATTCATCAAGCACATACAACTCCACGCGAAGAGCAAACCAACATTCACGATGGCTTGTACAATAATAATAGTGATTATGCACGCAATACCAAATCGTACATTACAATAACTGAACCCAATAAAAACCATAACAGAAACAGGATATTTAACGGAAGAGACAAGCTTAGATATTTAACCTTACTGTTCAAGTTGCTTCCGTCAGTATCCTTATCCAATTCGTTTGCGCCACCTTCGAAGTTGTGTTCACTGTCTTGGCTGAAATTCTTTATTTTTTTAGCAAGTGAGGTGTTCGTCTCAGCCTCACAGTTTGTTGTTAAATCAGCTGTCACAGTTTTTGCAGTATTTTCGTAGTTTGAACTCACATATGGCTCATTTGTCATCTGGTGAGAACTAGTATGTTGCAAATTAGGGCCTGTCACTTAAAGTGGGACGGGGACTAGGGGACTGGGACGGTGGACGTGGGACGTGGGACTCGGAGACGCGGGGACGTGGGGACGTGGGAACGTGAAGAATCGGAAACTCGGGGACTCGGGGAATCGGGGACGCGGGTACGCGGGGACTCGGGCACGCGGGACGCGAGCACGCGCGGGGACTCGAGGACGTGGGACGTAGGGACTGTAGCCTCATCACCTGATTTTTGTGCTGAATTTGTAAAATACAATTTTTGGTGGTCAAGTGAGAGGTAATATATGCTAGAGAGTTTGTTAGCAGACCAGTAGCTGATGATTTCCCAACCTCGTTCCTAGGGTCCAGAGGTGATGTTTGTTTATTACGTCCTCCAGTCCCCACGTCCCACGTCCTCGAGTCCCCGCGCGCCCCTGCATCCCCGCGTCCCCGAGTCACCAAGTCCCCGAGTCCCCACCTCCCCGCGTCCTCGAGTGCCACGTCCCACGTCCCACGTCCCACGTCCTACATCCCACGTCCCACGTCCCATGTCCCACGTCCCACGTCCCACGTCCCACGTCCCACGTCCCACGTCCCACGTCCCACATCCCACGTCCCACGTCCCACGTCCCACGTCCCACGTCCCACGTCCCAATCCCCAAGTCCCCGTCCCACTTTGAGTGACAGCCCAAATTTGGCTAGCTTTCCAGCTTTCAGGCTGTAGAATTCGTGGACAGCCCCATTCCTAAACGCTCGAAATCAATTAGTGTGGGCCTGCCACGAACGGCGTTTATTTGTGAGATAAGCGTATAAGACACCAGTTTTCGCAAGACAGTCTTAACAAAGCACAGCGTTCTGTGATAATAGCGACGATCACAGTACGAGTGCGGGATTGATAACCAACTCGACTTTCAAATTTCAAATCAGTTACATCCCTAGAACTGTCACTTCTTCCCATTACTTACCAGCAGACAAGTAGACCATATAAACAATATTGGCGAGTTAAGCGGTTATCTAAGCCACACATACTAGATTTGGAAGTCGTACTCGTACTCAATCTCATAGTCGTAGTCAAAGTTGCGGACCACTAGGTGTACCTAGGATTTCCCATGATTCAAGGGAATTAAAATAGGTTGTTGGTTCTGTGTGCAAATGGTGGCGTGTTCGCTAAAAGTGAAACCGTGTTTAATCCGAAGTAATCAACAACAATCCGGTCTATTCCTGGCGTAAAAACACTACAGCTATTGTCGTTTCCGAATGGCGAGCACACGATAACAAAAGCTGTCGTACTCTCATCCCCAGTTTTAATTTCGCCGTCCACGCAAGGAACGCCTAGGACTATGATCCTCCCTTCTGGCGACCAAAACGCGTGCATTTTATGACTCGGGCTTTCCTACGGAAGGCCGAGTAACAAGTCAACAAACGTTTTCTTATTGTACAAGGAAAAAGCACTATTTGGGGGCCAGCTGGCGCAGCACAGCGGGCGGTAGGGCTCCAGCGAGAACTGGGCTTGAATTGAATGAGGGCAAATATAGGAACAACAGACACGACCAATTAGTTTCTAGATTGGTAAAAAAATCACGATTAGGAATTGGTAAAAGGGTAAGTGCTGCTTCACAATACCATTATATTTTCCCGTGCCATGACGAGAAGCCAGCAAAGCTTGCATCACAAATATAATGGTTGCTTACAGTTTTCATTCTAGTTAGATGCACGACTTAACCAGCTGTAAAATTAAATCCTGAAAAAAACTGATTCAGGCTCGAACGGGTTTTGTATCCATTACCTTACATTGCAATGCTCTGTCAACTGAGTTGTAAACCCAGTTTGGGAGCTGGTGACATTGCGAGTTCAAGTTTTTTCCGACTTCTATCTAACTTTATCCGAATTTAAAACTCTTACTCAGCACTGTGACCATAATCAGCTTCCCAAAAAGTTAAGTTAACGTGATAAGGTCACGTACGAAACTAGAATATTTTTTCACGAGTCTCGACCATTTGACTGACGGCGACTTGGCACTTTACACACTACTACTACACTGCCATTCAACCTGAATACCAGGTTTATCTCCTCCTCAAAAAGTAGATGTGAGTTTGCTTTATACCTCGGTTCCTGGTTCGTCACTGATAAAAGATTGCTTCGACGAGATATGATTAACGTGGCATAAACACCCGCTTTTACTCTTTAGTAAACGAGAGAATTTGGCCTTCACTGTGAACTCAGAAAAATCTAAACAGCGAGCTACTAGCATTTGTGTTTTGTGTCATTATTCAGGTCAAGAACATCTTATCTTCCGATATATTCTTCTCTTTGTTCTCTTTTATATGCTTACGATATGTTCTATAGTCTATCGTTGATATAATTAGTTTAATTATATATTTTCCAAAGATACACAACATACTTCTTTGTTTGTTTTGGAGCACAAATTGCTAAAAGAAAGAATGCCACTCATTATTTTTTGTCATTCTTTTTTTTTTTTCTCAGCAAGGGCTAAGCCAGCAGCGACCTTTTTGAGGTCCTTTTTCGGCGCTGTGGCGGAGGTTTTCGAAGTCACTTGTTGTCTGGTCACTTGTTGTGGTTGTGTTTCGGAATCCATTGTAAAAGACCAACCAAATATTCAAATAGTGCTCAGCGTGCTCAGCAGTGTGCCCAGCAGATTGCTCAGTGCCCACAGCAGGGTGCTCAGCGTGCTCAGCAGGGTGCTCAGTATGCACAGACCGACTGAAATCGATATGTTTCGTTGTGATGAGCGCCGTGTTGGCTACCATGAGCAGCCGCCCACATTTCAAAGCAAGACTTCCGACAAGTGTGGACAACTCTTTGGTGCTGATGTCATCTTATTTGATATCCTTCTCCAGAGCTTCAACGTCTTTAATCGGCAAAAAAATCACAACCCCCCTTGTGTAAACCGAGATAAAGCTATCGACAAAGGTTTTAGTGGTCTTGTTAACTACATAGGTCTCGTACCTTTTGTAGTACTTTTACTTACTTGCTTTTATGTAAGCTGCGCGCCGATGGCTTCCTTTCATTTGCCTGTAGGAACTAGAATTGCGAGCTCTTCTCGGAGTGTTGGGATGTCTGGCTGAGAAAGAGAGGGGCCTGGGGCATTTGAGGGCTCGGTTTCGAGTAGCTGAACGACTTCTTGCATAGCTTTCATGTCATCATCGGTCGCCATTTGTTACAAAATTCGATTTCGTACGGGTGGCGAAGAGAGAAAAAAGGTGAGAGAATTTTCTCTCTTTCAGTCTTTAATCACCTACTTGAGGTCATCTTGCGAAAGCTCTTCCGCGTATTCTTCAAAAATCGCCTTTGTGATCTTGGCCGAAGGGGTGTAGAACAGCACGATGGCCGCCACATTTTCACGGAACGGCTTCGCGATGCTGGAGAGCTGCTGGGTCAACACCCACACTCTGATGTTCGAGTGGCGGGCGGAAAAGTCGAGTTTCACGAGCTCGCCATTGAGTCCTTCTACATCTTTGGAGGCCGCGCAGTCGTCTAGGACAATGAGCGTGTTAGCGCCTTCAAAAACAAAACTCGCCACTTTCAAATAAGGTTCTACTTGGTGTTGCTCGCCGCGTTTTGCCTGAGTTGGTCGGGCCCACGATGAACGCGTTGAAAGGAATGATGTCTGGGTTCATTTAAAACTGCACAGATTGTAACTGTCTGTCATGAATGTTGAACTGAGAGTCGGATATGACGAATACATGGCAGTTGACGATGCCTGAGCCTTTGTTGCTCCGCTCGATTTCCAGCTAGACTCCGTCTGTACTGTTCACAATGCATGTGCCGCTGCCGTGCTTTGCTTGGTCTGTCATGGAGCGCATGTAGATCAGCAGCCCGAACTTATCGCCGGTGTAGAACGTTTTCAAATCCATGTGTTCAGTTTTATTTTTTTCTTTCACAAAGAAGCGGCTGGCCTCTTCCCACATGTCCTTGCCTTCGATGCCGTTGTTGTACAGCATGTTGGGCGAGCCGTTGATCGTGACGCTGACTTTTGTCACATTCGGGAATACGTATTTTTCTGAATCTCTGGTGCCCGCAGTTTACGGTTCTACGAACAGGAGCAGGATGGCCTTGAGCTACCTTCTTTGGGCGTCGATTTTGATGTTGATCCTCGTGTCACTGTCTCTTTTCAAGGGCACCACTTTGGCACGAGTCACGTGGTCATAGGCGAACTCTTTGCCGCTGGAGTAAACGCTACGTGCCTTATCTGCCAGAGTCTTACTGCAGATCATTTCGTACTCGAGCTGGATGTTGGTCACTGAGTTATATTTCAGCTTGGTTGGGTCAGAGCCTTTCACCACCTGTGAAGCTGGTGCAAGGGTTAGTTCGAATACGAGGTCGTTGTAAAGGGCCTGGGGGTAGAAAACGCTTGGTGTTGTAAATATCGTTCAGCGTTTTTTCAGCGTCGACGCCCGAGTTTTTCTTGTCTCGCGCCTAAGCGGATCTTGCATAAATCCTCGCTCTGAATCCCTTCGAGAATCATGCCGTCACGCTTTTCTTGCGAAAGGAAAAAGATCGTCCAAGATTTCGTAGATGTCATGTCCAGCTGTGTCTTGAAAGACAGTGCCTGCAAACGTCACGACCAGCTTGTCAATGAGCGCCCGCGTGACGTTCTGGATAAGGAAGTTGTTGGCGTGCCCTCCAGAAAGGTCGATGTCAAAGAGAAGCACTAGCGAGCCCGGCACCAGAACCTCGTTCTGGTTCAGCTTGGGCACTGAAACAACCAGCGTCTCGCCGGGGCTAGCTTCAGTGCGGTCAAAGGTGATTCGCTTGACCGCGGTCGGCCTTCATGGCGAAAAATGTCTTCTTGTCGGTCGACAGAACCCGACCTTTCCAGCCAGGTGCGTCGTCCACTCCGTACCAAATTTTCGAAAACATTGAAATGCAAACGATGCAAGACGAGCAGAGCGGGCTGCCTGACTCTTCCTATGCTTTGCTCCGTTCTTTTATACATCAGGATGACAAACCGGCCATTCTTGAAAGTAAAAAAGAAATAATCAAAAAGGAGTTTCCAACGGTAGACTTTGGGAAATTGGACCCAATTAATTTTAGCAAAAAAAGATAATAGAACTGAGATTGTTTCATTTGGCCAAAGGGGTGGTGAGACCAAATTTTCAAGAGCGATGGAAGCTCTGGGGTCTAGTACTAAAGAAATCATTGCTAAAGAACGCAAAGCCGCACAAAATGAAAAAAAGAAGATTTCAGAAAGAAAAAAAAGAGGCGAAAAAGCTCGCCGCGGAAAGGCAAAAAGCCGCTCTAGATCTACTTCCTTTGAGACGAGAAAATGAGTTAAAGCAAGAGGAGCTTGGAGATTTTCAAGAGAAACATGGCTCTATTCTTGAAATTGACCAAGAAATCAACAATATTTTATTAAAACATAATAGTATACAAAGCGAATTAAAAACTGACGAAGATGCAAAGAATCTGTCAAAGTTGATGGATTAAAACAGCGACTATTATCTCTCTCTGAAAAGGAGGAACGATTAAGAAGTAAGTATCCAGAAGATAAACAACATCTTGAAAACCTCAAAAAAAAAGTCTGCAGCTCTTAAAAAACAAGAAAAAGCCCAAGAAAAAAATTGAGAGTGCATGAAAAACAAGCAAAAAACATAAAAACAAGCCGAGGTTGACAGACTCAAGGCCAGCCTCGCAGAAAGAGAAAGAAAAATAAACTCCTTGGAAGAAGGGCTGAACAGCAACAAGACTTTAGACGAACTGAAAGAGCGAGAAAGCGGGCTTCGTCGCCAAAACGAAGAAGATCGGGGCGGTCATCCAAGATGACAACACCACACCATCCGCCAGAGAAGCCGCAGAGGCACGTGTAGAAGAAAGAAACGAGGAGTTTGCGCGTTTGCAAACCCAGGTTCAGGAACGAGAAAGGGCGCTTCCTCTCCGGGAAAGAATCAAAGAAATTTTTAAAAAACATGGCGTCACTGTCACTTCCATCCTTTTGGCAGCAGGCGTCACGATCGGCATTCTTGTGGGCACGGTTACGAATGTTTTGAAAGGCACAGGCACAGCTTTGGGAGCCGGCCTCAAAGACATCGGAGCAATGATTGGGTCCATTGTACCCGGGCTGATCGGCCAGGTCGGGAGCTTCTTTTTCAAAACAGCCGGGCAGGTGGTTGGGTTTCTCGCCGAGCACACCTTGGCCGCGGTGGCCTTTTTGTTCGTTAGCGAAAGAATCAAAGAAATTTTTAAAAAACATGGCGTCACTGTCACTTCCATCCTTTTGGCAGCAAGCGTCACGATCGGGATTCTTGTGGGCACGGTTACGAATGTTTTGAAAGCCACGGGCAAAGCTTTGGGAGCCGGCCTCAAAGACATCGGAGCAACAATTGGGTCCATCCTACCCGGGCTGATCGGCCAGGTGGCGAGCTTCCTTTTCAAAACGGCCGGGCAGGTGGTTGGGTTTCTCGCCGAGCACACCTGGCTTCTGATCTTGGCCGCGGTGGCCTTTTTGTTCGTTAGCGTTAACGCCATGCCAAAAACTGCAACGCCACGAGACCTACCACACCAATGATGACAGCTGTTTTGTTTGTTTCGTGATCTGAAACCGTGGGCTCTCTTTTTTGCAGTCCTTGGTCCGACGTGGGCTCCTCTTTCTCCTGCTGCGGTTTGCCTGTTTGTGCGGCCATAGCCGCTTTGTGGATGGGGTTACATGGGTTGCTGTTTGGCTGGTTACCATCAGTTTTAGCGCTGCTTTTTTTGTGCCCGAGTTTACGTCATTGTTGACGCCGAGCTTCATACCAGCAACGGCTTGTTTTAGCTTGTTGTTGTACCCCCGTGCTTTCTTTGTTGATGATCAATCTCGCAGGCATCAGCCACGCGCCTGGGCAGACTGACAGGTTGAGCCTACTCTGCACGCTCTTGGCCAAGTAGGGCTGTCTGATTGAGTCTTCCAACAACACCAAGAACTCGTTTTGGGCTTCTTTCGCTGGGCCGCCTTGGCCAAGAATACTGCTTCGAACGTTAACCTGCGCGCCCAGGATGCAATAAACGAAAGCCTCGATTGACTGATGGATTCTTGACAGCCCGGCCTGCGTCAAACCAGAGGCTGTGTTGAGGGCGAACCAGTCTGCTTGAGTGTCTGCAGCGTCGCCCGTCTCAATAAAATAAATCAAGTTTCCTTTCATCACTTTCCCGCCTTCATCACTGAATTTGTTATATACTGGATATTCAAATTCAGTTTTCGTGGCGCCGTCCGCATAAACGTAAACGTAAACACTTCCCAGTCCGTGGTTTGCTCCTCGCATGAAGCGAAAATCACTCGATGGGTCAATGCCGAACTCATTGCATATCCTTTTGTACGAAGCAACGTCATAATGGTTATTCAAAGGATTGAATGTCGAATCTTCGGGCAAAGCGCTCATGCCGTGAATACCTCCGATGCGCCTGCCCGTGAAATACACGTGGAAGATATAAAAAACTCTTATCTGAAGAGGCAGGTTTATTCCGTTGTCAAAGATGTCACGAGAAATTCCACACCTTTGCAGAAAACGGCAAAGTTGAGTTGGGCTATCTCTAAAATAGGGAACGGAGAATCGGGGAATAGGAACGGGGAACGGGGAATGGGAATGGGGAATTAACTAAAGGGGGAATCTCTAAAAGGGGGAATTACAAAAAGGGAAATCTCTAAAAGGAGGAATTACTAAAACGGGGAATCTCTAAAAGGGGGAATTACTAAAATGGGGAATCTCTAAAAGGGGGAATTTACTAAAATGGGGAATCTCTAAAAGGGGGGATTAACTAAAATGGGGCATCTCTAAAAGGGGGAATTTACTAAAACCGTTTCGGGGGGCTTTTCTTGTGGTCGGTACCGAGAAATAAAAACATGTTGGCACGTTATTTTTTCCCAGTGGAATTGCGGGAGGCTATCGAACCGATCAATTTTTTTCCGTTTTCTTGTAAAAGCTAAAGGAAACTTAAATTCAGTCATGTTGACCGATCATCAACAAGACAGAGGAAGGGCAAAAGGTTGCCTGACACGTCGATATGTCTCCCTCATTTTCCCGCCATTTAAAGCGACTTTGGGAGAATATTACTTTTGTGTTTGTGGTACTTTTTTTTCACTGGAAATATTTTTGCTTTGTTCCTTTCTTTCTGTGAACGGTAGGATTTGAAAATGAGTAGCAAATAATGATAGAGTAACTGTAACTTTAGTGATAAAAAGGAACGCAACACTAACATAATAAGAATTCAGTGATTGTATATTCTCATTACTGTTACGTGTAAGATAAAGCGATTAGGTTTATCTAGGTATCAGTGCTGTGAAGTACTTCCGCTAATTGTCTAGTACCAGTTTTATCACGCCGTGTTGGAAACAGTCAGTCCTTCCCACACGCCTTTCACTAGCTCGCTTGATTTCAGCGCCCTCCCTACCCACCCTTTCCTTTTTTTACTTTTTGTTTTATCGTGTCATATTTTTCATTCTGTAATTCGTTGCCTACGGCAGGGGTCTGCGATCGAATTGTTTGATTGTGGACGGCTTTCAAAATTAATCTTTACCTGTCAAAAAATAAACTGCCGGTCTGTCACGCCAACACTGCTTGATGCTTTCACTGTCTCAAACGTGTCCATTATACCGACAGTGAGCTATGCTTTTTTGCGTTGAAAAATCGAGAGGCTGTAGACAGTCTAGCTATGCGCGAAGTCATTGAACGCACGCGGGAATTAATTTGCACATTGCTTTAGTGATAATAATTACCCTCCCTTTTCCCATCAGTTTTTTTTTATTTGCAGACTGCTCGTCAGTAATTTTCCGATCCATGAAGCGGCAAACAAAAGCAGTGATTAGGATTTTTTGTTCAGTCATTTAGCGAGTTATGACTGACTTTCAGATCAAAAAAAAAATGTTGCGTGGAGCAAACTTCGCACTTAGCTTCATCCTTGAGGCGGCATTTCCGCTGTAGTCAAATATGACACGTGCCATCGGACGTTGAATTTAAGAGTTGACTGTTACTTATGTTATTCGCAGACGCAAGCAGTTTTTTTCCTCGTGTTAGTAAATTTCCCCCTTTTAGAGATTCCCCATTTTAGTAAATTCCCCCTTTTAGAGATTCCCTATTTTAGTAAATTCCCCCTTTTAGAGATTCCCCATTTTTATAGTAAATCCCCCCTTTTAGAGATTCCCCATTGTAGTAATTCCCCCTTTTAGAGATTCCCCGTTTTAGTAATTCCCCCTTTTAGAGTTTCCCCCTTTTAGGAATTCCCCCTTTTAGAGATTCCCCCTTTTAGTAATTCCCCCTTTTAGAGATTCCTCTTTTTAGTAAATTCCCCATTCCCATTCCCCGTTCCCCGTTCCCCGTTCCCCGTTCCCCGTTCCCCGTTCCCCGTTCCCCGTTCCCCGTTTCCCTTCCTGTTCCCCGTCCCGTTCCCCGTTATCCGTTCCCCGTTCCCATTCCCCGATTCCCCGTTCCGATTCCCCGTTCCCATTCTCCGATTCCCCGTTCCGATTCCCCGTTCCCATTCCCCGATTCCCCGTTCCCATTCCCCGATTCCCCTTTTCCATTCCCCGATTCCCCGTTCCCATTTCCCGTTCCCATTTCCCGTTCCCATTCCCCGATTCCCCGTTCCCATTCCCCGTTCCCATTCCCCGATTCCCCGTTCCGATTCCCCGTTCCGATTCCCCGTTCCGATTCCCCGTTCCCATTCCCCGATTCCCCGTTCCCTAGCCAGTTGCGTTGTTGTGGCCAATATTTCATGTTAGGCCCGAGCAACCAGTGTAGACAGTGTTTGGATTCACTGCTAGTGGTGTGCCTGAATTTCGTTTCTTGGAATATTTCTCTGAATTTTTCGGAGACGTTTGTGGGCTTGTTGAATATTTTTTTTCAGGCTTGTCGCTTTTTTCAGGCTTGTCGCTTTTGTGAAATTGGAAAGTGCTGTTTTATTTTTCGTTGGCGACAATTGATATATATGGAAAGCGCGCCACCTGATCCAGACCTAGAGCAGTTTCCATCCGTTGGCTCTAATATTTTCTGTCAGAACCGAACACGCTCTGCAAAGAGTCAGGGCCTTTTTTGAAAAATATTCCGCGCTCACGTTGTCTTTTGACCCAACCGCTGCTTGTGCTACGAATTGACTTTTGTCCGCGTTCGGGAACTGTTGATTGATTCGCACCCACGCGTCTTTCTGCCTCTGCGATTTCAGTTTTTCCATCGGATGATTGCACCATTTCAAAAGAGTCTGCTGCTTCGAAAGAGCCGCTTTTAGTCCCACCTCCAGAGCTTCCCACCACTTCACCATAATATCTAAACATAATTTTATTTGTACAAATAAGATGGCGGTGCTTACGACTGTCAAAAAGAACAACGGAGAAACTGTGTACTTCGACGACCCGATCCCGAAAGTACATTTCATGAAACTCATATCATTTAGTTTCTACAACAGCTGGCACACTTTGAAAAAATAACGTTTTGCAGAATTCGGCGAAATCAATAATCTTCTAGGCGTATCCATTGCTAAAATACCCTCAGGGCATTACACTTTAGAAAGCTTGGCAAAACAAAATAGATGGTCTGTTCGACAAATATAACTATAGACAGTTAGCTACAGTTGGAAACAAATCAACTTGTTGGCCGGCTTGGAATCAAAAATGTTGGGGGAAAACCGATTGAACTTGATCGTGATTTAGCCCATTTGCTTGATATTAATCGAAAATTAAAGAAAATAACATACGTAAAAGGGCTTACATCTCCAACGACATACTTCGTTCATTGTGATTTGATCGACAAAGAAAAGAACCTGTGCAATGGAAAAAGGTCTGACCTCTTAGCCCGGTTTGATATAACAGGGAAGCCTTTTGAAAAGGTAAGCTATCATGCTTCTCCGCAACAGATTTTGCGTGACTGCTCTACAGACAGACATATAAATAGCCTCACTCTTCGCGTCAAAGATGAACATAATTAGAAATTAACTAGATCTTTATATACTATGTCGTCTGCGAACGTGTTGCCTTCTGCACCTCTTCAGGAGCTTCTCTATCCTCAATTGCAGCTTGAAAATTTCCGTTTGCAAAAGATCAACGAGATAGCCAACACTTTGGACCAAGAAGTCAGCCACTATCGGCCAAAAAAAAATCGTGAAGTGGAGTATAACATTATCACAAATTAAGACCGAGTTTGTATTTGAGAAACCCCCGTCTTTTGTTTCAGCACATCCCTGAGTGCTTGAAAAAATAAAGTTTACCACTCAGGAATTTGGACCGCAAATCAATTCAAGTCAAGCAATTCATTTGAAGATTTCTTCTTAAGAACAAAAAAAAAAAAAGTTTTAGAACCGGCTCCAAGAAAGCATGAAAACTTTATTTATTTTGAACCCATGGAAACCGCCGTTGTAATCAAAAGGTTTCACATAATTGATCCAGAGTTTCTTGAATAATTCAAAAGAGCTGCTCAAAAATACAGTGCCTTTGATCGTGAACTGTTGGTTGCTTACCTAGCTGTCCGACATTTCTAGTATTTCGTAGAGAGCCGTGTGTACCGTGAATATATACCGTGTATATCAAAACGGACCACAAGCCTCTTACATTTACACTTCACTCTAGTGCTGAACGACATTCACCCGGCACCTAGCCTTTATTTCACATCAGACATCCGCCATATCGAAGGTCAAGCTAATCGTGTTGCCGATGCACTGTCACGCAACGTCCTTGCCCTGGAACAATCCCAAATCGACCTTGAAGCCCTTGCTTCTGCTAAAGAACTAGATGAGAAACTTCTCAAGCTTTTAAACTCCCCCACTTCATTGCCGATTGCACAAGTACCTCTTTCGCACACCTGACAGACACTCCTTTGTGATATCTCCCCAGGTCGTCACCGCCCTCTGGTCCCCTTGACGATGCGTCGGGCTATCTTTGACATCCTGCACTCTTTGTCTCATCCGAGCATCAAAGCCTCTCGTCGCCGGATATCCGAACGTTACGTCTGGCCAAATATGAAGCGGGATATCGCCTGCTGGACCCGCACCTGCGATGATTGTCAGCAATCCAAGGTGCAACGGCATGTCAAAGCCCCGTTGAAGGCCTTCACCCCACCCGACTGCCGTTTTGATAGTATTCATGTGGACATTGCCGGGCCCTTTATCCAAGGGCTTCACTTACTGTTCACTTGCATTGATCGATACACTCGCTGGCCTGAGGCGATTCCAATGGGTGATGCTACTGCCGAGTCCCTGCGCTTTAGCTCTTCTGACGGGCTGGATCTCGCGCTTTGGTGTACCAGCGACGATAACCTCTGACTAGGGACAGCAGTTTGAATCGGATCGTTGGCATTCCCTAATGAACCTCCTTGGCGCCACACGTCTCCGCATCACAGCGTACGACCCACAGGCAAATGGTCTTGTCGAGAGGTTCCACAGGCACCTTAAAATAACCCTGAAAGCCCGCTTGACAGGTAGTAACTGGGTCGACGACCTCCCTGTTGTCCTTCTTGGAATTCGTGCCACCCTCAAAGAGGACCTCTCATGTATGTCAGCAGAATTGGTTTATGACACAACACTCCGTCTGCCAGGAGACTTCTTCGCTGCCCCTACTATCGAGGACCCATCCTCATTCATGTCAAGACTGCGTTCTTCGATGCAGCACCTCCAGTTTGTTCCTATGAGATGGCATGGTCGTCGTGATCATTACCTCCCTCCTGACCTCCATACAGCTACCCACCTGTATGTGCGGCGTGACAGCCACAAACCTCTACTAACGCTCCCTTATTATGGTCCCTTCCGGGTTCTCCGCCGTTTTGAAGCACTTCACCCTGGACATTAATGGCAAGACCAAAGAAATCACAGTTGACCGTTAAAAGCCTGTTAAGCTGATGGATGATGCTGGTCCCCTTGAGCGTCCAGCTGACGTTTCCGTCCCTCATCCTGCAACACTTCAAGATCCTCGAGAGAACACTAGCACTCAAACTCAAGTTCATCCTCCCCCACTCATTACGACCCGAGCAGGCCGCACATCTCTCAGATTATCTCTCAGACTGTCAGGGGGGAGGGAGGGTACTGTGGTGCTCCCAACATTCCTTGAGTGACATTTCTAGAGCATTCTTGCGTTACCATGTGACATTTAACCGCCGACAGGTTAACTCAGTTGGTAGAGCGTCGGACTACCGTGCGGGAGGTCTCGGGTTCGTGCCCCAGGCCGGACCAACACTCAGGGTCTTAAAATAACTGAGGAGAATATGCTGCCTTTGCAATGACATCTGCAAATGGTTAGACATTCTAGTCTTCTCGGATAAGGACGATAAACCGTAGGCCCCATCTCCCGCATCTTCACTGTAATGGCTAGCAGGGGACGTTAAAGAACCCACACACTCATCGTAAAGAGTAGGGCACGTAGTCCCCGGTGTTGTGGTCTGGTCTTTGTCCATATATCACTTGCTTGTAAAGCGCGTTTGAATATATGAATATAGAAAATGCGCTATATAAATTTATTATCATTTAGGGACTGGTCAAAAAGTATAGGGGGGGGGGGGGGGGCCGGAGCATTTGGAAATGTCATAGATAAAAAACACATGACCCACCCCTTCATTTTG
>Ga0126337_10001202_pt1 | contig 15255 bp, 3 predicted proteins | sample DipCmetagenome_FD_92527 | JGI IMG/M metagenome (GOLD analysis project Ga0126337, IMG submission 92527) | Coral microbial communities from La Bocana,Puerto Morelos, Mexico - Diploria C A metagenome | ecosystem: Host-associated > Invertebrates > Cnidaria > Coral | place: La Bocana,Puerto Morelos... | reverse complement strand
TTTGCATAGGGCTTTACGTACAGAAGGAAAAGTGTTAGATATAAATTGACTCCAGGCAGCTAAAGAGCTAGTGGAATTTAATACATGGTGGAAGTTTTAGCTCTTTGTGTATAATATTCAGGGTGAAATTGTCTTTCAAAAAGTGCAAAATATGTGGGTGGCAAAAGCGCTAATGAGCTCAAACATTCTTTGTAAAATCTTGAGTTTTTTAACCCGTGTTGCGCAAAACGTGTTCAATAGGCCTGTCTCATATTCACTGGTAGAGTTAATCATACTATGAACTTTCAATATTCAGAACTGATTTATTTGTAGTTCTATCAGAAACTGAATTGCTTATGCTAATGAGGAAAATATTGTAAACAAGGATTCCCCTATTTCGACCAACATTGGTGATTTTCCCTACCCCAGTTCAGAACAGTCTCAAAAATTAGACCAGAAACCATACCCTAATTAAAATCAAAATGGCTGAAATCAATACCGTATCTCAGACTAAAACGACTCAAAAGCCATACCCTTGGTTCCACGTATATACCTCACTCTCCCGGGTGCACAGATATCCCTGGGAGTGGAGTCATATTTCTGGTTTTCAATAAAATTAAGAACCTGCATCATATGTAGATGATTGATATACAACCACACTCTACAAGGTTAGACCCAGATTAAGGTGTTACATTGGGCAAAATAATAATTACCCCGCCAATAGATACCAAGTAAACTGTAGTTTCCAGGCCGGATAGGGATAATACGAAAGGCACTCTTGATATCAGTTATTCCTAAAGAACTCCCAGCCCCGGGCCTCCAAATCGGCAGCGCAATAGCATCATCATTACGAGAGTAGATGACGCTGGGGTCCTCAACAGGTATCCCATCATTAATGGCAGCCCCATACGGGAAAGATAAATGCTGAATGCAACAAAATTTCCTAAGTTCTACCCCAATGGGTGACACTCGAAAATTTGGAAATGGAGAATAACTAAAGAGCCCCGCTACTCGCTGTGCCAAAACCTCCTTTGCTTAATAGCGGTCAACTTCACCAGGATGCTGTCCAGCAGATAATAAACTGGGAGCAGCAACTGAAGAGGATGGCCCATGAAAAGGAATGGGAAACTTAAAGCAAAAACCAGTAATCAGATAGTCAGCTGCAGAAGTGGAATATCCAGACAAAAGAGGGGCTAGTCTTATTGTGACTGGTGTTGGTAATGCGAAGTTGGCTTGGCTGGGGGGGCTGGGATCCTTAGGCACGAAAATTACACGTACAGCTTGGATACTTTTGTTGAAATTCGTTGTATTTAAAAAACAAACGGTACAATTACCTCCTCTGTGTGGGAACTGCTGAGATCTTATCCAAAGCTCAAAGTGAATATTGCCCCAAGGAAAATCACAAGGCTTTTGCTACCTCAAGTAACAGAAATTGATGTCATAGTAAATGTAACTGGACCCTTTTCAGCCCAGTCTCAAACCTCCTCCCCATATTTCATAAGGGCTGGAGCGTCTGCAGGAAATTCTAGCAAATATCTGGAAAGCAGAAATCTAGGGGTCAATTGTGCTAATGATTTTGGCCTTCTGAAGTAGCTTAAGAGACAAGGTAGGCAGACCAGGAGAGGCCTTACAGGTTTTCACTGAAATATTAAATTTCTTTTCCGTGTGATAAGGTATCCAAAATTGATGAATTCATTGGGCCAGATTTTGCCCCTCAATTTTGTACATATTGTAACCCGGGAATCCATTGGCCAAGACAACAGTAGAAGTATATATGTCCCTTGCCGGTCATATGATTGAGCTAGAGCCAAAGGCCCACCTGGCTAATAGAAGCCACAGACCCCTGTACGGTGACATCTGCACCAATGGTAACAATAGGTGAGGTGTGAACACGTGCATCCTAGACCGGTGCTTCTGTCAATGCGGACGCCGAGGCAGACTGGTCAGGCGCCATAAAGGGGTCAAAGACTGAATAACTGCTTGCGAGAAAGCCTCCTCGATGCCCTGTACCATGGTTGCATTGGGGGTGGCTAGGAATGCTGGTGTTACTGTTTCCGTTTCTGAGGGATGTGTGGTTGTTGCTGTTGAAGCCGCACGACCACGTCTGATCAAGGAACCCGTGGGCCTGAACTGCGCGCCACCTTTTTGGACCGTGATGGACGAGGAATTGTTCTAAGGGGGAAAAATAAAGAGAAAATCAAAACAGGCAGCAGGCAAAGCGAGGCTAGACCAGATCATAGCCTCTCGAAGTGGCCTCAAGAACCCAAATAAAAATTATACGGCACATTACAACACACACAATCAACATATAAACAGCACGGTAGCATGGCAGACAATACAACACAGTGTTGCCGCGGAGTACTTTGAATATTGCTGTAAAAATATACTGTGCCAATATATGGCCAGTGACATCATGCCTGACTGGTGCTATGGAATTATCATCATAGCCCAAAATATGCAGAAAAACAATAGGAAATATTTGAAAAATGTAAATTATAAAAAGTAGGAAGAATGTGTAACAGGTATAGGATCAATTTCCTAACCTAAAGTAAAGAGTATGCAGTCAGTCAATGCCAAGGAGTAATCATGACAGCTTTTTACAATCTTGCAAATGTATAAACACAAGTTTGGGGTTCAGGTTAAGGGGGGGAGATGAGAAAATAATATTATATTATGATATCTCACCAAACCAACATTGGTACATATACCGAAGCATAAACGGCTTAGAGGGCATGAATGTGGCGAATTTGTTGTAACTTGCTCCACAGGAATATATTCATGGTTGACGCGCAGTGACACCATTGCAGCACCCGACCAACATGAAAATTCAGTAAATTAAAGTGAATAGGATGATAAAATAATAGCACGGTCTCAAGGGAAACATACATGTCGCTTAACGTTATGGCATAGACTTGTCATGGGTCTATTGGAAAGGAAAGAAACGCCTTTAAAAATAACACCCCTGTTTCTCCGATAAAGGCAATATTGCCCGTCACAGTTCAAATGTACGCCGTCTGGTAAAAGTACTCGACGGGAAAGGGACTGCATGTGTAAAACGTCCTCACACAAATACCGACAGTCGGTCGTGAAAAAGAGCGTCTAGCATCTAGCGGCCTTAATGTTGAAGTCATCGTGCGGCAAACCCGTGCTGCGGTGTCGTCGAGGGAGGACTTCGCAAATACCAACACCTGTAGAAGAGTCAACAGACTGCAAAAAATCGACGAAGTCTAAAAGCTCCCTAATTGCAACCTCTGGATATATTGAGAACTGAGATCGTCCCAATGTCAAGAGTAATAACCCTCGGAGGAGGTTGGTGAGAGAAAGAGAAACCGCAATTCCCGGGCTAATCGAGGAACGGTCAACTCACCGACGCCATGAAATGGCCCAGTCACGGTTCGAGTAAATTAAAATCTAGAGCGGCATGGAGATCGAATTCGCATTGTAAATCATAGTGGAGCCTCTTAACAAAAAATAGCCTGTTTCAGTTTCGAAGTCAGTGGGTCCGCAATCGAGAGCGCGCCGGGCGACGAACGATGAGCAGGGTCTGGTAGGGAAAATGGGAGGGGGGGGGGGGCGAGCGGGGTCTGGGAGAGAATGAGGGGCGGTCAAGAGAGCCTTAGCCTGTTCTAGGCTCTCCGTCAGTATGCCCGCGATCAAAAGCGCGCCGGGCGACGAGCGAAAAAAACGTTGACCCCCATTTCCATTTTATTACTACAGAATTGTGAAAAGCATGATAATATAAGATCTTAGCGTATTAATGTGCATTTAATGTCTCCAAAGCTTTTTTTTTTTTTTATTGTTTCGTTTTCCTAATTAGTGTTTTTATGTCACCGGTTGGTTCGTTTCGTTTGTTTTCAATTTCACATACTTCATTAGTAATTGTCATCGTCGGTCTCACCTACCATTAGTTCCGTCTTTTTGCGCGCACTAATTTTCAGTTTTACCAGCATATATTTTCCTAGCTTTTCTATTGAGTGGCCTTTTTTACTTCAGTCGCGCTAGTCGCAGTTCGCGTCAAGACCGTAATTTCAATAGTCGTCTCGTTCTCGGACAGTATTCAGTGTCGCAACAATGTAAGTATCGTCGTTTTTAGTTCGCTTTATTTCTTTTCCATCATTTTCGCTCATCAGTGCTTATATTATAGTAATTTTGTACTTTGTAATCTTCTATTTTAGAGTTTCAACCCACATCTACATCTACATCATTCATGTCCACAACGACTTTTCTATCCGTATTTACACGCGTTTCCTCAGTTCGCTGCTCAGTTTTCTAATAAATCATGTAAATTATCCGTCTACGTGTTGTTGGAAAGTTACGCTTCGCCTTTTAGTTACATATCGTTAACAACTGAACGCGTCGCTGTTACGGCATGTGCACGCCCTTGAGCCAGTCTCTCAACGAGTGTCAAGCCGCGTAAGAAGACCAAATGTTATGCTGGATTTACAAGGAGTCCATCAGGAGAGACTTCGCGTGAAAAAGAACAGTAATTCCCTTTGGCATCTAATGTTACCACTTCAATTAAGGAGATAACCGCTTTGCTTTATGAAGATCTGAATCTTCAGACGGTTAAAGAAAAACTCATTCACGTCATTATCGCCCTTGAAAATTTTAAGGAAGCTCACTTTGAGTACTGTTCCGAAGTAGAAGACCAGGGTGATATCGCAGAGTGCCAAAATTGCTTGTCAAAGCAGGACAACTTTGGTGCCTTTCGTGGACAAGTTAACAACTGGATTGTCGCAGCCAAATATAGACGTTTGTCAGCCGAGCTTCATGCAGACTTCAAAATTAAACCTGAAGATTCCGTTAGCAGTGTCGGCTCCCAAGCCCGTTCTTATGCCTCAAAGCACTGGAAAAGGTCTATACTGGCCGTGAGAGTTCTCGTCGAATCCGAGCCACTTCCGTCGAAGCAGCGAGAGTGAAGGAGGTAGCAAGCTTTGCAGAACTGGAAGCCGAGGAGGTTATGCTTGGAAAACGGCAGGTTATAAAGGAGGAGAAGTTCTGTTTGAGTCAAGAAGAGGCTCGCTTGAGCTTGGAAGCAGAATGTTCCAAAAGTGCAGCCAAGAGGCAGGCTTTAGCTGTAGTAGCTGTAGTGCTCGTTGCGTTATTAAAATAAAGATCTTACAACTCAATATGTGTCAAACCCAATAAAACCAGTGACAGAAACAAGATATTTAACGGAAGAGCTAAGCTTAGATATATAACCTTACTATTCAAGTTGCTTCCATCAGTATTCTTATCCAATCCGCTGTTTGCGCCACCTTTTGAAATTGAGTTCACTGTCTTCAATAGCATTCATGATTTTTTCAGCAAGTGAGGTGGTCGTCCTTGCTTCATAGTTTGTTGTTAAATCCGCTGTCACGGTTTTAGCAGTATTTTCGTAGTTTAAACTCATATGGCTCATTTGTTTTCTTGTGTGAACTAGTATGAACTTTGCACATTTGGCTAGCTTTCAGGCTATAGAATTCGCTAACCGGCCTATTCCGAAAACGCTGGACATCATTTAGTGTGGGCCTACCAGGAACGGCGAGTGCGTTTGCATGTGAGATGAGCATAAAGACATCAGCTTTCGCAAAACGACTTCACAAAGCACACGATTTGCCGGCATTTCATTTCTTTGTTCCTGTTGCAGAAAAAAATTGGATCAAATCCGACCTCAGTTTATTAATGTGAATTATGCAACCTACTCAACTGCTGACACCTTATACTTCAGTAGAAGTTTCATTTTGGTCGTTCGACGATGAGCCAAGTGACCTATCTTCCCAGTAAATGTTTACTCCGCTCGGTGATATGCACTGTTAAAAACTACGAAGTTAGAGTTGTAGCTGCCATATAAGCTTAAACATACGCATATGCGTACACATGAAATCTGACGTACTGAAAACAATACTATTAGCTTTTAAGAGGCATTGCCTGTAAATATAGAGAACATGACGACAAAAGAGAAAATTAAAATATTTTCTTATATTGCGTCGACAGGGAACAGACCCGTTTGCAAAAACATTTCTCAAAAACATGCTTTAAAGGTTCCAGCGGGTCCACATTTTGGTGAAATATAAAGTAGTACATTTGAGTAATTTTGGTGAGAATATAATAAATAAATAAATAATCATTTCAACCTACTCGTGCATATTGTGATTAATGGTCAATCGTGTTGCTTTAAAAGTTGTCAAAGAACACAATTTTGAGCTGAAAATAATCTTGTGAATATTCTTAGATTATAGCATATGACATTTCTGTTTTCGAATATATTTGCTGTTTTGGTGTTTTTTTTTAATGTTCTTCTACCTTTAGTTATCTTTGTAAACGTGATAAGCCTGTGGACATTGCTAACTTTCAAGATGCTGATTTTATTAAGTCGGCGTTTGAAACAAAATGTTTCGCTTCAACACAGCAATATAACAAAAACCTATAACTCATAAATAGCTACGAAAACGAAAATTAATAACATTGGTAAATAAAGCTACAAAGGCAACTCGATCAGGGTTACGGAATAGAATCTAGAATTCATTTTTAATTTCCACAAAGCGCATGTATCGGCAAGCGAAAAGAAAAATTTAACTGTGACACAAAGATACGTACAATTACTTCCAAAACTGGCAAAACACCTAAATGCATTAAAATACATTTGTACCCCACTTCTTGTCCGTGAGCCGGGTTTCTGTATTGAAATACAATATCAAGTAATTAAAGTCAAAATTAATCTTGTGTGCGTGGTCATCTTTAATGGAGAATCTTGTTTAATTAAATTTTGTTACCATGTGCTGAATTTTGTGGAATGATCAGAAAACTGAAAGCAATAACAGTTGCCTACAGATCAGCTTAGGCTGTGTGGATTATTAGAAAAACCAAAGCATAAGCGTATGTATGAAAACAATAACCAACCAAATTGGAATCATCGTCAACTTTTTGCAACAAAAGGCATACTACTTTCCCTATCGATATGACTGAATGTGTTGCTTAGTATTCCTGTCTCGTGAGTGGGAACTACTCACGTTCAAAGCAGTAATTTGTTAGATTTGCGGCGACACATTGTCTACCTTTTTTGGTATGTCGTTCGTATGCCGAATTCCCCGATTACAATAAAAAAACTTATATACTCTTTTAATGTAAAACTAAATAGTCAATATATGACAATTTCTGATTAAACATGAGCTTTTGTACCAGACAGATATTTCACATTCTGTCAACAGAACTTTGGTCTGTTAGACTGCCTAAGCAGTTTTGTATCATTTTAATTCATTCACCTTGATTTAGAAATTGGCCCAATTGTTTGAAAATGTGTTTCTCCAACGATAGAAACACAGAAAATATTTCTTAGTTACGTTGTTCGGTATCACCTTAAGGTTAATTTCTAAAGGAAACAAGAAAACATTTTCGTGTTCGTAACGAGTTATATTGATCACTCGTAGGAAGATCTTTGGGATAACTCATATGGAAGCACTCGTGTTCCCACAGCATTTCTCGTCCCACAAACTTCAATTCATGTTTCTTTAACTCGACAGAAAAACTCGTGCAACAGAATCGACCAACAAAGTCTTGTCTTAGCTCTGGCTCACTGGGTTGTGGGCGTTCATTCGCCTAGGGGTCAGTATTGTTCACGGTAGACACAAAGGATGAGAGGAGAAGGAACGAGAAATACAAATTTTTCATACTCACAAAAAAGGCAATCTTAATTTTCAAGGCCTTTTTCGTAAATAGGTCTGATTATTATGTTTCATTCTTCTCTTTTCTTAACAATACTCACAGTTGGAGCATAGGATTCCCGTGGTTTCCAATATAAGTTGAAATTTGCAACATCAAGTAACATAGTAACGTACACCCCTCGATGGCATGTTGAATTTCATCTAATGAAACCGGGCGGGCTTTCACAGAAAAGCCGTCAATTATTTACATCTAATATCAGTTTGGAGTGGCAGATGAACCATACAGTCAAAGTTTGAAAGAGTTCGTGCAGTAAGACGAGAATGAAGAAACTTCTGCCGCTAGTCTTGTGCATTTTTGTCGTCTGTACCCACGCTAGGCCTAGAATGCTTGAGAAAGAAACCAAAAGCACAGCCGAGGAAGCGAAGGGGAAATTATCTGCCAAGTGAGTAGACAGTTTACCTCACTCGTTAGAGTTCGATTGGTTTGATTAAAATACATTGACAATGAGATGGTGTCAACTCCTATAACAAGCGAAATTGTTTGTTTGAAGCTTGTATCCCAATTATTTCTCGGTTCGATTCTTATTATAAATATATGCATTTTGGCACCAAATATCCATTCAGACATAGCTGACATACATGTCGCGAACTCGATTTTTCTTTTATTTACTAACGCAACGACTTTTTACATCGAGGAAAAGAATCTCGCTCGAGCACATTTTGTTGTTCGATGACCGAAACTAGGCGAGAAACACACTGGATTGTAACAACAACAAACTTGTTTTAATCCGCCATCTTAGAATACAACCACGAGGCGCTCACGTCATAACGAGGCATGGTACACAGGATATCCAACATTACACACATGCTCCGCAGAAGCGGTCACTAAGCTTTAAGTCTCGTGGAGTGGTCGCTAAGGCCTCCGTGACAATACATACATTGCATTGAAGCTTATCTTTTTAAAAAGTAATGAAATGGACAGAAGAAAGGTACTTTTAGAAATGAGAAATTCCAGCCTTCACAATTTACAAAAATGCAACAGACCATTAAGTTGATGCATTGAAACCTGCGTGTGTACCAATGCGGATCACGATCAATAAACTTTACCTCATCCCAAATCAGATAGTGTCCGGTGTTGTGGGCGTGCTCTGAAACGGCGGGGGTCTGGTTCTGAGCATAGTCAAGGACATTCAAGGAAATTGGCTACGCCACGTAATGACAATTCGTTCGTTAATCATTAAATAATCGACTGAAAATGAAATGATCTTAAAGCCAAACATGAAGTTGTCTTCTCCGCGAAACGTTTCAGTATGGAGAGCTCCGAAAACGAAAAGCTCCTTGGAGTGTTTTTCAACTTAAAGTCTATTAATTAATCAAAGGTTCTCTGTGGCAGCTCCTGGATGAATAGGCCAGTTCCAACTTGTGTTTTGCCTCTGTAGTAAAAAGAGTCTTTGAGCAAACCTAAATGTATGTCACCTGTTCATTCATTCGCATGAACTCAAGCCATTTTCATGTGAAACGTTTTGCACGAGCACTCGATCTGAAAAAGAGGCAAGCAGCATCTCGGAAGTAGAAGTTAAGTCTGCATATGAGCCAAGTGGCCCATCAGGTCAGCGCTTATCCCGGTTTCTGTAGCATGAAGCGACTAGGAGTATTTCAGTCTACTACCCCCATCGCAGGAGTACCCTCAATATTAAATTCGCCAGTACCTATTTATATACCTGAATGAAGAGAGGCTCTGTGAGAGTAACGTGTCACAATACAATGTACAATGTAGCTCGAATCCAGACTACTCGAAATAAAAAAGAAATACAAAATCAAATAACAGGTTGTGTACACAGATTGCTTAACAATTTTAAAATGAATAATAAATTTTTATTCGAGCTAGAACATTGTTATTTTATTAACTTGTACATGAGGTAGTGTCAAAGAATAACAACAGTATGTTGTACAACAAAATCGTATTCACCAGTCAATCTAAAATTGACACCTAATGACTGGTGTTGGTTTTAATAAATGTGTAGTTTTAGTATTAGTGAGTCGGCAGTGCAGTTTGGGTCAAGGTAAACTGGTTATGGTCCTTGTTCAATTAACCTTATGAAACAGCTGTATATAATTATGCAAATATTATACATCTTTCATATTGACAAGTATCAAGCATTCTCTTCTCCATAATTATTTCAAGTTTTGATTTCAATTTGAATTTCTTACTTAAAGTACATGTATTTTAAAACTAGAAATAGTGTTCACTACAGCTGCCCCCTGTTTATTGGATGCATATTGAATACAAAGATTGCGTATACAACGGCTGAGAAATTAACGTTTGAAGCCTTTTATTGACCTTCAAATGCTGCAAGATGCTACTGGAAGATGGCGAAGTTCGAAGGCGACGAAACAAACGCGAACTCGTAGATGCAGACTTTCAAATGCTGCAAGATGTTGCTAGAAGACGAAGGTGACGAGACGCGACCACTTGGTTGCAAGTACCCGACACCACCGTGAGAGCTTTCTAAAATATTACCCGAGACGACCGTGCGCGCCTAGTTTTGTCAATCGAGAATGCTTCGCCCATTACAAACACATTTCTTACTTCTTCAACAAATACTCTTTGTCCTTGTATGTATACAGCAGGGGACTCCTAGGGTGCCTTCTCGGGTTTTGGCCTCTGGGCCAAAAACCTGCGGGGGCAATAAGCTTACAACAAGTTTCGAATCGAACTTCCCATTATTTATCACTCACACAGTCAAAATTTAAATGTCTGTATACAAAATAAAGCAATAAAGATACAAAGAAACCAAAACTTAACAAGAACGTAAGCTTACTTTGGACTCCACAAGGAGAGAAAGCACGTGGAATCCTTCAAAATCTCTAGCCAAGAAAGAACAGCTACGAGCTGCTAAACACAATCTAACTTTCTGGCTTTGTCTTCCCGCGTGTCGATCAATTCGTTGACCTCGCCGACCGTGCTGTTGTGACCGATTCATGACCACAGTCATAAATACCTCTACCCGGCTTGCACCTACGTGTGAACAAAAGCCGATGGGCGAAAAACAACATATTTACGAAATAAAAACACATGAAAGGTGCTCGACAAACTCGGTCTAGGGTCTCCATTTACCAGGCAAAATGTTCGCCTTTCTAGTCCACCCTTGTCAAAAAAAACCTTCCAGAAGACGATTGAATACCCTTGGAGAAAAAAATACTTAGCAGGGGATGTGGGGGAAAATCATTACTCAGAATCGAGTGAGTGAGTGAGTGAGTGAGTGCGATAGGACTGCCTCCTAAGCTCTTGGAATGTCGACTACATCATCCATGAGCAAAAAGGAATCTAGAATTCTTGTGGTATTGCACTCGGGTACTGCATTCTCGAAAGATTACAATCTTTCAACATTATCTCACGCGAACAAAATTCGCCAATTCTTTCTTATAGAATATGTATTATCTATATTAGTCTAACTAAAAACAATGTAATTGTCCTTAAAAAATTAATGTATAGTGAAAAAATAGTGCAAAGCAATAAAAAATCAGAATCAAAAGAATCATGTGATAGCACCCTGTAATTAAGACTGCTATGTAATGTACTGTTATGTAAACTCGATAGAGCAGAGAACTAACACGGGCAGGTAATGATGACGCTCTTCAAATTTAGAAATATCAGAGTTGGCACAGTTATTTCTCCGCTTTAAGGTATGGTAATACGAGCAACATTTTCCTTCAACTTGTCTCGCAACATTGTTGCATTGCAAGTTGAAACCCTTTGTTGCGCGTATTACCGCGTGCGTGACCAACTTGTCTCGCAGCAAAATATAGTGTCGCAAGTTGAGGCGACGTGTTGCGAAAAGTAGACTTGAGTTCTACTTTCTGCAACAAATTTTAGTTTTTTTGCTCGTATTACCACTGAAGCTTCAACTTGCCTTGCCACAAGTTTGAATTCAACGCTTGAGAATGGCTGTCAGCGAGGCGCAGCTTCGCGGCAAATTAAAAAAAAACATGGTAGACGGAGAAGACACGGAGAGCACGGCTTGTTTCTGACACGATTGAAGAAATTGTTTGGCGTGGAATTCTAAACGGGTACTCGAGGGAATGATATGTTTCTCCCGTTGCCAAATACCGTAGCGTTACAGCTAATTAACTGGTGAAAACGCTCCTCTCCTCTCTCCGGGAAATCCACTGTCGCATGCAAACTTTTCGATTTCGTTTTCGAGGCCTTTCGTCGTCTTCACCGAGCTAAAGGCCCAAAGAGAGTGCGGCAAATTCAATCTTTTTTACATACGCCCAGGATTCCGCGAATTTGCAACACTTCATTTGTAATACGCGCAACAACTGATTTCAACTTACAATACAACAATGTGGCGAGACAAGTTGAAAGAAAATGTTGCCCGTATTGCCGGACCTTTATAAGCAACGGAAAAGATGACGTCATCACAACACGCCCATCACGAGACTAATTCTAAACGCTCATCATTTTATTTTTTCATCCCTTCCCGTTTCTCTTCTTTTGCTCTTTTTCTTTCAGTCGTCTCTTATTTGTAGGTTTGCTTTAAAATTTGTAAAATAAAGCGAGACGACATCTAAAATATATGGCCCATTTTCGTGGCATCCGATTGCTTTAATTTCCCAGGCTCACGCAGGTAGGGCTTTTTCTCAGAGGATGACGCCATTTTGCTGATGTTATAATTGAACTCCTTGAGGCGTTTCACGTAATACGATTTCGTCCATTTCAGTTAAGGTGGGAGGTATATTAATTCCTCATACTCCCAACTCTACACATGCGCAGAAAGGCTGACAAGTGCTTTGTTATTTCCCTGTAGTATTGACACTGACAATACGAACGCCGCTGGCAGAGTCAACGCTAAACGATGGCAAGGGTGGGGTGGGGGCAGTCACAATCATGGAAACCATGGCAACCATGGTCAACATCATCAACATTATCAAAACAACAGTGGCTTTAGAAGAGCTCTCCCGTAGGCAAGCAATGATTGCATTTATTCATAAATACAATAAAAATAAATAACTTAAGAACCAACTCAGTTTCTGCAGCCTTTTATCTTTTTAAATAACCTTTTTGGTATTCTATTAACTATTATCGAGCATGCTGTACCCCAATTTGTAACACTCTCTATTTGTAAATCTGGTGTGCTCTCAGTTTTTTTCTTTACCCGATCGCGGTCTTAACGTTATTATAAAAAAGACTCGTGTTAAAACAAGTGTATAAGTCTATAAATTTTACGCCATTTTATTTTACGCTGTTTCAGCGCAGCTTAGTTCAAGATTGGAACTGGATGTTGTTTGACAGAAATCAGAGTTAACCCATACTGTTTTTATCACTAGCACAACTTAGTGAAGGGTTTTCTAAGTGTCACGAAGTACGTATAATCTTTCTTTTCTGTTTGTTTTTTTTAGGTCAGAAGAGAAGTATTGAAGAGTACCGCACTGATACTAAGCGAGCTAATTAATTAAATAATCAATGGATCCCAGTCAAAAAACGTGAAATACTGCGGTACTTGAGGGCTGTTCTAGCGTAGATCTTTACAGATGGTTTAATGAACAGATAATAAAGGGTATAGAAAGGCTAAATAAACAAAGGTGTACTTAATCACGTGCTGTGCTTTTAGTGTTCCTTGAAATAATTTCAAGCAGCAAACAAATAAAGATTGCCCCCCCCCCCCCCAAAAAAAAATGGTTCTGATTAAACACCGAAAAATTGTGGTTCTAAGCACTAGCAGGCCCTGAAACCAGATCTGTTTCAAAGGCTTTTTCGGCGAGTCTATTTTCGCAAGGGCTTAATGTCGAAGCTAATTTTCCGTTTTAAGAATAATATTTTAATTCTGTTACATATGGGGCTCATCTTCTCGGGAGGGAGGGGAGGGCGTTAAAACTTAAGGCTAAAAAGGCTTTTGTATCGAATTTTTTTAGTTTTTACTTTTACATCGGTAAGAATAAAGTCGACTGAAAACCCACTTACGTCATTTAAGCCGAATTTTATCGGAGCCTAGCAGCCCGCAGGGCCGCAAACCGGAACACCATACCCATAGAGGAAAGCAAAGGAAACCATGAATTGATTTTCTCGGCCTCGTGTCAGGTTAACTTGTTGGAACAGGGCCGGGTTGTTCGGAGGCGGTTTGACGCTAACCAAAGAGTAAACACCGATTAAAGATTAAAAATTGTATACAAATGTTTTTCACCGCTTTTGTTTTGTGAATTTTGAGATTATTTAAACTCAAAACAGAATGCAAAACAATATACAGAAAACCCCATTACAAAATTACAAATTACAATTAGTCAGACCTATACTCGCATCTTTTCGTGAACATTGATGCTTTCCATCAAACAATTAATTGCTTCTGGAGAATACGTCTTCGCGAGATGAGCTTTTCCCAAGTAATGGCTCACCCAGCGCTCACTTCGTCTTGATCCAAAATGTTTGCGGAGTTGCCGTCCTCAGTGTAAACAATCCGAATATCCTTTCAGTGCAAACGCCTACGAATCCGATTTCTCTAAATTCATGACTCCTGAAACATTTACGAATCCGGAAAAATCTCCTCTAACGTAAACCTAGTCTAAAAAAAAATTCCGCTACGCCTACAGCTAAACGAAGGATGAAGGAAGCCAATCTGAAAGAAGATACAATACCACTCATGTATAGTTAAATGTTACCAAAGACACCGGGCCCGCCATTTTCCAATACATGAAAATGCATCACATTCTACCCTTTTTAGAGATTCAATTACTTAACATGATAAATGTCACCTGTGTGGCAAAAGGCAAACGTTATTCCATGTTACCTGTTCTGAAACCCGGCTTTTTTGGTCTGTCTTTTCTAATTGGTGGAACTCCAAAAACGGAGATCAATCTCGATAAAAATGAAATAATATAGATGGTGTGACTGATAACTTCGCTCGTCGTCTTGGCTTAAACCTCTGCATGATATGATTATAACAAAATATTATTTATATACTGCTTTAAGTTAAGAAGAAGCGTTTTATTTGGATGCCTTCGTAGAGATCCTGAAAGATAAAATAAACCCTTGTACGTACTACAGCGGGGAGGGGGTTCCATACCATCTCCCCATACGAGCTAGCTTGTATGTCCGAGAGTTAAAATTGAGAATCATAAATCCGAGTCACAAATAAATATGCAATCAAGCCACCTATTGTAGCTATCGCCCTACTTGAAAGAAATGTAAGATATTAATATATTTTAAATAATACTAGTATTGTAAGTTGTGTTATTATTATTAATCGTTAAGTCACGTTAGCACTGGAAGTAGATTAGGTAGTTGTTGTATGTAGTGTAATGGTATTGTTACAACAAAAGATCTTTTCGCAAAAAAAAAGAATTCGTGTTGGCAAAAATCAAGTTGGTGTGTGCAAGAATTTTGATCGACGACTCCTTTGCCATTCGTAATTTTTCTTTTCGATCCCAGTTCTGGCAAATTATACACTTGTTAAACATGGTAGTTTGTCTTGCTTTCTTTGCTCTTGGAATGTAAAGTTCACAAGGCTCTTCGTCCCCGACATTAGAAGTACTTGTCTCCATTTGGAACTCAAAAAATAGCAGGCAGAAAACGAAAATATAGATAGAGAAACATACAGTCATTCTAGCTACGATCACGGCGCCATCTTGAATATAC
>Ga0126337_10001200_pt1 | contig 15257 bp, 3 predicted proteins | sample DipCmetagenome_FD_92527 | JGI IMG/M metagenome (GOLD analysis project Ga0126337, IMG submission 92527) | Coral microbial communities from La Bocana,Puerto Morelos, Mexico - Diploria C A metagenome | ecosystem: Host-associated > Invertebrates > Cnidaria > Coral | place: La Bocana,Puerto Morelos... | reverse complement strand
ACTGTGACCTCGGGCTTGAAAATGCTGCCCTCGGCCTGCGGCCTCGGGCAGCATTTTCAAGACCTCGGTCACAGTTTTTCACGATACGGACCTCCCAGCCGGTAAATAACATATATTTATTAAAATGCATTTTAATTTTAATTTAGCTTTAATGAAAAAAAAAATTTCAGCAATATAATGAACAGTAGTGAATAGCTTTTAATATGAAATAATTGCTGTGTGAAATCTTCATTTCCTTCTGACAGTGTCAATAAACAGTGGGTAAACTTAATTAAGTGATGCCAGGCTTGATGTGTTGAGTTGGCTCATCCTCGCTGTAAAAAACCTGTGAAACTCACCAGTGACATAAGACAAAGAACGAGCAAGACAACAAAGAGCCCCGAAACAATATAGAGCACACAAACAATAACCCCTAAACAAAGAAAAAGCTTTTTACACAGTGAAACCCGTTGAGTCTATATTGTTCAGTCGCGAAATTATTCTATTTTACGAAGTTCTTCAGAAGCCAGCATTCTCTGTTGCAGACCGTTGAGTTAGGTAACATGCACGAGTATGAAGACAGTCACAATCGGAATGCTACTGTTGACCACTGAAGATACTGTTCCATCTAACATTATCTTCTTCTTCTGCCTCAGTGAAGCGGACTCTCGGCAACAGAATTAAGGGTGAAAGTTTCTAAAGAAACTGTGGTGCTGCGTCGGTGGGGCTTGGGTAACAAGGTAATGTAGTTATATCAACTAAGTTGAAAATGTAAATTGGCCACCGTAACGAGTTGACAAGCTGACGTTTCGAGCGTTAGCCCTTCGTCTGACGAACGAGGTTATTAGCCTACGTTTCCCTAGGCCTCCCCTCCCATGGCCACTCCCATGTCACTCGTTATTCAGCCTAGACGGTAGCGATCGAACGATGATTTAAAATTGATTACCTGAAAACACCTCACACTAGAAGATGCCATATATAGACAAAAAGCCGTGTTGCCTCTTCCGCTTTTGGCATTCATGACATCTTAAGCTTTACTTTACCTTGCAGTATTCTTATATGAAATTAAACTAACAGTTTGCAGGAGCAAAATAACTTTGGTTCTCTCGTACCTGTCTGTTTCGTTTCTTTTTTATTTTATTTGTTACACTCGTGAAATATATAAGCGGTAACAAAATGTACAGTATTTAATCTTCACTCAAATAAGCCCCGTCCCACCCTATCAGTCCTAATAGGAGGTTTTTTATAATTCCCTTCAATTACCTAAGACCTACCCTACCCTACACAGAAAAGCCTGGACAACATTTCCCCATAATGCATGTCGAAGAAGAAGTTGGTTTCCCGATGCGCGCGCATCTGGCAGCCATATTTGTTCCGTAATTGTGATCTGACTGAAAGGAGATCGTCGCCATTTTATTCATGGAAAAATTCGTGAAAGCTTCCTCTCGCGGAACATAACAAGATAGGTAATGTATCACTGAGTATATTCATTTATAACTTTAAAAGCTCGCATTTTGACTGAAAAGGGAGAGGAAACTTCCCCGTACCTTTGCCTTAGTCCGCCATGTTGGTGTCGTGTCATTGCGTTCACCTGTTTGGATATGTTGTGTGGTGATTTCCGTAGCCATTAAACACAATTTTATTTTTCAGCAGTTGTAAATTCCAGAGGCGCAGTTTTATTGTTATACGAGAGAATATTCGCGTTATTCTCGACAGAAACTATTGCAGCGTGTATAAAATCAAAGTAAGGTCACGGTCGTTAGTTTGATCTTTTCGTGTAAACTTCTGAAAATCGCAGAAAGGACGAAAATTTCGGACAACGGCAAAAACGCACCGTTTGGCGAGTATCGTTGCGTCATGTTTTGATTAAGAATCCTGTAAGCGCCCTTACAACTTGTATACAAAGCGGTGAACGAGCGACTACGTTTAATAAAGAAACACCGCGATCTAAATATTTTATGTCCTTTGAATTCATCCACGTTCCGTGTCGCTACAGATCATCCGGTGAATTGTTAGCTTAATCTAACCTTTTTGGCTGTTGTAATCAGTTTCTGGACTAAATAAGTCCCTGTTTAGATTTTTTTTAACATTTCTTTTGCGAAGTTATTTCTGAATTTGTACTCATTTAGTGATGTAATTAATGGACTCAGAAAACCTCCAAAACCTTTGTCACAGTTTTGGAAAGGAATTTGATATCTTTATGATAGATTTGTCTTTTTTTGTCAGGCCACTCTAAAATTTTAACTTTTGTCTGAGAGTAAACTATATTTTATTAGAATGTAATTGCATTGTGATTAACATAACATACTGTTTTTGCCTTTCAAAATATAAGTTCTTCCTTTTGATTTCTAAGTTTCTTTTATTGCTAATGAAGAGAATTGAAAATTTCATCAAGGGTTCTGGACATGTAGTCATGCCTTTTTTATCTTTCTTTCCTATGAAATTGTGTTTGAAAAAATATTGTATTACACGTATGGAGAAATCAGATGTTTGTCATTTTTAATCACAGGTTAATCATTTCCTAGTTTTTCTCCAGGCCCAGTTTTTCAATAACACTATCCACTGGATAAATCACTATCTGGAGGATAAGTGTTAACAAAACAAACCACTCTATTTTCACTGACTAATGTCAACCACTTTCCGAACATCCCATCATCAAGCCCTGTGAAGGTCAACAGCTAATTAATTGAGATTGTGTTCTTGTAGTCCTCAGGCAAGTCTGCCTGAAGTCTCCCTTGTAAGATCGGTTTTACTAAACAATGAACATTACAGAGAAAAAAGACTATCATTTCACCTTGGCTTTTCAATGTAAGTCGCTTCGTGTCTAATCATCAGTTTTCTTTTTGCTTTTCAAGGTTTGCAGGAGTCAAGTTTAGCGATTTTGTTTCGAAGTAGGGACTAATACTGAAAGCTGTTTATAATGAACAGTTCCTATCAGCAAGTGTCACAAGACCCCGATGAAAGGTGAATGATCTGAACTACATGTATTATAGCACAATATGATATCTTTGGGCAGCTTGTAACTTTGACCAGCCATTAAGTCATTATCACTAGCGTCAAAACAATTCTTCTCTTACATTACCAGGCCTGTGCTTGAGAAGCGCACCCAGGTGCCATAACTTAACTTGACTTTAGGTGACTGGTAAAACTTACTTTTTCATAGAAGTTTTCATATAAGGGCTGGACACCGAGGATTTCATGGTTAGGAACCTTTGGGCTCCTCAAAATTTTTCTTAGACCACAGCTTTGAGTTCCTCCATAATTTGAGTTTCCTGAAAGAAATTTCCCAAGAAATTTTGTTTGCTAGTAAAGGACAGTACATGCAAGCCCAAGCCAAGGCTGCATCAGACAGGACAAAGTTTGCCTTCACTCATTTTCAATAGACCTATCCTTGCTCAGTTTGCATGCCATGAGTATAAGCCCAATTATTTTCTTGTCTAGCCCTCCAACTCAGTTAATATTGCCTCATAAAAGGAACCTGGCTGTCTAAAATGTGTCTGTCAATCTAGGAATAAAATTTTCATGTGTACAAAGTTCAAGAAAGTAATGCCAAACTAATATTTTTTCACATCTTAGCGATGATCGTCACAGATCTTACCAGCCGTACCAAGATGACGATGAGGGTTATGAAGGAAACTGCGGTTACAACTATGGTTACAATCCCTATCGGCCACCATCTGGTGGAATCAAGGGAAAGGTGGAGCAGAAATACTGGCTTACAAAACAAACTGTGATCCAAAAGTTAGGAAAGGAACAAGATTGTTACGTTGTAGCTGGAGATTCTGAAGTTGATGCACGTCTTGAGGTACGGAAATAAATAAGTTACATTGTAATTTTATGAAAATAATAAGTCAAATTATTCTTGGTTCTTATTTATGATCTACTGAAAAACAGATGACACCAATACCATTTTTTTCAGAGATACATTGTACAGTTAACATTGCTGTTTATCTGTTCAGTAACACAATGTAGATCACAGTTGATGCCAAAGTGTGCTAAGAACATCAGTGTCACACTTGCCGAACAGCTTGTGTGCCCCTTTTTTTACTCTTGCCACATTTTGATGTCATCTGTGATCTTCTCTACCCCTATATTACTGAACAGATGTACCACAATATGGAATCATTATGTAATAATTATTTATAAAAAATAATATCATTGTATGGTCACGTCTTCATGACTATACAGGGCTGTCATTAAGGACCATAGCCTGTAACACCTGGCACAGCTAGGTATGCTTGATAGGCCCTTGATGTTACTAGTGAACTGGACGCATAGACACATGTTCAATTCACACACAAAGTAACAAGCTTGTTACAGGTGTGAAGATCAAGGCTAGAGACTCAAAACTTAATGGTAGTCTTGCTACAGTTGTGTATAGATGTGTATGATCTATTTGTTAGAATTTTAAATGTCTATTGTAGTATTTACACATTTAGTTTAACATTATGCATGCTTTATTTTATATTTTTTATAGGCTTTTAGACATATACAGAAGACTTGTATGGACATACTGAAGGCAGTAGAAATCTATCAAAATAGAATATTCGGTATGATTGATGCTCTTTATTTTTGCTCGCTAATAATCTTTCCCCATGGAAATTTGATCACTCTTCACAGACAGAAAATAAATTGATTGCCTGTTAACATGACTTGAGGCACCTTAACCCTTTTTTTAAGAAAAGAATATTTTATTTACCTGCCTAGGTAAACTGAAAACTCCTCTCCTGCTCAAAACATTTTTGAAGCTCTTAGTTTTCTATGATTCAGTGTGGTTTAGTTCACACACTGCTGAAAGAGGACCATATCCAGGCATTGATAAAACAGAGTTACATGCTTTGATATGAAATGACAGGGTTGCTTTGGTTGGGAAAATAATTTTACAGTTGTCTGCTCAGTGACCTGGTCTCTCAATGGCAGCGAGGTTAGAGGTGACCTTGTTTTGATACAGACCTCTCTACTTTTGTTATGTAAATCAAGTTGTTCCAATGCAAATTAGGTGTATTTACATGGCAAATGCAGAGAGGTTTGTATCAAAGCAAGGTCACCTTTAGCCTCGCTGCCATTCAAAGGCCTGGTCTCCTAGCACACAACTGTAAAATGACCTATTGTGGACCGAGAGAGAAAGTAGCACAGAAGTTTTACTTCTTTTTGTCACAATCTTTTTTAGCTTTGTCTCAAGATGAGAATGAAATGGGTCGTTTTCTCCGAGAACAAGGTTCCCAGGATAAATCCAAAGCTGGAAAGATGATGATTGCTGTTGGCAAGGCTCAGAGTTATTCTGCTCAACAAAGGTACAATCTATGTCTAATATAATTTATAACATTATCATCAGCTGTCCATCATTGACAAAATGCTTGCATACATGCATAGAGTTGTGTTTTTGATTAAATTGGAAGTCTTGAGAAATTTGATGTAATTCTCAATCCACTGGCTTAAAAATTGCTTTTATGATCTTACCACCAACACTTCTGATTATTTTTGTAAAATGTCTGATCTCTAAAATGTTCAGAGATCCTGGAGATCACCAGTTTTACATTCTTGTCCCTAAAAAAAGGTTTATTAAATATAAACGCCACTAATTCAACCTTACAATTGTACCAAAACTGCAAATAATTTAATCTCGAAATGCAGGAAAGCAAGCTAAATTTTGTGAAAAATGTACTTTGCTTTATATCTGGGAGATTTGGTGAACCTTAAAAGAGACTGGTAGATGGAGACTCCTTGATAAACAGACAAACTGGGAGATGTGGCATCGATTCTACAGGATGATGCAAAAAAAGTTTCAGATCTTACAAAACTATCCCCCTTCCCCTGTCTGGAAACGCTTGTCCTTCCTCACAGTAATTGTCATCTCCTGTCTCCTTAGCAACATTTTGACGTCGTAAGGAAAAATAATATGATGTTCGTGACTTCTTGCAATTTAACAGGTTGAGTCTTAGAACTCCTCTTGTGAGGTTGTATCAAGAGGTTGAAACCTTCCGATACCGTGCAATCTCAGATACTTTCCAGACCGTTAATCGAATGGAACTGTCTAGAACTGACTACAGAGCTGGGCTCTTATGGATGGCTAATATATCTAAAGAACTGGATCCTGAAGAATATAAGAGATTAGACAAATTTAGAGAGGTTAGTTCTACCTAAAGGAACCTGTGGCTAACATGGCCAAACTAATTCAAAATATTGTGACTGAGTTCCGTTAATAACTGTAGTAGCATTTTATTAGTGAAGTTATTTCTACATACATGTAGTACAGGCACTATATCGTGGAGTACTGTAAAGTTTATTTTGGTGTGAATTTTTTCAATTACCCCTGGTAACCAGTTTGACTTGTTCTTTCAGATTATGATAATGAATATAAGGTAGAAAGAAATCAATTAAAACAAACTGGTTTGGCATTGTTTGAATGAAAATAAATTTCAGCTAAAAGAAAGTGCATTTAGTCAAAGAGCATAAAAGTTTGTGCTACATTTTGCTAAACATCAAGATGACTATTGTTTATAATCTCTCATTTTACACCGGTGTTTTCATCTATATAAATACCTTTAAATTGCTTAACAACAGAGTGATACATGTACTGTAAGGTTGCAAGGAGTTTCCTTTTGATCATCTTTTCAGGTTCAAGGGCAGGTTCGGAAAGGAAAAAAGAAATTTGAAAAGCTCAAAGTTGATGTTATGCAGAAGATAGATCTTTTGTCTGCGAGTAGGTGCAACTTACTATCGAGCACACTCGCTGCATACCAACAGGCATTGCTCAAATTTTGGGAGAACACTTCTCGAACTATGACTCAAGTATCAGAACAGTTCAAAGGATTACCGACGTACCAGTTTCAGATGTTGAAAAGCCTCAATCCTCTGACACTTGATGCTGGTGACAACAAGGAAAAGGATGAAGAAGGAAAAGAAGAAAAGCCTGACAAAGAATCTGATGAAGGCAAAAAGGAGTTGAGAAATGGTGATGCAAAGAAGGAAACATCTAAGGAAGATGATGATGATCAACTAATATCATTGGATCATTCTCCATTAGAGGAGAAGAATTTGGCAGCAGCGGCAGCAGACAAGAAGACTGATGATGAAGATGATGAGTCACTTTTAGAAACAGATTTACTCGGGGATGATGAAGCATCCGATGGAAATGTTGATAAGAATGACAAGCCCAGTGCTTTTATAGATTTACTGGGTGATGATGATCTGCTTCCACCAAAACATCAATCTGGTATGTAGTTTTTTCTGTTTAATGGTCGGACATCTTCTGTAGCTACATGTAGCACAACTGCAAGTCCTTGGTTCAGGGTCTTTTCTTTAAGGGCTGGGCGCCAGGCAAAGTGAGTGGCTGTGGGGATGACCATCTTGCCCACCTGGGATGACCATCTAGAGGAGAGTTTTTATTATACAGTAGCTCACTTTGAGAGGTTTAACCCACATGTGAAAACCAGTTACTACCATCCTGCTGAAAACATAAATGAAAGCCCAAGTAGCAGTGTTCATGCTGTGTGCTTATAGGAAGGAGACATTTGCACATTTGTACAGTCTTCAAGTAGACATCCCAAATTTGAAATCTTTCTAATCTACAACTAACTTTGCTCTGCTCATTTGAGTAAATGTATGTGAATGAACGTAAATATACTCTGCAGTGACTGCCTTGATTTGTTCAGCATGGACGCAGTCTTAGCTCATAGAAAAGATGTTATGTTCCAGGTGTTTCAACACCCTTTTTTCTTCCATGGTATGTGGGAAAGATAAACATGTTTAAAGCTCATAAATGCAGTGTACAATATTTTTCGCAGTATCTTTTCATTACTTTAATTTTCTTGTCAAAATGAATAGTAAAGCGAGACAAAAGTAGATAGTCAAAGATTTGGCTGTTCTTGTAGAATGCTGGTTCAGCCTTTATGACAGCCGTGCAACAAGTTTTGCTGCCTTTGTTTTCTTAATGCATCTAAATGTTCTTGTTCTTGCCTTTCAGATACAGATGACCTTCTTTCATCCTTTGATAGTCCGGCAAATAGTAACGGTCTCAAAAGTAGTGACTCGAGCATGCCACCCAGCTACGAGGCAGCAAAGAAAATTCCAGCATCTGGTATGGAACAATGCTAGAATCTTTGAAATTGTTATAATGCTAGAAATTAATTCTTACAGCTGAATAGACCATAAAGAGATGATTGATCTTTGCACACAGCTCAACTTAATTAAAGACTTACAAATAAATCAGGCTTGAGCATGATTGGAATCCATGACGTTTAAGATACCAGTGCAGTGCCGTACCAATTGAGCCATCAAGCCAACTGGGGGCTGGTCACTTTCTTAGTCCAACCTTTTTTTTCTTTCAAGCTTTAATTTCAGAACTGATCAGTCATGCCTTGTAGTACATATGAGATAAGTCACTATATAATATTGTTTCATTTTTGCCCAAGGTTCAGATGAAAAGAATCCATCAATGACAGCTGATGACTTGCTGTTCGGGTCCCCAACCAGAGATGACAGAGGAACAGAGAGCAAGTCAGACCTGGATATATTAAATGACATTCTTGGCTCAAATGGTTCTTCTGGCATGCAAGGCACAGAAAACGACAACAGTTTCAGTAAGACTTGGAAGGACATGTTTGGTGACGAGCTGCCTGAGACCAGTCAACGAACACAGGAGCCAAACCAGTCATGGTCTCAAGGAGGTACCAATTTTATGATGCCATCTGACCTTCTTAACAGCATGGCAAAGTTTGACCCATTTGGTGAGGTACCCTCAGGTACCTCAGGTACCCCACCTCAGCAAGGCACAGGAATGCCATCAAAGTCATCAGGGTTGCTTAATAGTCTGCCAGCTGCAGGGGGTAAGCGTCCATATAATCTTCCATCATCGCAGCCTAAACAGCCTCCAATTCCCTCAGGAAAGGGAGGTGAGAAGGGAAAAGGGAAAGGGAAAAAAGGTGCAGACATGTCTGCTTGGTTCAGCTTGTTTTCAGACTTGGATCCTCTGGCTAACCCTGATGCCATCGACAAACAGAACACGAAGAGTGAAGAAGACAGACAATGCTGAATAAGAATTGAGTTGCATTTTAGACATTATCTATCTTGGATGGTTTTAAGACTTGCATTGTCGAACTCTATATTGTAAGATTTAGAGTGTAGAGAATGGGTGATTAAAGCCAAGGCCAATGGGTTTTCTGTCAATAATCTGTGAAACCCTAATATAATGAGCTGGTGTATTGTTCACCACTATTTGTTTTTCTTTTTCGATAAAGGCATTTGTCTTTGCTAAAGAACAGATCAGTGAATTATTTGTTCATGTTAAATTTTCTGGGGTTGTTCTTATTGTGTTATCAGTATTTAAAAGATATTGCAACTAGCCAGTATTAGGAAAATTCAACTTCTAAGGGAAGCTAAAGTAAATGTAAATCCTAATAAAAATAAAAAAGGTAAAAGGTAATATCAGCATTATTTTAAGTTATTCAGGGTCACATATTGTTAAGTATGTTTTCTTAGTGTTTGCCACATGTATTGTACATATAATCATGACTGAACTAGCCTGAGAACGGGCTCTGGCTGGAAGAGTCTGAGTGCGGCTGGTAGGGCCGAGTAGGAACAGGCAGAGAGGGGTGTGGCCAAGTGGCTTTTCACAGGCTATAACTAAACCTTCCTTATACAGACACTAAAGTTTCAGATACAAGTGTAATGCAATGCTGTGATGTAAGAAAATTTAAAAGGAGCGCAATGGTTGCTAACTAATTACAAAGTTGGTAATAAAACCCTGGGTGTCCAGCAATAAGCTTATATTAAAAAAAGTCAGATTTTCCCTGTCACCCAATGGCGATTGGTGTCACCCAGGCACTTGTACAACACAGCCCTGGTATTGGGTGTCTGTAGTAGAGACGACTTTGTTAAAAGGTCTGAGTCTACTTCTTGAAAAAATAGCTAGATGTCTTTTTTACATCTGTGATTTGATCCAAGTTGAAGTCATATTTTAGTCATGGATCAAGGTTTTACTTAAGATCTCTTTCATGGGTGCAAATTATTTGAGTATCATTTGGTTTGCTTTTATGACAGACGTTTGGAAATTGAGAGGCTTTGTTCTTACATGTACGACCAGAAAAATACATTTTGTCAACAGAATGCACAAGTAGGATGCATGCCCAGAAAATTCATAATTTGGAAATTATTGTGTAAATATTATCAAATTAGAAAAGAATACCATCTCCTAAAATGAGGAAGTTAACCAAATTTGGTGATGTTCGAGACAATCTGTGGACAAAAATGCATCTCGTCAGTTTCAGTTTCATTACTTGCCGAACAAAGGGCTTCTCATACTTGATTGCCACCATTAAAAAAAGAACGGTTCGCTGCGCTTTGAACAGTCAGAGTTCCCGTGGATATCTCTAGTTTAAGAGACCGGGAAACCATATGTTGGCCTACCGTGAAGTACTTTCCCTACTTTTCACAATTGAGTGTTTGCCTGATTACAAGCTCGAGCCCGGTCCTACTCACGTTGGATAATACTCATTTACTATGAAGTCAAAAAAAAATTTGAATTGTACAGCACTTGAATATGAATTCTTCAAGCGTAAAATATAGTTAAAATGTCAGAGAGGCAGTTGATGTTTAAAATCATTAAGTGCTTCAGCTTGTTAAGATTACTATTTCAAGGTAATGAAGTAAATTTTAGAATGTTATTGGCTTGAATCATGAGGGACACTGCTTTTAGATTAACACTGGAAGCCACTACTTATTGTTGTCCATGTTTTATATCAGGACAATCTCTCTTTTACACTAGTATTGGTTCTATTTTTCGTTCAAGAAATTAATTTATTAAAAGCTAAGAGTTATTTAACATAAAAGGGTAGGAACAAAGAGGTCGTAGCTTTAAGGTTTCTCGACAACTAAAGTTGTCTTCTGCACTCGCGCAACGCGACGCTTCAGGGAGGGTTGCGTGACTTTTACGTTGCGTGATGAACTACGTAGGTAACGGTTGTGAAAGAAAGCAGAAGAGTTAGGTTAGTTGATCGTGTTAAGACTTGAATTCATGGAAGATAATAGTTTCAATAAACAAATACAAAACAATAATGCGTAAGAACTTTATTTGAAGTCCTTTTGCCTCATCTCGTATTTTACTAATTTCTCCCCGCTGATTACTTGCCATAAATAACCTCGGTTTTGCAGTTAAGGTTAAGATTAGTTGTAGCTATTTGGTGAAGCATAGGGAACGGAACGGCGTGCCAAGATACAACCGGATACAAGTTTTGTGTAGGTTAACGTGGACATATCACTGAAATGAGGTTGTACTGTTTGCCTTTTTGTTTCTTTTAATTTATTTTGCAAGTAGAACAAACCAGTATAATAACTGAAAGGATTTCACAGTGCACTGGATAGTGACTTTTCCAGCTGGCTTATTCGATTCACCCTTCGAACACTGAATATCCTGAAGTCAGTGGAGACTTGACATTTTCGGAGGAAACTATCTGACGATGTGTTTAAAAATTAAGTTAAAGCAGTCAGGAGACGTTTCATCTAACGCGCGTGATTGTAAACTTATTAAACTAAAACGTTGCAAGTGCTGTAGGCGCAGCTCGAGAGAATTTTTTAGTGCCTTCCAGGCACTTGTGGGAGGCGCGGTGGCCTCATGGTTAGTGCGCTCGTCCCCAGAGCGAGCGGTCCGGGTTCGAGACCTGGCCGAGGACGCTGTGTTGTGTTCTTGGGCAAGACACTTAACTCTCTCAGTGCCTCTCTCCACACAGGAGTATAAATGGGTACCGGCAAATTGTTGAGGAAACCTAACAAATTGCCGGGGAATGACCTGCGATGGACTAGCATCCCGTTCAGGGGGAGTAGAAATACTCCTAGCCGCTTCATACTACAGAAACCAGGGATAAGCTCCGGCAGCTATGGTCCAGTACGATCCAAGGCTTCATTTATTTTTTTTATAGGCACTTGTAGACTTTTGGGATGACCATGTGGCCATTCCCAGCGTTCGGGTCTTTTACATACATCCAAGCTTCTAGGAAAAGCCGCTGATGGTAATGTGGTCCTGTAGCCCACGTGTAGCCGTACCCACCGCCCAGTTTTCCTCGGGGGGTGGGTACGGCTTAGCGTAGGCCAGTGGACCTCTGGACCTCAGCATTGACTTTTATAAGATAGCGTCGGTCTTATCGGATTTCGGAATCGCTAGAGATCAAACCTTTTGCATGTTGTTTCACAGGCCCGGGGGAATACTCCTAGAAATATTGAATTTAAGACCAAAATCTGCTATTTTCCGGCCTACCCTATTTAGGACCTGACAATTTATCCATACTCTGCTTCAGACCTGCTTTATAATTAGTTCCCTAGTTCAGATTAATTTGAAAGACAACTTTTTGTATGCTTTCATTAGGTTGGATACGTCCTCTTAGACAAACCATGATACGACTTCCCTGGGCGAGTTTTTCACAAACACAAATCGTAAATGACCGGTAATTGTTGCGTTTTTCAATGGTTGTGACTAGAATCAGGTTGGAGACATTATGTTTATTACACAGCAAGGTTTGCTTAGAGTGTAACTAGAATGGATACTCCAAATAAGGTTGTCATCTTCACTCAAAATACATGATAGGAGTCATAAAGATAAGACAGAAAACAGAGGACAACAGATGTGTTGTGTAATAAACATAATGTGTCCAACCTGATTTTAAGGTATCCATTCTAGTCACAACCGTTTTTCAATTCCTCCGGCGTCAACTGACATTTAATTCGTTTTCAGAGTGACTGTTTTCTCCGACGGTGATTGTGAACGGGGCCTTGTTCACATTACAATGCAAACTGAGCCTTCTTATGAATGACTGCCAATTATAAATTCTTTTGTAAGCATTAAAATTAGCTTGACTCTCCTCGTTATCGAGTTGATAATTCAAAAGAATTTTTGCTCCCAAACAAGTTTATTGCGGCAGGACCCATTACTCCTGATTGAGGCTAATTTAAATGCATACAAAATAATTTTAAATTGGCAGCCATATATGAAAAGGGTCTATACAGATGTCTAAGTCGCGTTCTGATACGGACCAACATGGCGGCTATCGTGAATTTAAGATCAATAGCTTTTCGTAGGAACTGGATACGGGTAGCGATTGCCCTATAACATAATTGCCTCATGATTGCCTGGTTGAAGAAAGCAAAACAAATTTATGACCGGAATTTTCATCCTAATTGACCAGTTCCGTTTTTAGCTGTTTTAATCTCGTTTCAGGAGAGTTTCAGGCAGGATTCAGAATACTGAAGAAAAAAACAAACACGACCAGGAACACGGGCCAGACCGGTCCATGATGTCATTCACTGCCTACTTTACTTCCGGTGGTGCGGTAGTTTCGAGTACCGGAAGTTATATCATCTGTGAAGAACAGGATATTTTGGCTCTGTTCTGGAACGCAGTGAGCAGAATGAAGCTAGCTAGGTGTGGTTTCAGATATTCTGGAAATTTGGCGGAATTTTCCGGGAATTTTCACCGTAATTGGCCAGTTCCGTCTTGAACTGTTCCCGCATTCGTTTCAGGAGAGTTTCAGGCGCGATTCAGAATACTGAAAAAAACAAACAAACACGACCAGGAACACGACAAAGAACCAGACCGGTCCATGATGTCATTAACTGCCTGCTATACATCCGATGGTCCGGTAGTTTTGAGTATCGGAAGTTATATCATCTGCATAAACAGAAGCACTTCCTTTTTAGTGAAGAACAGGAAATTTTGTCTCTGCTCTGGAATACTGTGAGCAAAATGTTTTATTTCAAATTCTAATTTTAAAACAACCTAAACTCTTCAAAATTTCCTATTTCCATAAATTTCACTTATCCTTTGAGAAAAACTATTTATCCCCAAATATACCCAAAAATCAACAAAAAATTTACAAAAAGAATATGTGGGATGAGAAGGGATAGTTTTGATTGCTTGAATCGTTAACGAGATACTTGCGTTAAAACCTAACAAGCGGCGTTCAGGAGGTGTACCCCCGCCTTAATGGGCGTGGTCTTAGTTATTCTGGGAATGTGGCTGAATTTTCCGGGAATTTTCACAAGTCTCAGTGATATTTTGTCAGGAGCGGACATTCTTATCAGGAGAAAACGAGATGTTTTATGGAAAGAAATTTCTTTTTTTAAAAAGGGGCGATTTATGAAATTTGAACCAAAAAGCTCAAGTAAACCAAAGATACATTTCTATGGTCTATTTGGAATAAGTAACACTTAGGAAGGCTTTTTTTTCTCGAAATTCTACCTAAATGTCATGAAGGTAGATCGAGATTGTGAATGCTGCTTGACTTCAGGAGGTTTCACCAAAGAATTCTTACCAAAATCTGCATATCCTAGGTAACAACAATTCAGAAGTACTGACAATTGATGGTTTGAACGAAGTTTTTATACAAAGCTCGGGCATACAACTTGCATTACAAAGAAAACACAGCAGAAATGGCTCGGTTACCTTTGCACTGTTTCTGGTTGCTTTAAAACTCTTCTGTTAAAATCGTATGGAAAGCATTTATAGCTAAACGATAATTTTCAATGATTTAAAATATTTCTCGTCATCTGCACTTTCCTGCTGTCGTCGGTTTAGTCTAATACAGATGCATTGCAAAGATTTCCTTGACGCTTCTATAATCCGACAGCATCTATCATTTGCTGCTTACGAGGACGACAAATTCGTCTACCTTGTAACCAAACTGTAGGACCCTGTAGGACGAAGGACTTCAAAGGACCACAGAGGGAACCAAATAAAGTTCACTCCACGTGCGTGCGAAGGTCATGATAAGTTGTCATATTACATATTTTAAATGGTTATAACAATAAGATGTATTTATTCTAGATTTGAGACTTAAAAGACACGACACGTGGGAAGAGGAACAATCTCCCGTCTACTTTCAACTGTTGAAATGTATACTGACAGTAAAAAGTGGAAATACCATAACCTCTAATTTGGTGATTCGTTTTGCGTGACTAAGTGCGTCAGACAGTACAAGGCATGGAGCGATAGCTCACCTTTGAGTCACCCGCGCGAGCGTCGAAAAGCAAAGCGAAAGAGGCCCCGAGAAAGTAAGCCTGCCTTGATCTCTGTAATCATCCCGTTTCATTTCTGCTTCGCCGGAGGAAAATGGTCGAAATGCAGGAAAGGCGAGAAAACTGTTCATCTGTTATGGTAGATAAGGAGCGATTAGATCCACATGGAGTCGGTAATTTACCGCACAAGTCAGTCCGTTCCACATTTGGAGTAAGAGGATGAGTCAAGTGCGCGTGTTACTGATGTTCAGTTTTAACAGACATCACTTGGAATT
>Ga0126337_10001199_pt1 | contig 15259 bp, 13 predicted proteins | sample DipCmetagenome_FD_92527 | JGI IMG/M metagenome (GOLD analysis project Ga0126337, IMG submission 92527) | Coral microbial communities from La Bocana,Puerto Morelos, Mexico - Diploria C A metagenome | ecosystem: Host-associated > Invertebrates > Cnidaria > Coral | place: La Bocana,Puerto Morelos... | reverse complement strand
TAATAATAATAATAATAATAATAATAATAATAATAATAATAATAATAATAATATTTTTTATAGGGTTGAAAACTGTCCAAACCATTAAAAAAAACCATTCGAGGAAAAAATTCGAAACGTTGGAACTTGACTATTATACTGTGTGGTAAATTATTTATACAAAGTACAAGCCATTATCTCAAACTTCTCAAAAGAAAATATTTAGCTTGTGGCTATTTTTCAACATATCCCTGTCAAAATGTCATGAAAATTTTATGCTTATGATGGATAAGAGAGCCTTCAAACTTTATCACGTGACCTTGTCAATCAAATGGCTTTAGAAAGAAATGGCTGCCAGAAATGGAACATGATAAAATTTGTAAGGCTGCCACGCCCAGTTCTATTTTAACCATTTTAACTATTAACTATTTTAACTCCTTCATTCATCCATCCCTTTCCAACCCCTCCACCACCCCACTCCAGCCCTCGTGAAACTCTGAAGCGAAGGAAACAGTTTTGCTCGATATCTCGTTGAATTTAGGAATCAACCTCTTCCCCACGGTTTCCTCCTAGCCATTAGTCCTGGAAACGAGGTTGGTTTAGGGGTGCAAATGTGGGATTTGAGTCTCATTTGATTTGTTCAGTTTTTCGCTCAATCAGGGGCGGCCCAATCCCTAATTATGAGAACGACAAACGTGACTCCAATGGTTTGGCTTAAATATAAACGAAATAAATGTCTGTATGAAAACGGTTACAATTCCTCTCTTGCAGACTTTGTTGTATTTGCTGTTGTCTGCCAGAGAGGCTGACAAATCATATTGCTGGTTTTCTTGGGATGTCATCATTTTCCAAATAAAAGTTCTTCTGAAGTAAAATAAATAAAATAAAGTAAATAAAAAATAAATAGGAATTGCAGTGGCATATCCCACAGAGAGGCTCTTCTTGCCAGATCGAATTGGAATTTGGAGTGTTGGCTTTTGTAGAGCGAGCTTGAGGAAAACCGGAGAACCCGGAGAAAAACCCTCGGAGCAAGGATGAGAACCATCAACAAACTCAGCCCACCTATGGCACCGGGCAGGTGTCGAACCCAGGCCACATTGGTGGGAGGCGAGCGCTCTCACCACTGCGCCATCCCCGCTCCCCAAGTTTTAGAAGTTTCAGTTTCATAAGATATGAGCCTCTAAGAACTGAACGTTTTACAACGTTTAAGCTCAACAAGGTTCTTTGTTTTATTATAGATGATGTTTGGTGTCCCTCGGAAGAGCACCAAAATGGCATCTCCATACAAAGCTCTATAAAATTGGGTGAAACAATTTTTTCTCAGGCGTAGTGCGAACAAGGTCTGAGGCACGTTCACATTGGTTTCCGTTAAGGGTCTGCCATAAATTATCCAAGGGGCATGCCCACGTCATTTTAAGTGGGAAAGCCCCGTCCTGCCCTGCCCCCCTCCCCCAACATACCAAGACCATTTCCTGCGATTGACAAGCTTGTGCTAACAGGCTTCCGCAAAATGTCTATCACGGCTCTACACTGTGTTTTACTGAAGTTCTACTTCTCAGAGGGAACCAAAGTTAAGAATTCTATTGAACAAGACTATATTTGATATACTACAACTTGGCAAGTTCATTTGAAGTAGGCTTTATACAATCAGCATCTGAATACATACAACTTTTCTGTAAAACAGTTTGAAATAGAATTAGTAATTATTAAATTTATCTGTCGAACAAAGGTTTCAATGTTATTTTTGGTGTAAGTTTCCACTACAAATTTTATTTATACTACAAATGAACTATAATATCAACCAACTACGAATGAATAACCTATCATCATAAAATTATCATATAACTGAAAGTATATAACTATTCATTGGCTACAGGTAATTATACAAAACAATCTAAATACAATGACTGTATGTTCAAGCTATGAATTTCTTTATAACTAGCAACATGCTGGTGCAAAGCCAGTACAGTTATACTTTAAAGTGCCACTATGATCAAATTCTCGATACTCATTTTTTTACAGTTTCGTACACAGCAAGTCAGTCCTAAAGATTTCAAATCTACTACGAACATTAGAACTCATGTTTTTTTGGACCTTTATTTCTGAGAATTTACGGCCGCCGAAAACAGCACAAAAATTGCACGAATATAAGAGCTAAGTTTTTTGTCATACTTTATGAGAATTTCAGTACTAATTGTTATTGAAATTTCAACCCATGTGGTATTTTTGAGAAAATGATGTCATTTACTCAAATTTTTAAGACTTGGAACAAGAAAAATTAATGGCGGCCGTAAATTCTCGGAAATAAAGTTCCAAAACACGTGAGTTCTAATGTACGTAATAGATTGAAATTTAGGAATGACTTATTGTGCACGAAAATGTAAAAAATGAATATCGAGAATTTGATCATAGTGGCACTTTAAATCCTATTCGTCTTACTTCTGAGGGGCTGATTTTAATTCTACCATGTTTGAGGGAGGGGGGGGTTCATAGAGAATTGGGGGTGGTGCCTCTATCAGAGTACTACACATTTTGCATCTATTTTGATCAATTTACTGTGTTATACAATTAATTTATGAGTGCCAGTACTTGCCAAGCAATATTTCCCACAAAGCTTCAAATGTAGTATGTGAATTGGTGTCCAGATTGTTACTGCAACTATTCACCAGTAAAACAGTGGTTTATGTAATAATGAAAATCTGAAGTGATCAATAAGGCCTTATGTATCCTCTGCAGTGATAGGGACTGATGTCTGGAGTGAACAATAGTGTTTAAGTTTTGCAAAAATCAAGCATATCAAAATTTCACCAAAAATTAAGAAACTAAATTTCGTGAAAATTTTGTGTAATAAGGTAACATACATTTGATACTTTCAACTTAAAAGAATGTGGATATGGTTTTTAGTTGCGGCCTTTCGATGAGGAAACCACATGCTTCTACACCCACTTCCACTAAACTGCGACCCATAAATGCATATTCCAACATAGAGATCTAGCAGCCTGAGATACTGTAAGGGTGGAATGTCTGACTCAAGAACACAACACTTGTACAGTGACCTTGGCCAACAGTTACTCAGACTGGTAGTTGACCATAATGTAAAAGGTTGTATATCTATTTAGCAACAAATTTACATTTCCCCTATTAATGCTACAGAGAAATCTTCTTATGTTACAATATTAATGTACATGTAGACGGGTGTGGTCCTTTCAATACTCATTCTATAATCATTCCTTGTAACCCATGCAAGTTTCAAGTTTGACCGCATTTCCAAGCACTGAGAAGAGAGCCGAAAGTACCAATTGTAGCAAGGAATTTTTTACAAACCTTGAGGTGTTTGGAAATATGGTCAAACACTCTCTTGAGGGTTTGATACATCTTCTCAATGAAAACTAAACCCAAGGAGAAGACAGAGAAATTATTGACAAAAATCTATGCTGACTAGAGTCAGATCATCCAAATACCATCCAGTCATGATTTCCTGCCTTTAAACTTGATAAATAATTATTAATGCATTCAAGAAAATTATATATTACTCTGAGAGGGCCTAGCATAGTTATCTAAGATAAGAATTAACTGTTCCACTTGTAGCAAGTTGGTTATCATACTATGTGGGACATTTGTATAGTCCGTCCACTGCTTCTTTCCTCTTGACTCCGTTGTTGTGGCCCAGTTGTTTGGCCAGGACCAACAACAATGGACCAATCCTGGTTCAGAGCACACCATTTCCTCCAGTAAAAGAGACATTTTGTCCACCAGCAATATAAAAGAGCAGCATCAAGAATTATTCCAAATCCATTGACCACATAGAATATTACACATGCTGTTGAGATGCACAGTTCAGAAGCACTCACAGAGATGGAGAACACATTTAAGAAGAGTCCGACAACAAATACAGTAAACCAAATCAATGGTGTTGGCTTGTCCTCTGGCTTGCGCCACTATTAATGAAACAAGAACATAGTGTTAGTTAGGTCTCTCTTTTTCGCACATCCGATACGGTGTGTTAATTTCAGAGACAATAATTGTAAAGCAAAAAGGAGCTCTTATCCATTTGGTGTCTTAAAAAATCTCAAGAGTAGCTGATAGTCCCATGCACCAATGACTACTTTATGATGCTTTTTTCCAGTCAGCAGAGCTTATCAACAGTTTTGATTTGCTAACTGGCAGAATACCATTGTTTAATGTGTACAAATAGGCATTCACATATCATCAAACTAGTACCCAGGCCTTAACCAGATAAAAAGATGTAAAAAATGCTTTGTTGTTTGGATTGGAAAACAATTAGAAAGTTACTGACCACACTGAGATATTCTAACTTTTAGATTCAGAGACTTGTACAGGTAAACTGCCTTCAAATAACATTTTGCTCTGGAAAATCTTTGATTATTTAGTTCAAGCAAGGAGATATTGTATTTTTTCCACAATTTGATTTTGTACTGACCAGTCATTTACTTGATATATGCGAAATTATGCGATTGGATATGATTTGAGGCTGATTCAGAAGTGCAAAATTGGCATTACCAATGCAATGGTTAGCCAAAGGCAATCAGACAAAACAATGAATAGAAGGAGAGGAGTGGCCAAGACTATAATGAACAAACATCACATCCAGGGGAATTAATACTTTTTATGACATGAAGCTGTGGAAACAATTAGATGTATACCAAAACTCATGAACGCATGGCTCAGGTAAATTCCCTTAATTATAATGTAAACAACTTTTATAGTCTTCCCTTTACACATTTACCTGAGCATATGGCTTTCCCTTTTTCTTGATATCAACTTTATGTCGACACAGTTCACAGGTGTTTTTCACTTCTTTTTTGAACCAAGTTAACAGACAAGTTGCATGGACATGCTTCGCAGAGCCAGAACAGTAACATGGTGTTATGAGAGGTTCTTCACCAGAGGAATGGCATATTCGACAAATGCTCTGTGACTCGCACAGATCAGTATTTTCCTGCTCACTTATTTTGCCCTGCATTATTGTAGCTAAATGCTTCTGCTGAAGGTCTTTCATCATGTTGTATACCCGCTGCTGTCGTTGACGTCTGCCAGCAAGAGTGCTCTGTGATACCTGGTCAACAAAAGGAAGTGACATCTTAATTATCTGTCATAATTTTAAGCAATTATCAAATGAATTTTCAGCGTATCCAGAATAATCAAGGTCAAGGTAGGGGTTATCAGCTAAACCCTCCGGCCTCCGGCTTTGGCTGAAAACCCCTACCTTGAAAACCCCGAGACTTGATTATTCATTATACATTGAACAAAAAAAAATGGACCTCATGTTTTTGTTTCTCCGCTGATGGCAAGCAACACTTGACACGATTACCATTAGAAATCATGCACTGCAGTCATACATGACATGGTCACCTGTCACCTTGTTTTTCATGTGATTATTGTATGTGTAGCTAGATGACATCACTTGGGTTGATTTCAAAAATTCACACTACGCTTTCGGCCAATCAGAAAAGAGTTAGTGAGTTCAATGTATAATAATGTTTATCATGCTAGCTTGAAGCGCAGTGGCCTCACGGTTAGGTGCATTTTAACATTGGATTGAGTTGTCCGGGTTTGAGCCCTAACCAGGGATATTGGCCATTTTTTTTTTTATGAAAAAAGTCCACACATATTATTTTGCATGTTCTAGGATGACTTTGGGCTTGCATTTACTTTTGTACTGACAAGCTAAGTATTCATTGCCTTATTTAAAATTAACATTATCAAATCCAAAAGTTCAATTCAATTTGTTTTTAGGTGAGTTCATATGACAAACCTGCTGATCTTCATTTTCTTGTGAGGAAGAAGTTCCAGATTCAGCAATGAATGGCGACACAACTTGAACTTTGTGCACTGAAACAGATGGTGACAGGTTTGTCTCTGACTTGCTAGCACCTTCTTCAGCAGAAGCCATCTTAAGCTGTCAGGCGACCAACCTACTAGACAGTACAGTATATGCTTAGCAAATACATCACACTACTGATTGAATGAGGTTAACTGTCTACAACCTTTGTCTTAAGGGTTGGAAAGCATCATTCTATACACATTTAGCCCAACCAGGGGACAAAAAAACTTTCTTTTACACCAGGCTACCTTTTACCATTTTGCAACATTGAAAGAAGGAATGGAGGGGCAGACACTTCTGTATATATTACATGTACGATTATGATTCAAGTTTTTGCATATTTTCCAAAACAATTTGGCCACGGCTGTAGGTAGACTTTCTAAAAGGCCTTTTAAATTTTTTTTCTGCTCTTGGTTGGGCCTTTTAAAAGGACTTTTCATACCTGTTTGGCACCAAATTCACAGGTCGAAAATTCTACCGGTGACGTCATAGCAATTGAGCAAAAGCAGAGCGAAGGGTTTCTAACACAAAGTAATCTGAGACTTGAGAAAGATGTCATGTCTGCCTTGTCAATTTGGTTGCCACACCGCAAACAAACCGAGTTCTTCAAATTTGGTGTACGAGACAGTCTGAACAATGACTTGGTGAGAGAAGAACCCGCTGCTTCCATTCGCCGACTGACAGCAGTTTGTTATTACGTGTGAAGTTTGCGGAACGTGTGATACCATTTGAAGTTATTTGACGCCACTCCTGACAAAGCATATGTCAATCATTTTTCGCGCATGAATTTTTATTGTGATTCAAATCTATTCAGGGGAAACAAGTCGACCTCACTCGCGACTGCATCGCTCGCTCGGTTGCTTTGTGACCTTGTTCGCTCGCTATCATTTACACAAGGTCGACTTGGAGCAAGTCTAGGCTGTAGGCTGTTTGTCATACATATAATGTTGATCATATGATCATAGTTTTTGTTTACAAAGGATTGGCAAAGTGCAGGTTCATGTGTTTTTTCATGGTAATTTCTAACTTATACACGTATCATATCATTGCATTATACAACAACTGGAACATACCTTCTGGATGCTCTTAAGAATTTGGAGAGCATGCCAAGCTAGCATTAAGTTCTTCATCTTGGCTACACTTCAAACAACTCTTAGGGTTCTATTGTACATGTGCTCTCTTAACTCCCACAAACATTCATCATGCGTTCTAATTTCTGGAAATGTTCCAGTTTTAAAAAAAAAATTTCTTTTGGCATTAGACTCTCAAGAAGACTGTGTTTCGCACTTAGCGTATATTTCTCCTTTATGAAGCAGTCAGCTGTGACCTAGTCTCAATTAACAATAACATAGGATATCACAGATGATAAATTGCAGTCAAGTAAGTCTTCACAAACCCTAAAAATGTACTTTCTACACACATGTACATGTACAAATTAAAACAATTTTCACTCTAACATACTCAGATCCATTCCTAAGAACATATTTTCATTTAAACAAGAGTGGTGGTTGACAGACATCTTGCACGCCTATGTCGCGGAGCTTGTAAGTTATGCTCTAGATATCGATGTAAAGTTCCACACTGACAAAACGATTCTTAATACAAACGGGGAAATACCTTTAAGTTCTATCATTGTATATCATTGTGCTTTTAATTGCAACTCAGGAAAATGAGTTTACATGTATTTCGTATTTAACAACTTCTGAACTCTCGGGACTATCAAATCATCGAGTCAGTGTTGATAAACACAGAGTAAAAATCACTTGAAGAATTCGGTGGAAATGACTGTTCGTATTACAGCAATAAAGTCTTCGAACAAAAGGCAATAATACGGTGGTCGGCCTTGCAATCTATGCACAATGACATTCAGTTCAAGTACCCAAACATTTAGTTAACAGGGAAAAAATGAAAAAGATCGAAAGGATAGGAAAAAATATTAAAGACTACCGTGTATAATTTCTCGCAAAGGATCGACAAAATAAGGTGATCGAACGGAAACTGCTTAAGACTTCCGCAAAAAAAGCAATCGAACAAAGCAACATCTCGCATTTCAAGATCAGGATCCATAGACGTCGAGATCGATCGCGGCCTTCCCACGCTAACAGCATTGCATTTCATCAACTTCAGGCTTTGAAGAAATTTTCAGAGGACCTCAGAGGATTGCTGTAATTTCATGCTGGGTAAAATGCGACGTAAATTGGAAAATTTATCATGAAAATGAACGTGATAAAAGAGTAAACACGAGCCACGCAACAACAGACTACCTCAATGAAAAAGAACTCGACAGCTGCGCCAGTGCGAAGAGAACAGAAAGAAAACCATTCGTTAAGCACACGGATAATATTATTCTTACCTTTCACTCATAGCATCATGAGGACGTCATAAGGAATACTTGGCAGGGAAAGCAAAATAAGTCGCTAAATATATTTTTTTTCATGCCTTATGAATCGGATATGGGGCCCCTTACAATGGATTCGTACCCAGGCTGAAACGGTCTAGGAAAGTGGGGAGAAATGGTCAGAGATCGGACAGGTACGAAACTTGTGCGGTATTGTCTGAAGACTTCCGTTGCACTTTTGATGATTGATAAACAGCTTTATCCATAAAGTTGAAGGAGGAAAAAACGTAGGTACATTACTGAATACTTTTTAGAGTGAAAGGATTGAAATTTTCGTTTCCTTTTACCTAAACCCATTTCTGAGTTTGCAGTTATAGTGAGCCCCCACCCCTTCTCCCCACCACTACTCTGCATTGGTGCGGTATTGGCGCGCTGCTGTCCAGCTATAGTACCCAGTCTACTCTCTTTGCTACTGTATTGCAGTTGCCCGCCAGGGGGTTTTGATCATATTTGCGCTTTGGAATGACGGAAAAGCTGCCGGAAATGCTACTTTGTTAGCTATTCTTTCTGCCATTCAGTAAGCGTTCACAGCTAGTTAAAGTGTTATCTGAATGGACGGACAACGAACACAGCGACTCGCTGAAGGCTCTCAGGAAATGGTGAGTTGAAGTTAAAATCCATTAGCTTAATTTTATTCGATGTGATTAACTCTGAAGTAAGTTGTTCAGGAAATGAAAGTTGAGATCGGCTTGAATATTAGCTATGAATTTGCACCACTTAGTGTCCTAATCATACTTGACAGCCAACAAAGTCGAGAACAAACACTTTCACTTTTGCAGCTTTTGTTATGAAAGACCTCATCTCCCATGCATATGGCCTGTTGTGTTGGTTTCAAAGATTTCAATTGGTAAAAGAATTAAGCTTTCAATAAAGAACATTGAGAAGTATTTGGTGAAGGTAATCTTCATCGATGTTGTGACTGATGAGTCTCAGATGAGTCTCTGATGAGTCTAGCCATAAAAAGGAGTTTCCCTTCCCCCTGGAATGTGAAGCTGAATTTAATGCGATTATTAATTTTATTGTCAGCGAATCATTAAAAGCATGCTACAAAGAAGTGGTATGGTAGAGAGGAATGTGTTAGGCTGTTAAGGGAAAACAAAGTCATGTTGTGATCCTTTTTCACACACGTTTTATTAGTGCCGTATAATTACAGTAACTACTTAGTAAATATTAAACCCAACTTGCTTAAGTTGTACTTAGGAACATTGGCCCAGTGAGTTGTTTCTGTGTGACCTTTGACCAGTAATCGCCAGTTCAGCCCTTGTGCTTGGTTAAGAAGAGACTACCTTACTATAGGAAATTAATGATGCAATAAGTTAATAATTAAAAGTATAAGACCAGATCTATATTGGCATAAAAAAGTCAAGTCCCAATTCTAGTCACTGACAAATATTCAAATTTATTAGCTGAAATTCTAGGATAGTATCCAATTTTAAAGTAGATTCCAAAATACTTAAAATTACCCAGTGCAACTACCTTAAAAGGGTTTTTAAAAAACAGGTGTTAACTGAATGCATCTTAAATACGTAATTACATTGCTGTTAATTGAAATCACACTATTTTACATCATTGTTAATTTACAATTTTGAGTCATTGTGAACAATTAATAGGTAACAGTGAATTATGCAATGCTACCTAGCTATATATTGACCTACGTAAAGAGAGGTACTCTGAGAGAAATAATAGTGTCTTGCCCAACAATTGAACATAATTACCTGGACCAGTAATCAAGCGGGTGTCTGGAAAACCTGAATAGCGAAAAGCGAATAGTGGTGAATAGCAGCTTCAAATTATACTGTAACAACTGCATTGATAATGAAATTCAAACGACTACTTGCTTTGGAAACAATATATCTGCAAAATACAATTCCTCCAGCTTGTTCGATCCATCAGCATCCGCGGATAAACACTATTGCTCCACTTGATCAATTTCAACGAATCCAGATCAGTGCTGAACTAAAGCAGTGACTATTGATGACTATTTGCCCTATTCGCAGTTCACTATTCGCGACTATTCGCTATTCGCTATTCGGGTTTTCCAGACACCCTAATCAAGCTGTATATTTGTTTGATCCAGCATTTAAATTGGTAACTGACCATTATAGACCACATTACTTGAATCCCTTTTATGACTTTCTCATATTTGACTTTTTGTTTTTTGCCTAGCAGATGGAGCTTCATGCCGAGGGGCATTCTCATGCAAGAGCAAAACTTCCAAGTAAAGACTATGAGGTACATATTTTCTTTTTCATTAAATGACAGTGACTTAGTGTAGATTATAATTATGTACATGTAGCTCTTTGCAAGCGCACCACCCTGTGACAAATACTCACTTCCGGTGAATGTAAAGAATTACTCAGAAATGTAAGTTATAAAAAAGTGTTTTTATAATTATAATTTAATAACCCAGTTTATAAAATATTTCAAAACTTACAATGAAATACATGGAATTGACTTGATGAAAACCCTTTACCCAAACTGACAGTCTTCTTTTACATGGTGCAGATTGTGACTTTTTGGAAAAAAATCTTGGCAGATTATTTTTGATGTTCTTACAGTTACCATGATTTCTTTAACAGAGCCTTGATTATGATGTGTGCTACAACAAACCTTTTTCACAGATGCTTGCATCTAGAGACAAAAAGGTACAGTCAATGTAATGTCAGACACTGGTGAATCATTGTAAACAACAGCCGGCAAAAATCATAGGTGTGCTAGCTTTCATGAGTGTGATTTTTGCTGGTAGTTGTTCCAGTGTATTGATTACCACAGTGATTATAAGCAACATCCCTATTCTTTTATGCCGATCACCCCTTACTGTGTGAAAGTAGTAGTACTGTGTGATGTAAAAGTATTGGTCAGACTGTGTAAAAGTAGAATTGTCCTTGAAATAGAATTATCATGATGAATATAGCAGATTAGATTATGTGACACAAAAGGGAGTACTTCTCTGTCTCAGTAGAGGTAATATGTCCGAAATGACAAGTTTCACATCAATTGTGATCACAGGATCATAATAAAGTGCTAGTATTTGGCATGTGACAAAAATGTTCTATAATAAAATGTGCTGGTGAGTCCACAGAGTTACTCAGTAGCTAGGACACTCCTGTGATTGAAGCTGAACATTGCAACATATTCAACCAATCAGAGTTTGTAAATGTCATGTCGTGACTTTTTATAATTATGGTGCTTCTTATTTTACGTGCCAGTCACTCTGGGAACAGGAGATTGTCAGATGGATAGTCACAGCTGCCATTGGAATATTGACAGGCTTGGTAAGCTGTTGGAATGTTTATCAGACAAGCAACCCTGCATAACTAAACAATAGCTTCCTTTTGGCATGGAAAAATGCTCGGATATTTGTCTGTGTACATTATCTGAGGCGAACGGTCTTCCAAGAGCTTTGAGGAACAGGTATTGTCCACTAGGGTAAATATCCGAGCATATTTCTGCGCCAAATCAATGCTTTAAATTTGTGTTTACTATCCTTCAAATATTTTTCACAACAGGCATGGTTTTAAAAATTGGGTAGAATATTGTCATGTGATGCATTTAGACCAATTACACATGAACTAAAACATTTGATAGATTATAATTTGTGATAGATATACTGTATTGCAGGAGGGTAGCAATTAGTAATTAGATTTGATTGCATATTTGATTATTTTGTAACAGTGTATAATGATATCAATCTGCTGTTTTCTAATGTGTGAAAGAAGACTAAGTCACAATGTCTTGAGATAATCAAAACAACAGCATTAACAGCCGTACAAAATATTTAATATTTATTTAATAAATTGCATTTATTGTTCCTTGTGTGCTGTTGTAAGTTTTTTTTTTTTTATTTTTGATAACCTGTACCTTGATATGTATGCACATATATATGCACACCCAAAGGGCGGCCTCATGTACATACTTTAAGTTTTTTAATAAGCATCGCTCGAGACCCTCAGTGTTGAGGGAACATTGATGGTCTAGGGGAAACAAAATTTGGTGTTTCCCTGGCCTTGGGTCAGTCATTAACATAGAGGTATACCCCAAAATTGACCATTTTTTGTTTTTGTCCTCTCAGATAGATCTTATTGTGATATTTTATTTTAAAAAAATTATATGAGAAAAGGTTGATTCTAAGCAAAGTTACATGACTGTATATATAAACGAAAAACATTTCTTTGCATTAATTACCTCTAACTGTTTTTATAGTAACTGTCAGCGGGTTGTCAAGAGAAGTAAAAAGTTGCATGACAGATTGCCACGCAGTATTATTGTCAAATATTTGTGTTTTGTAGTCACCAGTTGCTGGAAACTTAATTTGAACACCCATATGCATTGAATATTTAGTAGTCGTTTATAATATTATTCAGTTGAGTATTTACCGGTATTTGCAAAAATAACACCTGTCTAATTTAAAACAAAATTAATGTAATTGAATAATATGTTCATTTGCAGGTTGCTGTTTTTATTGATTACTTTGTGACACTTTTAACCAAGTGGAAATTTGATACTATCCACAAATGTATCCTTTACCAAGTCGTAGAACCAGTCAATGTGCTAACAGGTTTTTCAATGCCAAACAGATGGACGGTGTGCAAGACTCTTCAACTGGTGATATTATGTGCTACAAAATTTTCAGAAATATTTCTTGACTGAAGTGCAAGTTAAGGTGCTGGCATGGTTAACAAGTGTACTCTTTGTACCCAAATTCACAATTAGCCAATCAGAAGCTGTGCAAATCAAGTCAATGACATACAATAACATGGTCACTACGCTGAATTTGGGTACAGAGTAAATTTATACCTAATTGTACCTTTTGGTACACTTGCACAGTCTTATACTTGACAGCATTATCAGCCTTAATTTTAATCTTGCCATATGATTGCTTTCAAGACCAAAATTACCTTGATATGCAAAAAGGTACAATTAGGCATAAGACCTTTTACTCATTATGTGGTTTCCTTTTAGCTTTCTAAACTATTTTAAACTATTCAATTTTGTTCTGTGCTTACTAATTATCTTTTTTTGTGTGCGACTTGTTATCCTCGCATGTTACATTGTATTCTGTGATTACCACTATCCTTGACTTACCTTGCACTGTAAACTTCAGCTCTTATGGACTGCACCCCTTCAGGTTGTCTAGCAGTTACTCTTCTCATTTTGATGGCAATTAATGGGCTGTTCTGTCTTATAGCTGGAATTCTTTGTGCCATTGAGGTACCTAGCTAGAAATGTTTAGGGGGAATTAACTTATGACACAAACCTCTTTCTTTGTCCTGTCTTGCAGTGTGTTCAACATTTCATCTTAAAACATAATATAAAATGTTACATAATCGTACTTTTACTTTGGTAATCATCTCATTCAATTTATCTTTAATTGTTTTTGAAAAAATGACATATTGCTCTTACTAGTCTTTTATTCCCAGATAGATCAGTTTTCAATATTTCTTATGTTATAATTTTAATCTTCATATTATTGTCAATTATGTGTATTTTGTTTTTTATGTATACACAGGACTGTATAATCCTAATAAACATGCTTTTCCAGTAATTTGGAAATGACTGGAGAGTTTAAACAATTTACTAATTTTTACTTGTTACTGTACTCTGCCTATAGCCAGACTCCCAATTTGGAAGTTTCCAAGAGTTTTCCTCATCATAATATATTATATATTTAATATGTCGATATTAGACAACATGTAGTCCTCAGTATTCTCCACATTTTCAGTGAAATTAAAATAAGTTATGATCACTTTTTTTGTTGGTGGGTAGAACAAGCCTTGGGTTTGATTCTGGCACAGTGCCATACTATATGTGGGTTAGGTTTAAGTCGTTGGTTTTTGCCTTGCTCCATGGAACTCTTTTCTGGGTTATCCAGTTTCCTCCCTCCTCCCGCCAAATCCCAATTCAACCAGCAGGTGATATGGCTTCCTCTCCAAATACTATATTTTAATTTTTATTTGTTCTAGCCTGTAGCAGCTGGAAGTGGAATTCCTGAAATTAAGTGTTACCTAAATGGAGTCAAGGTTTGTTATTATATATTGAAATTATAATTAATATATTTAATATTGAAATTGCTGTGGGCATGCTCATTGGAGCCTATTGTAGTCTCTTTCTGGCATACTGTATATTTCTGAAACTAAGTGGGGTTCTAAATTCATAAAACATTTGGTTTCAGGTGCCTCATGTGGTGCGACTTAAAACTCTAATTTGTAAGGCAGTTGGTGTGTTGTTTAGTGTTGCTGGAGGTAAGGAGGTCAGAAATACTTAATATCTACTTTTGTCATTACAATCATCCTTCAAGAACACTCCACTCAGGACGGGGAGTGAAGAAGGACAGCTGTTCTTGTAGGCTATCAGCTTATACCTGGCTTTCCACTGAAGGCATTCCCAATAACGCACTCTTATGTGTATATTCATGTGAAACGGTGTGTATGGGACGAAAGTGTTTCAATCAAGAAGCGATGGTTCAGGGCCTCTAGGAAGTAGCTAATAATTGAAGACCTATATTCTCGGCCACACCATCCTCACTGTATGCTCTGTGTTATGTTTCTCATTATTCAGGTTTATTTGTGGGGAAAGAAGGACCAATGATCCACAGTGGTGCAATTATAGGAGCTGGAGTACCCCAGGTAGTAAATTAAATATTACATTGTTAAAAATTCATTATTTCTAAATTATTTTATTTAATAGTAGAATTCTACTACCATATGACTGATAGACTGATAGACTACCATATGACTGATTTCACTCAGTCTAACACCAGATGATTTTACTCGTCAAAGGAAGACCCCTTAGGCCTTAAAGGGTGAATACTTATTTTAATGGCTGATTTTATTTACACTGTCAAGGTCAAGGTCAACTTTATTTTGGCAGGGTGGTCCAATCAGCGCTTGGCTGGTATCAAAAGGGGCCCTGCATAAATTAAGACTACATTAAAGTTCTATATATAGAGATTAACATTACAATTATAAAAAATTAGAAATAAAAACTACTCTCTAAAATAAAGTCTAAGAAGATTTTTAAAAATGGGGAGCGATGTT
>Ga0126337_10001198_pt1 | contig 15275 bp, 10 predicted proteins | sample DipCmetagenome_FD_92527 | JGI IMG/M metagenome (GOLD analysis project Ga0126337, IMG submission 92527) | Coral microbial communities from La Bocana,Puerto Morelos, Mexico - Diploria C A metagenome | ecosystem: Host-associated > Invertebrates > Cnidaria > Coral | place: La Bocana,Puerto Morelos... | reverse complement strand
TTAGACCCGCAGCCCGCAAGGGCTACGGGTCAATAGCCCATTCGGCTTCGCCTCATGGGCTATTGACCCGTGGCCCTTGAGGGCGAAGGGTCTAATTGTTTTAGTATCACCCAACTAGTCGGAGAAAAAAAGCAATAATAAAGTTAGCAAATGCAAGTTGAAGAAAGATTTATTTGGGAATAAACTGCGAAAGAATTTATAAACAATAGCCTCTATTTGGCGCGAAAAAATGCTCGAATATTTGTCCGCGAACGTTATCTGTTCCAGAAAGCAAAAATTTTTCCGAGAGCGTAGCTCGGGGAAAACTTTGAGCTTTGAAGAATGGGGGCATATTCAGTCACGTTACATCAATAGCGCGCGAGGGAAAATATTTGAGTGATAATAATATGATATAATAGCCAGTTAACGAGGCGTCGAAGTGGCTATAATCTTTTTACATCTAATAACGCTCCCAAAATATAGAAAACTTGAAAATATAAAGAAAGAAAGAAAAAGAAAGATACGTAAAATTGTCGATGATTGTTTGACATTGGTAAAAAAGGTTATTTATTAGCGAACAATGAATACATTAGTGTCAAAACGTTGAATGAGGTTTTCCTCCATGTCCATATCATCGGAACCTGTAACGCCGGAATAATTAATTTTGAATTCTAATTTTGTTTCAGTAAACTTTATGAGGTACATTGTGGACACAGTCGTGGAGGTTCGTACATCTGTTCATTTCTATAAACCATCTTTAAACGGTAAACATTCTTTGGGGGGGATCTGCCCAGTGTGACGCAGTGCTGAGCTAGAGTGCTCACTTTTCACCAACTTGAACCGTGGGTTTGATTCCCCGGTGTCGTTTGTCGGTTGATGGAGTTTATTTAGTTAGTTACTGATCTACTAATTGTTTTTTTGATTGACTAAGTGACTGACTGCATGACTGATTACTTTGTTGCTTGGTTGAATGATTGAATGACTGACTGCTTGATTGGTTCGTTCGTCGGTTGGTTGACTGACTAACTGACTAAGTTACAGATTGACTGACTGACTGACGAACTGACAGATTGATCGATTGATTGATTGATTGACTGGCTGACTGATTGATTGGCCTAATAACTTAATGATTGATTGATTAATTGATAGATTAGACTTTAGACCATCGTAGCCTGATTAAGAATATAACATAAACAGCGGTGGCGGGGCTGCAGTGACGCTCTTGGGTCAGGTGGAAGAGCTGGGAGTAGCCAAAGCGGTGGCACGGAACAGGAAGTGTTGGTCGGAAAGCGTGACGGCCTTATGCGCCTACTGGCGCGACGAGAAATGATGATAATGATGATGATGACAAACAGCGGTACATGTATTGTACATGCATTCCAACGCATTGACGTCGACATTAGAGGAAGGCTTTAGCTCTTGAATGAGCAGTATCTTAAATTTTACAATGAAAGTCAGTTTTGCCAAGTTAAATTGATATTAAATTTATCCCATTTCTTAGCCAACGACAAACGATTGCCTTTGCAAATAGCTTCAGGATCTACAGCCAACTAATGGTATGCCATTTTTGCAGGGTATCGAGGTTGCTCATAAGTTTTCATGGTTGCATAGAATTGCCAAGGGACTCGAACACGGTATGTTCACAACGACAACAACAACAATAACAACAACATTAAATTATATCAGGAACCGAACAGAACTCACAGTGTTATTGTTTTAATCGGGAAAGGATAACCTTTAATTTGAGCATTTATATCTAATACAAAGTATTGTAATGAAAGTGATAAAAAATGAAAGTTTTGGATATGTAAATTACGGTAGCCTTCATTTTTTATAGATCGGAGTATCCTCAGTGTGAGTTCACGTTTGCTTCTTCCACATGCTGTGCTCTGTACTTTGTTTAAATAAAGTATTACCATTTTAACTTTCTTTTTTAGCGGTGATCCAGCACGTTGAATTTTTCTTGCAACGTGGCCATGAGGACCTGGCATACAAAGTTTTGGGCAAGTATATACTTGACAACGTGAGAGGGGCCTTAACAGTAGGTCTTGCTGTGGAAAAGCGTTTTGCACCCAAGCCAAGTGGCTCCAAGCCGACTACTACTTCATCACAGTCGACTACGGAAGGAGGAGCAGGATTGACTACTGAAGGAGTCGCAGGCTCCACTACTGAAGCACCCGAAGTATCGACTACTGAAAGAGAGGCAGGCTCCACTACTGAAGCACCCGAAGTATCGACTACTGAAGGAGAGGCAGGCTCCACTACTGAAGCACCAGTAGAAGAGAAACGAGTACTGCGTCACCATAATCGACGAATGCACCGGAAGTAACTGCTGCAGCACTCTCATGGAAAGCAACCACATTGGTAAGTGGATGGAAAATGGTATCTTTTGTTTATTTAATAAACAGAAAACATTTTTGTCGAGTGTATTGTTTTACGGAAGCAGTAGTGACACTAGCAATAACACTCGCTGGAACACCAGCGGAAGACAATTTCTACGAAATTTATACATTTTCATGTGTTTTTAAACTCGAACAATCTTGCAGCCCCAGGGCCAGTGCAAATGTGTTATCACTGTTGATTACTGTTGCGGATAGCTCCGTTAGTAGGAGCACCAAATCCTGTGCTGTGAATGGCCACCCGAGTGTCAGTGTCTAACCAAAACAGTTCCAGGAAGCGGAAGTACATAATAAATCCTTTGTTGATCAAGCTTGCTCAGTCAAGATGCCTTTGTATTGAACTCTTTCTTTTTTAACGTGTTTTTTGATCTCGACTACCTTCCGATCTATAAACATGCAAAAAAAAAAAAAGAAAAAGAAAAACGAAAGCCGTTCTCTTTTTTGGCTAGTGTTTTGTGTTGTCTGCTAAAGTCCTTATTTCCGGTACGTTATTGCAAACCTGTATGTTTTTTTTCCTTGCAGATTCCGCTGGGAAGACCTCATATCATCACAGAACACTTTCAGAGCATAATGACTTAAGTGTGGCAGACTACGCCCATTGCACTTAGTCCGTAAATAAACCGCGAGGAAAACATGGCCGCGTGTAATCCTGGGGGCGAGATGCCGCGAGTGCTCGTCTCCTAGGGGCCGCGCGGCCATTTTTATCTCGCGGTTGTTTTCGCGTCCCGCAGGACGGACTAAGTCTAGGATATCAGCATGATCATTTGGTTAAAAAAAATTGTCTTAAAAAAATAATAAAAATTGCACTTAAAAATTTCTTGTAGTGGATTCTGTTTTTAAATACACGTTCAACAAATCAAATTATGCAAATTTATTGTCTTTTTCTTTACATGGTTATGTACAAGTTATTGTTCGCTTGCTGTTTGCACTCAATAGAAGGAGGCGCGATGGCCTAATGCATAGCGCGCTCAACCTTGGATCGAGCGGCCTGGATTCGAGCCCTCAGTCCTTGGTCTTATCTTAACCCATGTCCATAACTAGGCACTGCCAAATTTCATGCTGAAGGTAACGCCAGTTGCATCCTATCCAGGCAGGGGGAGGGTGACAAAAGCTTCGGCATTCGTGTAAAACCTACCTTCTTTTTGCAAAGTGTTAAAGACAACTTGCTTCCGAAGGGCAATCTCAACAGAGGAGATTTAGGTGCGAATAACACGTGTGAAATAGGGAATAAATGAGAAGTTATGAAACGGACTTTGTCTCAAAGAAACTCAGTTTATATACATAGGTTGATAAAAAAGTACAACACTTCCGTCATAAAATATATTACACAAGTTCCTCTCTTTTTTTACATTAATTCGTTTATGAAACTTTCTAGTCACAAACAGGATAGTTATATTTTACGAGAACATATAATGCAGTGTTCAGACCAGAAATTTCACATTGCTTGAGCTATCTAATCCCGCAGGCTTAGATGTAATCCTCACCCAGTTTAAACCCTACCCATCCCTCCCCGCATCATTTCTTTCGTCGCCTTTTCTTTGTATAGGATAACAATTTTATAGAACACTTTTTACAATTATTTAGAAATACGTAAGAAAGCTATCCCCTTTTGCATCGATTTGGCAGAACGTGCCAAAAAGTAAAACGAGGTTCAAAATAAGCTTTAGTTAGCAAAAGAAAGGCTGACTGGCAATTTTCCCCAAGATAAATTTGAAAGACGAAATGCAAATATACAATTGACGAAGTAATTAATCCTTTGGAATAAATTTGGTATATACAGACAATTGGTAAATACGTTTCAGCAGCAAAGAAGGCCTACAAGACCATAAAAATGGTTTATTCCAACAAAAATAAAATAAGTATTCCAAGAACAGTTTTTCTCCGACAAAAACCTCTTCAAAACGCTCCTAGACTCGACATTCTTTTTTGCCGTGAGCAAAAATGAACTGATTCAGAAATTCTCAATAGGAATATATTAAAAATTCATTTGTAACTTATTTCTCGTTTCAGTAAAAAGTTTATAATACAAGATATTTAATAATCAAAAAATGACCGGGACTCCCTTATGTCTGACTCGCCAGGTACTTGAAGTGTTCCGGAGCCTTCTGTCTGTTTTTCTAGGATTCTACGCTCCCAGGATGTTAAATTCAAACTATATAACGAGCAAAAACACAAAAGAAACAATTACCTAATGGAGAATAAAGTGCTTTATGTCTGATAAATGATGTTGGAAGAGGAGAAGTGTTAAAAAACAGCAACAGCAACATAATTGTCACTAATTTACTATTTAATGGACTGTCACTTACTCAATAATTGGTATTGTTAACTCCAACATCGGAAGAACACTGACAAGCGTTGAGTAACAGGGTTTAACAATTCCTTTGAGAAAGGAGACCTTTACAAGGAACAATCATTTGAAAAATAGTCAACGCAAAATATTGCTATAGCTAAAATTTAGACTATTAATTTCATTAAACGACAAAGAAGGCTTCCATGACAGTGGCCTCTTGCCTTGCTCGATCGGTTTGAAGCTTCTAAGCAACTGAATAATTCAATTTAACTTTTTTTTCTTTTTGATCACACAACCTGCGAGCACAGACGTAGTTCCGGCTGTTGGCTGTCTCAACAAGCAACAAGTAAAAGTCGGAAATGCGTCAGCTTTCACAGGCTTTTTCTAGCCCTACTCATAGACCTACCTGGTTTTGAGGAAGTTCGTGTTTTCTGGCTCGATCCATCATCGGCACGGGTGATAAACCCATTTGTTTCTCTTCGTCTCCCTATTGGGCAAAAGCGGAAGTCAATCAAAAACAAGTTAAAGCAAAGAAAGAAAAAACATAGCACATTTCTCTGAAATTCGCATGATAAATAGTGCTCTTTTTGAACGGTTATTTAGTAACTGAGAAGAGGAAAAAGCAATCGATCTTCACTTTGGCTGAATAACGGAGTATAGCTAGGAAGGTGAATGATTGTTTAAAGACACAGACGCACGTCACGTCCACTCCCAAGAAGATTGCGTGACGAGCCAGAATTAGGAGGCTAGACGAAGCTTTGTTTTTTGCAGAACTGGAGATAGAAATGGAGGCAAAAGCCTTTTTTACGCCCTTTTACTTAGTACTTACTAAAGATCTTTATTGGAATAAAAACGCTCTCTGGTTAAAAATATATTGAAACATAAGCTTTCGGCTATCAGTCTATAGTCTTTCACGCTATCAGTCTATAGCCTTTCCATTCGTGAAAGGCTATAGACTGATCGCCGAAAGCTTATGTTTCAATATATTTTTAACCAGAGAACGTTTTTATTCCAATATGTCTTATCCTGGTTACAGCTCTATTTTTTAAAGATCTTTACTTAGAAAAGACAAAAAACTACAGAACATGTATTATAGACACATACTTGCAGATAAAATTCTTCAAAGACCTTCTTAACTGATTTGAGGTGAATGTACCAGGGTTTGGCAGCAGTGCACAAGTCACACGCGGTCATTAACAAGCGACGAACAAGCTTTCTGTAAGGAAACCTCATGTAAGCATCATGAATCGTAACCATGGTGCACAAGCACTGTTTACGAAACCGATAGAGGACACATAAATGTTCAATATATGAATGGGCTAGTGAAGAGATGTACAATAATCGGACAGCTGACGGAAGTTTATCGTGTCAAATAGAAGTGCAAGCCTAGTGAGGCCTCTATACACAGGGGACGAGTTAAGGTTGGGAATGTTTGGGCGTGGCAAACTAATAGGGTAGGAAACGCAGTCTGGGTCATGCTAGTGGCCTATACAGCTGAAGCTGCAAGTATTTCTACTCCACCGGGATGTCCATCGCACCCATTTCTACACCTGGGTGTAAAAAGACATTTTTTTCTTAACAAAAATTTCTGTTCTATTTGTAATATTTGTTTCTTCATTTCAGTGGCATGCCTGTGAACTAGCTGAGCTTAGTGCTTGTAGAGCTAAGTGCATGACGACTATAAACATGATTTACATTTACATTTTACATTTGCAATGACAACGAACAAAAAACCGAAAATTTAACATGCTTTGCAGTCCAAAGAAGAAAAGGCAATTCACCTTGATTCCAGCTTCGCTCATTATATTTGCAATATGAGAGAAAGGTTTACATTACAGTGGTACCTGTGATCTGACGTACTCCAACTGAATTTGTTGTTCTTGATAATGTCGTCGAGCTTAGCTCTGTTGTCGTTGAAAAATAGCAAATCCGTGGCTAGGATAGCGTCCTCCATAAGTTCCAGTACATGCTTGTATTGCCTCACCGAAAGGGTGCTTAAAACATTGTGACCCTCCGTCTTCCAGGGAGGGGAGAAAGAGTAAATAGGAGAAAGTCAGTATAAATGAAAGAAAAGGAAAAAACTTTCTGTGTTTTTATTTTCCCATGTTTTATCGAGCAATTGAATCTCCAGGGAAAACATGGAAGGGAAATACATTAGGAACACGAGGGTCCAGTAGCCATGAGTATTTCCATAGAAAAAGAAAAAAAGTAAAATGGGATGATTGTCTATGAAGAGAACATCGTCGGGAAAATAGAAATAGAAAATAAACAAATATGATGGAAAAACCGTACATCAAACGCGAAGGTGATTTCAGGCTTAATCAATTATTAGCAGACGAAAAGATATCTTCTTTCGACTTGCTATGTACCCTAAATAAACAGCGCATTCTGTGTTTCTCTCGGCGACTACTGCCCTTTTTCAAAATCAGCTGCATCACTTCTCACGTTGGTAAAGGTAAAGGTAAAGTCTGTATACAAGCCAAGTGGCTCATAAGTCCAGAGCTTATCCCGGTGTCTGTAACATGAAACAACTAGGAGTATTTCTTTTCCGCACTGGATGGGATGTTAGTCCATCGCAGGGTTACCCACAGCATTATGTTCGCCGGTACCCATTTAAACACCTGGGTGGAGAGAGGCACTGTAAAAATCAAATTAACGATGACACACACCTCTAAGATGAACACTCCTTGTTTGAAATGATGCCACTCCATAGTTGATGTGGAGTACAGATGACTCAGTGGCGACTTGTTCTTGATCATAAACGCGTTGTTGTAGCCACGATGATCGATGTCATGAATAATGCCCGAAAGGTACAACGCGATTTTCTAACAACGAAATCAGAAATGCGTTGTAACTAAGCGTGAGTTTTCAAGTAATGTATCAAACAAGAAATATCGTGTTTCACCACATTTCCATACAGCGACAAGACAGTTGAAAATACCACGCGCAAAGGAGTATTTTTGACGAAAGGCAAGGTGTTTGGAAATGTGTTCAAACACGGTCTTGAGTGGTTAATATATCTTCTAAATCGAAACTAAAACTAAGGAGAAAACGGAGAAAAATAATCATGAAAATCTATGAAAATTAAGATCAGATATCTAAACACCGCTGATTTCGTTTGTTTGAGAACTAAGTTTGAGAACTAAGTTTGAGCTGCTCTTACCTCTGTTTCAAAATGGCTTTTTGAATTTTATACCGATCATACTATGCAGAATTTTCCACTAATGGGATTTGGGTAAATAACGAACATGACGATTTCTTTTGCAAACAATTCAAGCAAACAAAAAAACAAACAAAACCCGTAAATACTAGTTAAAGGGTGTACCTCTTCACAGGTAAAGATGTCGGACGCCATTTTCATGATTACACACATGCTGTGTGCCACAGCAAACGCATGCGAAAAGTTGTGATACGCCACAGGACGGTAGCCCTTTCGCACAGACAGCGTGAAGCGAGCGAGGGTGTCCATATCAACTCTGGGAAGAAAGAAATACGAAACGATGAATTAGTTCGCACATGACGTTACCACACGGGCGGTGTGCATGTTTTCGAGAAGGATGAGAATTGAGGCTGTCCACGTGAGCAAGATCTGCGTTTCAGGGCTTCTAGACTCTCCTGGGATTTGCGAAACCGGGATTGATCTAAAAATAGCTCAAGAGAGATTAGCTTAGGAATGAGGTTAATATGGGGATCAACTCCTCAAATCCTCTCCTTATCCTCTCTTGCCTCATATTGAACGAACTTTATACTAACAGGCCAAAAAACGACCAAAATACTAAATTACTATTCATACTGCTATATATAACAAAAAATAATGCCACCGTGCCAAAGATCTTGTTACCATGAAAATAACGTCGAAAACGTTTGTCTGCTATTTAAATAGCCTTTTGATCTGTTTAGAGTCTCGAAAATAGTCACTTCAAACTGAAGTACCTCACAACTCGTAAATCTGTTGCAGCCCTATTGATTCACTTCTTGAGCATTTTGAAGATGCAGTTTTTACAACAATCTTCCATCAATGAAGAAATGCCCAGGATGAAAAGTTAGCGAAGTATTTTTTCTTTCCAGTACAAAAATGTTTTTCACTGCATATGTTTTGTGTAGTCGGAGACTAACCAAATTAAAACTGGGCAAACAATATAAGCAGAATACCTCACCAAAAAAAAAACAAAAGAAAAAAGAAAAAAAAACGGAAAAAAAAAAACTGAAATCAAAATTTTCGCTAATCCTGACTCAGCTTAATCGGGCTTTAGGCAACCAGGTCCTGGCTGTCGAGCTATTATTAAAAGATCAATTTCGTTATATTAAAATTCAGCCTTAAACCATAGACCTCAGCACGAGGCTCTGGGGAATAAACCCCACAAACTCTGTAGTTACTCCCCAGAGCCTCGTGCTGAGGTCTATTGTGTTAGGCTGAATTTTAATATATCGAAATTGATCCATTACTCACTGTAAGTTGCACTCCTGGAAAAACTCCATTGTCATCCGGATGAAATAGTAAGTCAACTCGTCATCGCTTTGATAAACGTTGAATTCATAACTGAAACAAAACAGTAACGTACAAACAACTCATGAATGTCTGCGCTGGACAAGTCAAAATGGTCGTGGTTGCGAACAATCCCGCTAAAATAACCAAGTAAAGACGAGGTATAAAAGGTTCTTCGTGTTCTGAGGGCAAGTACTTGCATGTATACCGATCACACTCCTGTACACATCGTTTGGCGCTACACTTGAATGAGCACGCTTCTGACAAACACTGCTGGTTCCAATAATCGACGTCACTGGTACATTGATAACAAGACCCGGATGAGCACGTGATCTCCTTGCACTTGTTACGTTCGCAGATGTGGCCCCATGCCAGCGAAAGAGTTCTTTGATGTAAACGAAACGTACGAGAGTGACGTTTATATCTCCCGTTGACAGGTAAACGAGTTAGAAACAAACCCAGGTACTATGTAAATAAAAGAGCTTGCAGCGCAGTACAGTACGCACAGCTCGAAATTGTGGCCACGTTCACACTAAGCCAGAGAATTTGAAAACGCAGCTTTGTTTCTACGGTCAGGCCTCCCGTTCACACCAAACTGTCACGCTAATCCGTCACGCTAATCTGTCACGAAAACGGAGCTTTACAAAAACGCTCTCCTAAGGAATTTGAAAACGTTGGTTTTGCGTTTGAGTGAGGACGAAAACGATGACGTCACCATAAATGACGTGATTTATGAGGACGAAAACGATGACGTCACCATAAATCACGTGATTTCACTGTCCGAGTTTCGAACTTTGTCCTCTTGGTAAATTCTGTCTAAAGCAAACGATGGTAGGGATACAAGCATTTTGTTATCTCTTTTGCTGTGTGTAGCGATTGGAAAACCTTTATGAACATACCTATAAAAATCATTAGGAAGCGTACAGGCAGATACTGCTTCAAGGCACTGCCGAGTCTCCCTGTCCATCACACAGCAGTGGTAGGTCAACACTTCCAAAGCCACCTGATGCTTCCGTTGGGCTTTAAACAGCTGACCGTACATCTGTCAAAACAACAGATAAAATCTCCTTACATAGCTTACTACACTTTAAACAAGTTAGCTATAGGTCAAGGATCGAAACTGCTTACTAGAATACATCATACTCGGCTGATCTTTTTAGATATTCTCATCACGTATTCTCAGCGGTCTCTCCCGCATCCAGTCCTTGAAAAGAGGTAGCTGTGTTTTTTCGTCTTGCTACGTTCCCTTCCTATATATTTGCCATGAGAAATATTTAAACTTATAAAACTTGATTGATTTTGTCTCACATATTAATACTTCTGATCAGTGACTACAGGCCCGGGTTGTTCAAAAGGTGGATAACGCTATCCACCGGATAAATCGCTGTCCAGTGGACAAGTGTCAACAAAACAAACCACGCTCATTCGTTATACACGGTAAAAGAATTCATCAGGGTTTAAAAAATGCGATATAACAATTCATCTACTATGTATACAATTCGGTCTCTTTTTAGCGAGTTAGCCTCTCTAAGGTTACAGAGTAGCCTGTTCCAGAGTGTTGCACCACTGTCACTAAAATTAGTTTTGAGATAGTTCGTGGAAAGGGAAAAACTAGTTTGTTTTCATAGTCTTTATATGTATGTGTTATATACCTGGCTGTACTGAAGAGCCAGACCACAGTAGCCGGCAAATAAATCAAACGACCTTGCATCTAAAGGAGAATGCAAAACAACAATTTAAGAAATGAAACGTTAATACCAAGAATGAGAGAAAAGGTACGTGTCACAAACGCTGAGTTAAAAGAGATCTGTCCATGAAGGGGAAAAACAGTTACTTGTCTGGTAAACCCTGTTTCGGACGTTTCACCGGGTTGTTACGGTACAGACTTTGAAAGTTCTCTTACTCAAAATGACGGTCAAACAAATTGCGTAGTAAGCGTTACGTACTTTCAAGAAGCAATTCAATTTAAGACAAAGCGTCAATTCTTAGTAGTTAACCCATTTTGTATTAGGAAGGGTTTTTTTTTTAATTTTTGCCACATTTTGTAAGGTTTATTTTCTTAAGCTGTGCACCAAAATTTTGATGAATTGTGAAGAGACAATTTACCTTCGTTTGAGAAAAACCCTCTCTTGCTGTTGACCATCTGGACCACACCAATCACACTACAAGTAAGACAGATAGATTTAAAGGAATTGTGTTAGACATAGGAAAATGAGTGACAAAATGAGTGAAATATAAATTAAATACACTTAAAACAGTATAGGATCATTTCAATAACACAACGAATAAACAATTATGTATCGATGGAAGGAAATTGAACAGGATTCAAACGGATTGCGATATGGGTTTTGAGAAAAACTGTAAGGCTACAAAGTTTTCAAAGTTTATTTCGCACCGTTTGTCGCCTTTCATTATAATGCCCCAGGGACGTATTTGCTTGTAACGAAGCTACTGGTCTTGCCATTTAGATCCATGGAATTAATTTCTTTGCTGACATTACGTTTCATAGCGAGTATTTGGCAAAACTTAAAACATAGACTAAACTTAGCCTCGACAATCCCTTTAAACTCCTTGACTGGCAAAGTTGGAATTGGAAAGTTGGAAAATTTCTCTGTGGCAAAAGGGCCAATGAGCCCGTACATTCTTCGTAGAATTTTAAGAATTAAAAAACCCGCGTCGCACAAAAAGTATTCAACTGATACATTGATCTCAAATTTCTTGGGACAGCTATTAAACAGTCGTGCTGTGCCCTCTCAATATTCAGAACTAATGTTTTTGTAGAAGCTGTCTCGCTTATGCTAATGAGGCAAATCTTATAAACAAGATTCTCCTATTGCTATTTGAGTTTAAAAAACCACAAAAAGTATCTAACATTACTACCTTCCTTTACACTTGACAGGAACACACAATATGGACTTTGTTATGTAGCCAGTCTTCATGTCTACTTCTCGGTTGAATCTTGCATCACGATACGGATCACTGATGTTCAGAACTTCCGATGTACTCGCTACATAGCCCGCAATACCTTTGTCAATGGGAAATCTTGAAGAAAGGACACATAAGAGTGTACATTTCAAAAGTTGTTCAAATAGGCCATTTGCGAGTTGTTTTTTGTCTCGGTGTCAAAGCGAGTCTTTGTGCGCAACAATGAAAAATGAAAAATGAAAAAAAGAAAAATGAAAAATGCAAAAAGAAAAATGAAAAAGAAAAAATGAAAAATGAAAAAGGAAAAATGAAAATGCGCTCCACCCCCAGGTTAATTTCCATGCAAATCAAACTGACTTCCATGTTTTTTCAAGTTTTGTTTGGACTGAGACTCGTTTTGAAACACTCGTTTTGAAGTTTCTCTCAAACGCACTTCTCTTCTCTGGCTGAACTTACCAATCAGTCTTAACAGACCAGATTTATAACATCATCGCCTGACAAACATCTGAAGATGACTTCCGCTCAGGTTGTCGAAACGTCAGTCACCAACAACAGAGCTACCCTCACCCGGACGATCACACCATACGAACTACTGATACTTCTGTGTTCAAACAATTTACTACGGTAATGCATATCAAACTGCGGGAGAAACGCAAACGAATAGAGGCGAGCGAGTAGCGCGGGCGTCGGAAGACGAGTGAAAAAACAAAGGAAGGAAAAAAAAGGGAGGCTGTACTGGTTTCATACAGCGGTTATGAAGCCTGGCACTCTGGTGACGAAGTAATTCTATTCCATTCAGCGGTCTACGCTCGTCTCCCGTGGGTCTTCGGACTAAAGAGAGACAGCTGGTAGTCCAGGAATATTGACTACGTGCACTTCCTTACAAAGTTTTCAGAACAAAGTCCTCAAAGCTATATCTTTTAGTTCCTTTTTATTCTCAAATCTTACCTTATTTCCACTCCGCTCCTGAATTTGAATCCAGTTCCATCTTCGTCTCCTTCATCAAACAGATTCGCGTATAATTCATCTGATCTGGAGTCCACCATAAACAGCGCGCATCGATCGGCATTAACAAGCCTTTTGGCGAAAGCCTGAAGTAGAATATATTACAAAAAGGACCCGATAAGGTACTTTTGAGTGCTGATGTCAGGAAGGGGAAGAGGAAACTCCTCTCTGTAGAAGCACATTGACGAAGTTTTGCTCAATTAGTAGGTTCTTGCACTTCTTCTTTCGTCTTGCTGTTGAAACAGTAAATTGAGAAGCCTAGCAAGTTGAAAGAACACAGTGTATGTAAAAACTGAACTACCTACCATTATTTTTTCGATAACGAAATCCATCGTACTGACTTCATCAAAAATAGATCTGAGAAAGGCAACACAAAACATGAGCATTGCTTAGTTTATTTGCTCTACTGACAGGACGATGACGAGGACGATATTCTTGAGTCATTCATCACAACCATCTCAAGCCTGAAACTTTATGCTTTTAATTCGAAAAATAAATTTTAAAAATGAGCCGTCGTAGCAAGACACATTACCCTCACAGTGCCTCCCTACACCCGGGGGGAATCTAATGCTGTGGGTAACCCTGTGATGGACTAGCATTCCATCCAGGGGGGAGTAGAAATATTCCTTGTTGCTTAATTGCTACAGAAACCAAGATAAGCTCCGGCCTTAAGGGTCACTTGGCTCGTATGCAGACTTAACCCTATTTTCATTTCCCACTCACCTTACAACATTCAGCAAGAAACTGTTCAGGTCCTTCTGCTTTTGCATCTGTTTCGAGATCTAGAGAAGATGATAAAAACGTGTAGTGAGGCAGACTTTTCAGAGCAGTCTGATTTGTGAAGGTGGGCTCATAAATTAATTTCACCGGAACTGTTCAGTTTTAGAAAAAAACGGGAAAATGTATTCAACCTAACAGAGAGCATTTTCAATCATTCTTTTGTTCAAAATAAGGAGTGATTTTAATTAAAGATTCCTGATTTTGCACAAAAAATGTTAGGTGGAAAAGGTTTCTCCTTTTTTGTCTACAGTTCAATTTTGGGCAAATACCATACCAAAACGGACAAAAAAGAGGACCTGACAAAAAAGCAAGAAATTCATTTAATATCCACTGATAAAGGTCACCAAAATGAAATAATTGCACGCAAATAGGATTTTTATGCCTTTTTCTCTGTGTATTAAGTAAATGTGAATAAGTGAGATTTGGGTCTTGGGGAGGAGTCTATTGTAATTATGGGAAACCCCCTCTTATATTTTTTTGGTCAGGTGATCATTCACTCATGTGCTTGTCATTCGTCTCTCCTTCTGCAGTGTTATAGTTGCTCCTTCCTCCTCCCCAGGTCCTGTCCACTTTCACTGGATAGGTTTGCAACTGTTTGTTTTCAGTGCCCTCAGCCTCAATGGGCCAGAATGAAAATTATTGACTCTATGAAATTTGAGATTTTAATAAAAGCGGCCATATAAGTTCAAACTTCGCATTCATTTATTGCCCAGGAAACGGAACTCAGGCTAGGAATCTTTTTTGGTGGGGAAAGGTTTTGAGCGTGAAAGAAAAAAGGCATAAAGAGACTAGAAAGTCTACGGTTAAACGGTTAAATGGTTAAAGACAACCTATATGATATTTTACCATTTAAGGTCGTAGCTTAGTTGATTTTTTTTTATTATTACCTCAGCATGGTGGATAGCAATACTTCCCCAGGCAAGATAACTATTGACAATCTACAACACGAAGAAAGAAAATAGCATAAGGCAAAGTGAAACTGAAAACTATGTGCAGCGCCGAACATAAACAGAGGTATGGAAACTAGTATTTGGACTGCCAAACAACCAATCACAAGAAACTCACAGTTGTTATTTTGAGCTATGTGAAATAACAAGCTGAGATGCCTTCTTTTGGAAGTCTTTGATAAACAAACCAAAACTTCATGTAATACTTACCTCCTCGTCTTCTCGTTCAAATGATGAATTACCAAGCTTTTTCACCAACTCGACAATACCTGTAAAGCAATCACATTGAAAAGATTTAGACAGAACGGGAGTGTGTATACAAAAATTCCATAGCTGTGCTGACAAACAAAAGGGAAGCAGGAGAAATGTTCTTACTTATAATAGTATTTGAAAATAGTCACTAATGTATCAGTGCGACACGAGAAACTCATCTGGAAAATTTCTACCTTGAAAATTTCGTGATA
>Ga0126337_10001197_pt1 | contig 15276 bp, 11 predicted proteins | sample DipCmetagenome_FD_92527 | JGI IMG/M metagenome (GOLD analysis project Ga0126337, IMG submission 92527) | Coral microbial communities from La Bocana,Puerto Morelos, Mexico - Diploria C A metagenome | ecosystem: Host-associated > Invertebrates > Cnidaria > Coral | place: La Bocana,Puerto Morelos... | reverse complement strand
GTGTGCGTGTTGTCAAGCACATGTTACGATCAAAGAGAACGATCGTCAAATAGTACGTTTGAATACATGTAGCATGCAATAAGATTTAAGGAAATGGGCATCAATTAGACTGAAAAACGTAATCCTTCGCATTCATCCTCATGTTGTTGAGGCAATATGCACCTTATAGCACAACAGATGATGACTGAGAACCAATGTCATGTTGTTGATGGTAACGATGACGATGATGATGAAGATGATGATAATGATGATGTCAACAAAGATGATGACTGTCAATCAAAAATAATTTAATGATTGGAAAGATGCTTCTCATCTCCAAAGATTTGACTCGACTCTTATCTTGAGACTAGGTAGAACTGTATGAATTACAACCTAATTAGTATAATAATTAGGCAATATGCACCTTATAGCACAACAGATGATGACTGAGAACCAATGTCATGTTGTTGATGATAATGATGATGATGGTGATGATGATGAAGATGATGATAATGATGATGTCAACAAAGATGACGACTGTCAGTCAAAAATAATTTAATGATTGGAAAGATGCTTCTCATCTCCAAAGATTTGACTCAACTCTTATCTTGAGACTAGGTAGAACTGTATGAATTACAACCTAATTAGTATAATAATTATAAACCTGTTTTCTTAGGAGCTAATGAACCTCAGTACAACTGGGTGGACATAACAAATAACTTTACAGAAGCAGCATCTGGTAAGACAAAATTCATGACTTCAGGAAACATAGCCTGCAATGCAGGCATATTTTGGCGAGCGATCAAGTGCATTTTAACCAAGCAAGCGCCATCTTGGATTGAAACTTGGAAGAGACTTGGGGAGAGAAAAAAAGGTGTCCTACCCCGCTCACTTTTTCTAAACCAACATGGCAGCAGATCTACTTGATCGCAAATTTATAGCACTATACTTTGTCAACGCACATAAAATGCCTGCACTGCAGGCTACAGGAAACACAACTTTGCATTTGCATTGTTTCAGAAAGCATCAGTTCATGTACTCCTCTTACTTTCAAGTAGACATGAAAATACAGGTATATGTGTGTGAACAGTAAACATGAAGGCTGACTGGTGTACATATTTCTAAACTAGTGAAAGCCCTGTTACATTATTTGGCTTTGTAAACTGACAACTGTTCTATATCAGATCTTCTCAAGTTGAAATGCCTTATGAATTTAACTTTTTCACTTGCAGAACTGAAACTTGGTGAGCTTGTACATGACAACATGTAAGTAATTTTCAATGCAGCATGTGATGCCTAACATTGTTACATTTCAAACAGATAATAAATAAATTGGCTTCTGGTTGCCCAATGTTTTTTCCCTCGGGCAAAGAGACTCATAGTTTAACCAAAAAATGGTTCCTGTGTAAAGTCAAAAGACGGGACAAACACTTGTTTCAAATAATTTAAAAGTTTGGAAATAGAAGACTCATGAAATAGTCCCCTCCCATTAAAAGTAAATGTCCCAAACATACATAATTTTTGAAAGCAGCATGCAGAAGTGTTCTCCTTAATATAAATTATTTGTGAGCTCTTATACATTGCTTTTTAGATAGGAAAAATATATATTATTACTCTTCCTCTGCTTGTAAAGGGGTAGCAAAGTTAGAGTTGGGATCCAACTTCATGGACAAATTTTAACAAAATTTGCACATCACATACACTTGGCTTATAATTGTAACAATTGTCATATATTATGTACTGATCACACAATAATTTTCCTGCATGGCGCATCAGAGACCTTTGCCACCATCTTGAAAGATCTTATTCAGTAAATGCAGTATACAGTATGACATAGTTACATGTAGTGTCCTAAGTATTTGCCCCCTCAGCTCTACTACAGTGTATCATGCAAAATTCATTGACTATAATATTTCTCAGTCTAAAGTTAGTGAAGGGCTAGTCATGCAATTAAGAATCTGGCCATTATTACAGGCGAAAATTGTGTGACATAAACAGCTTTTCCATCCTACTTCCTGAAACCAGGATAAAACTTTTAATTCTTAATAAAATATTTATGATACAGTCCAGCTTGTTTCTTGATTGTTTTGTTCATACAGATTTGGCTTGTTTGAAGCCATGTCAGCTATAGAAATGATGGATCCTAAAATGGATGCAGGAATGTTATGTAATAAAGCCAAGAAAGTTCTCCAATTTGAGCCAGCAGTTAAGGCAAGTAGATTAGTGAGGGATATTTAACTGCTGTGTAGGCTATTGCATTAAGGCTGGTTCACACTAGCGACAGAAGCGATGGAAGCAGAGTCGGAAGCGGAGTCGGAATTGAAAGAAAGTTCTGATCTAGTGTGAATTGGCACGACAGAAGCGACGGAAGTGGAAGCGGAATCGGAAGAAAAAGAAACTCTTCTGGCCCATCTGACTTCAATTCTGTTGAGCTTCCAAGTCTGCTTCTGATTCCTCTTTTTGATTTACACTGGATCATAATGCTCCTTGTGCTTTCAATTCCGACTCTGCTTCCGATTCTGTCACTGGTGTGAACAAGCCCTTACTAAGCTAGGATTAAAAAAAAATTGACAACATTGCCAGCATCAATTGAGCTGGTGCTAATATTATCTTACTTTGGTTTTGGTCTGTTAGGCTGGCCTAGTGAAAATTAAAGATCTATCTCCTGATGAGCTTATAGGTATCATGGATGAATTGTTAGCTTGCTTGGTAAGTTCTTATTAGTCAATTTATTTATATTAAGGTAGTTAAACCAATATCTCAACCCATTTAATACTCAGTTGATAATCAATTGAATCAATTAGTGATGTCTTAGACTTAGAATATGATTAGTTTGTCATTTGGCTTGTCTGTCTGTCCATCTCTCTGTCAGAGCAAGTATTAGTCTATGTTTTCATCAGTCAGACAGTGAACTATATGCATCAGCAAGTAATAGTAGAGTCGTAAAATTTTGACTTTTAAAACGTGACAAATTATGTTCAGTTGGTTTGCCCAATTGTGATAAGTTTGTTAGTTTGTCACCTGTCGAAGCTTCTCTTAGTCCATCTGTTTATGAGTCTGTCTGTCTCTGTGTCTGTCAGTCTGCCTGACTGTCTGTCTATTTGTCAAGCCAGGTGGCAGGCAATCAGTAATTTAATTCTTCCATCCTTTTGAGTTTTCTGTCAGCTGTTTCTGTAAGGAACCAATACTTTTTATTGAAACCACTGTACATATAGTGCTGTAAATGCAAGTCATTTATTGGATATGTTGTAGTTAAAAATTAAATTCAGGTAAAAATTAAATTCCTTTGTCACTTTACCCTTATTAGGGTTAGAAGACAAAGGAAGTTGAGAATCAAACTAGGTTAAAATTATTTGTACCTGAATTTAATTTTTAACTGCAACAGATACTTTTAATTTTCCTGCTGTCATAAATACAGGTGACGTGGCTTGATGGACATTCCTTAGTTCAGACAGTGTTCACATGTTTGTACATGCATAACCCATTCATCATTGAGGATCCATGCCTCAAGGTAATCAATAAATATGTTTGCAATTTAATTATCCTGTAGATTATTCTTGACTTTAGTTGTAACTAGTTTAGTCCACCAATAATTATTAATGTATTTGATGTCAATAATAATTTATAAATGATTAATTTATTAATCTTGTTAATTTATTAATATTATTAATTTATTAATATTATAATTAATTGAAGCGTTCTCTGGTTAAAGATTTTTGTTAAAAATAAACTTTTGGCTGCCAAACTACAGCACAAATGAATAAATATATAGGATAAAAATGTGTGAAAAATTACAGTATAAAAATGCGTAATAAGGTGACAAGAAAAACAATTTCATGAATAAAGAAAACTGTTTTAAAAGAATAGAATATTGTCGCGGTAATGACCTACATGTAGCACTGTTATCCGCTTCAGTTGTCATGGCAGGCAGTGTGCCATGACTCAAGAGTTTTTCACACGTGATAGTCTCTTTGTCAATAACTCTTGCATTTTTGAAATCAATTTGATGGTCGTTCATCAATGCATGGTTTGCGACATTTGATCCTTTGTTGATCCCTGGTTACTCTTCCATTTTTAATTAATAATATTATATTTTCAGGCATTCTGTATAGCCATATTAAAGTCCTGTGATGCCATCAAGTCGATTGTAAACAGAGCTCAAGTGTTTGAGGAGGCAAGATTTTATTTATGGAGCAAATCAGTAGTTTCAATTTCTGGTTTTGTAGGTTAATAAGAATGGGTTACCAAGCCACCCCTGTATATGCCCTTAGGTGATGTAAACCTTTCTTCATTTTGCAGGATTTTTCTCCACTCTGGAAATTCCAGTAAAGCTTCATACATTTAACTTCTTTGGCTGCCAACCCCAAGGAAAATTCAATCCCTTCTGTGAAGTTTTAATTTCAGGATTCTAGAAGATATACTAAAAATTAATACATCTTAAATTGAAAGTCTCTGGATGGAACTATACTAACCTCTATAACTGGTACCAAAAAATCATGCATTCCCATACTAATCCTTATACATCAATTCATTTTAACACAATACCAATCATTAGAAGGATTCACTTTCACTTACCATTAGCTCTGGCCAACTGTGAGTTGCAAAGTGTTTGCTAAGTGTGATGAACACCCCTTTCAGTCAAAGAGGTCTGTACAAATTAATTTATTAGGAAAAAATTCACTTTTTGTAGGAAGATTTTCAAGCAATGACTTATGGATTTAAAATGGCAACTCAAGTAACAGAGACAAGAGCAGCAGGTTGGTGTTTTAATAGTTATTATTACTACAATAAAACTGAACATTTCACAAGAAGATTAATCAATCACTGATATATTCTGTTGCTTTCTATCAGGTATGCTTAAAGAAGCAGAAGATGAAGTTGGCAGAAAAGTGAAGGTATTTGACTCACACTAGGATAATACTATCAGTAAATCTTGTCTAACCCCCTAGACAGTCTCTGCTCTAACTTATTTTCTTGTTTTTTTTTTTCACAAGCCGCTGAAAACGACACTGAGAGATGAACCAAACTGTGATTCGGAGTTGCTGCAGGTACAAATATTAATATTGTCTAGTGTGGTCAGTTAAACATCTCTGAATAATACATGTAAATGTAGTTCGTTTTGGCAAAGGAGGATTTTTTCTTGTACACTGTTAAAACCATTCCTCAGACCATACATCATTTGGGGGCTGTTGTTCAGACAAAGAGTAGATAATGCTTTTCAGCAGATAAAACACTATCCAATTGATAAGTGTGACAAGTAAAATTATGCTGTTCACTGGACAGTGGTTAGTGTTATCCACTAGTATCAATTGCTGGGGATATGTTTAAAATGGTATACCTGTCAATTTGTCACAAGAATGAGATTTTTATTTTAGGAGTGGCAGGAACTGACTGTATCCAGAGACATCTGTCATGAATAATCATGTCTGCAGATGCTCCAATTATCTCCAAAGACCTTTACAACATTTCCCATTGTATTTTGCCAAACATTACTCCAGTCCCAGTACTTTCCCTTGAAAATCGGCATATTAGGAGAAATGTACAATCATTTTATTATCTCATCATTTCATTCATTTTCTATATTTAGCAAACCAATAGACTAAACGTTTGGTGGTGTTAGCTACAGCTGTAATGGCTGACGATTCTTAGTAGGTGTGAACATTATTCCGAAGGCATGACTTTTTCCTTTTGACTCATTGGAACTTTAGGACATACAATGTAATCAATAAACTAAGTGTGGGGCATTGCTGCCTGTAGCAACCCCTCTGCCCTATGCTGAAGGCCTGTCAGGGAGGGGACAGGGAAGAGGCCAGCAAATTGTTACACTGGGTTAACTCAACCCCAGGACATTATATGCCAGAAACTATGTCTTCCTTGCAAAATTTGCAAGGTGTACCCAGGTGCCCCTCGGCATCGCATCGTGTTCTAAGGCTTCTTTTCCAATGAGTCTAAAAATAAAAATGTGGTTGGATGGTTTTGTATGAGCCTTGTCAGTAATTTTTTTGACCACACACGACCTTATTGCACACCTGATCATTAACCTTGCATACTGTATTCCTTGTAGAGTCAAGTTAAGAGATACGAAGCTGTTTTAGCAAGATTAAAATTCTACAAATCATTTTACCTCACCCTTGTTGCTCTTGAAAAGACAGAGGTGAGATGATAATCTATATAGTATGTGTATAGTAGCTATTTGCAGATGTGTACACCCTTTGGTTTTCTAATTCAAGTCATGTATGATGACAGGATGTCATATGTAAGTGACATCTTTCTTGACCTAAAGAGTTGTCCGCCCTCACAGAACATTGAGCTTTCTCAATAAATTGCGCATACACCTTACATGTAGGTTGGTATCTGGAGTTAAAACTTATTGAATACCTGTAGTTATGCTTGCAGTTAAGGCCTTGCCAAAACTGAGGTGCAAGTATTTGCATGTTGAACTTACATATGCACTTGCAATGGTAGCCAAATAGACTCAAAAGATTACCTTCAAGTGCATGCAAGTTACTAGAAAAAAGCCTTTGAAGTACTGTACGATGATTAAGCTTTGAGGTGGCTAAATGTCTGAGGCACACATGCAAGTATACGCAAATTGTAAATGTGCATCAACTCTCAATTTTCTTTGGTCAGGCTTTACAGCTCTATCAAGTACTTTTTGCTTTTGACAGTCTCTTTTGACAAATAACAAGTTAGGACAATTTCAAATTTACTGAGTGTGCTTCTTTGAATCACGTTAGGGTTCAGGTGTACCCACTGCCAAGCAGTTGTTAAACACTGCTCTAACGCTCATTGAACCAATTAGGAAGACAGTTGGATTAGGTATCCAACCTGTACCGACTGACGATAACAGACAAGGTAAATTAAATTCCTCATACATGTATTACCGGGTAGGTATAGTCATTTCGCCCCATGGTCATTTCGCCCCCAGTCACTTCGCCCCAACCAAAAGTCATTTCGCCCCATAATCGAAGCCACTTCGCCCCATACAGAAGTTACTTCGCTCCATGTAAGAAATTAGTGAAATGTGTCGTAAACTCTTTGTTTTGAGTGATTTTGAACTTAACACTATGGCATTTCAGATATTGACTACTGCAGCTTCCAGTCGCGTTCGCTTAAACACTAAATATCATGTTGTTCAATGACTTTCCTCAACACGAATTCTTATCCGTTGTAATCTCTCAAATACACTAAATATCACTTCGTTCGACGACTTTCTTATAAATCAAATACAAGGACTAAAAAAACACAAAAGGTTTTGTGGGCAGTTTGTTAAACGACGTGCGTTAAGCCACCAATGGTTTTCGACGTTTTTAATCAAAACAAAGATATTTAGATTCAATAGCTCTACATCAAGGTCAAATATAACTGAAAAGGTTTTACAGGTGGGTGACACTTTACAGGGTAAAAGTCGTTGGATGGTTTTCAAAGCCATCGATCGATCAACGGACTTTGTTTGACCTTGTCAACAACATCAGCATAGCGTGGGGGACAGAGAGAGATTAGGGCAATTGAAACTAACAATTACAAACATGTAGATACAGTCTTGAAAGCATATATACACTATAATTCTTACGTAAGGGAATTTGTGTTGAGGAATGTCATCGAACGAAGTGATATTTAGTGTATTTTGAGAGATTACAACAGACAAGAATTCATGTTGAGGAAAGTAATCAAACAAAATTATATTTAGTGTTACCAAGTGTATTTAAGCGAACACGACTGGAAGCTGCAGTAGTTAATATCTGAAATGCCATAGTGTTAAGTTCAAAATCACTCGAAACGAAAAGTTTACGACAAATTTCACTAATTTCTTACATGGAGCGAAGTAACTTCTGTATGGGGCGAAGTGACTTTTGTATGGGGCGAAGTGACTTTGATTATGGGGCGAAGTGACTTTGATTATGGGGCGAAGTGACTTTGATTATGGGGCGAAGTGACTTTGATTATGGGGCGAAATGACTTTTGGTTGGGGTGAAGTGACTGGGGGCAAAATGACCATGGGGCGAAATGACCGTAATTCATGTATTATTTAGTTGATATCTTTGTATTATGTGTACTGAATCTAATAGCTCAGCTAGGCTAGCTCTATAAAATAGTATTAAAAAATAGAGCCAACAGGAATAAGCAATGGCCCATTTACAAAATGGCTATTCGTCCTCAGTTTTTGATCAAATTGTGTCAACAAGTCTCAAATAAAATAGGGAATTGTTACTTTTTACTATGCTACAGTTCTTGTATATGCAAAGACCAGAACTGCTGTTCTTCTTTTTCCTGAGATAATAAAATATCCCTGTGATGCTTTCTCCCTATCTTGGTTGGAGAGCAGCAATACTTTTTATAGTTAGTCATATACTTGATACCACAGATGTCAGGGGTTTCCTTAATGTTTCCAGCATAAGGGCAAATGGATTTCTTTATAAGAGCTTTCTGGTAAATGGTCAAACCAGGTGGACAAAATCATCATCACAGCAGTCAGTTTGCCCAGTGCACCACCCTTAATAAAACCCCTGAAATGTTAGATTGAGATTCAGATTTATCTTATATTTTCACTATTTGCAAATCTTACACTGATCAAATTACAAATTCATAGAAAAGGAATATATCTAAATATTATTGGAGAAAAAATAATAATGTACAACCAAAACCAATAGTTATTATTGAGATGTGCTCAGCGACCTAAGTAGGTTTAGTTTTCAAGCTGGTTACTGGCATGTGCAAAACACTGAAACAAGAAATATATAATCACATAAAAGGAATAAAAAAAAAGTAGGCTGAGAATGAACAAATCATTAGGCTACCACTCTTCCCTGCACTCTCTTAAGTTTGGGGTAATCATTGAAGTCCAAGTTGCAGTACAGTTGAAGTGCTTCAGTGATAATTAGTTGGTTTGGATGCCATTGTAGGTTGTATAATGGGCTTTGAACCACTTGTCAATCAGAGGCTTTTACCACCGTCCTTCCCACGTTACACTGCTATTTTTGGTCGCCCTCAGGTAAGTGAGTGTGTAATGATAATTATTTAATATGTAAAAATTCTTGACAAAATACCAGCTTATTTTTCCCCTGCCCTTAGTGCAAAGGAATTTAGTCAAATAACTCAGTAGTTTGTGCTCCTGAGGGTTTTTTATTGGCTTAATTCCCATACAAGTTAGACACAAATCTATTTTCATACACTCAAAAAGGCAATTTTGTCTGTAAGCAGAGAGGTGAAGATACTAATGTAACTCAAATTAGTCCTGCCTTCAAACTGACATTTTTCTGGATGTTTAGGCTGTTGAAATTTCACATATTTATATTACTGGTTAATGCACATATACATTGTAAAGTGAAACATTACACAGTGACATGTACAATCATGATGTAGTGTTGATTTTTTCTTTCCTTGTTTTGTCAGGCTGTTGATTATACAGAAGAAATGGTCAAACGATTTCTTCACATCTGCGATGTAGTAAACTATGGATCTCTTCATATTATTATTGTATGTAAAGCTTTCAATTTCTTCTGAATTATTGTTTTTTTAATGCCATTTTAAGATCTTACTGATGCAGATTTTGAAGAAATGCAGTAAGCCATATCTGTATGGACTTCTAAGCAAATATTGTTAGGTCCTGTTTGTGATATTTGCTGCAGATATTAACTCATGATGTATGAGATAAACAACTGATTTTAATCCGCACTTGAGGAGCCCTGTTACAAACACACCATAATGGTAGGAAAGACTTTGATCCCATAATTCCTAGCGACAACACACAGTGCTCTAGACATCCGGGTAACACACGAAACATTACACTGTTGAGCAATTTGTCTTTATTGCCCTCGATGTCATTCCTTTGGGAGATCACATGTCCAAGGAGCGATATTTATAAAAAAATAAGCTTTCAACCAAAGAAGGATAAAAAAGCACTTTATACATGAGTGCTTTATGAAATAGGTGTGAATCGCTCAATAAAATGACATAGTAGGATTGTATTGTACGTTATAATGTCTATGATAATACTTGTTGCCACTTTGGCAGTCAGATTTAAGATGGTTTGGAATGTTCTGAAAATAAAACTAGAATAACATATTAAACATTAATGTACATAATGCATTTTCACTCACTTGACCAGTAGCCAAGAAATGGTGTTTACTCAATAAAAGAGGTAAATTTTAACAGAACTGGTTTGGTTGCCGTGACATCGTAAAATGCTCTTTAGTATAACAGCCACTTTCCCATCAACTTCCATTGGTTTAATAGAGAGTTAAGCTCCTAAACATTATAGCGTGTACATTGCAAATTGACTCACAAGAAAATGAACCCCCTACAAAACTCGAGTTTTCTTTTCATACTGTCCGATGTATTACAAAAATAGCCTGATAAGCCAGCGAAGTATATGAAGAAAGTGTGACTAGGCATAGCTGTCATACAATGGTATAAACATTATTGTTTTACTAAAAGAGTATCAATTGCATTCTATTTGTAGGACTTTATTTCTGAGTTCAGCAAGAAGCGTCCGTGTGTTTTAACACGATCCTATTTGCAGGTATAGATTGTTTTAAGGATTAATCCCTTCTTATTAGGCATGGGGAGTTTTCAGAATAAGCTACTTCAATCATTCTTGCTGGGTACTTGTTGTACAAAGTACAGATATTTCAAAATTTGCCAGACCCAGCACTCAAACCATACCTACTTTTTTACTTGCAAGATGGCACAACCCACTTCCCCACAAGCCCAAGACCACTTTTGTCGTGACCCAGTAGTGCTCCGGCTACCGTGTATGATTTCCTCTTGCTACTCTTTGTCAAATTGAAAATCCTGTAGGCACCTGAAGGTACTACCCTTGACTTTTGTTAATCAGTTTTTTGAGCTTTTTTATCATTAACTATTTACAGTTTTGTAACAAGCACACTATAAAAAATAGACAAGACTAACAAAAGTAAGAGCATAGTTTTCACAAACACCTTGCATGTAGTTGAAGGTGTTTTCATATTATTTTGTAGTAACTTCTGTTTTTGTTTTTCCTGTACAGCTCCTCGTATGGCAGAACAATAACCTCTTAGGAAAAGCCGAGACAATTAGAGATGCTATCAGAGCATTTAACAGTCCTCCATCAATTGCTGAGAAGTAAGGCACTTAGCTTAGTTTACCATGTGGTGTTTGTAAAATTAAAGTCTGATCCTTCTTTTGAAAAGCAACATTGAACATTGAAACATGTTATGTTAAAACGTTGTGTGATAGCTCTTATCAGAATCTTATACTGGCATGGTAGTAATGTCTATATTCAGTAGCTTGTATCAGAAACATATATAGAAAGTTAAAAATTGGGAGCAAATGGGAAGTAAGTGGAAGCAAGAAAAACGATTTTCCCTTCTTTTTGTACTTGATAGCTTCAATACTAAATAAATCAATCAATCAATCAACTTTATTTAACGAGGGTAACACGGGACATTACTTCAACTGAATAACTAGTGGCCCTCGAATTCCCGATCGAATTGGAATTTAGAAATGTTGAATTTTGTGGAGGGAGGAAAACCGGAGAACCCGGAGAAAAACCCTCAGAGCAAAGACGAGAACCAACAACAAACTCAACCCACTTATGGCATCGGGTCTAGGATTTGAACCCGGGCCACATTGGTGGGAGGCGAGCGCAATCACCACTGCGCCATCCCTGCTCCCCAAAGTGCAAAGAATAAGAGAACATCAGTTTTAATGATCGACCAACAATTGTTTTTTGATTGTTACAGGTCCTCCCTCAGTACTAATCCCAAAGCTAATGACCTTGCTGAAAGCTTTATTAGCAGAGCCGCCCGGGTAAGTTGGAAGATAAAAACGGGACTCGGAGAGCGAATGACCCTAGTAGCAAATTAGCCAATCAAAACGTCCAAAGTACCCTGTTTGGAGACCTGGAAAAATCTTTGGGAAATCCTTGGAAGCCAGTTGTAGGGTCTGGCTGCGGTGCTGTCATCAGTTCAGTTTGGTTGATTTCAATCAGCGAATAACGTTTGAGATCTCAGATCTCATTTGACAAAAACTTCTCAAACTCATTAAAGTTAACCAAAGGAAACCGTGAACGTGATGGTGTTGGATATCTGATCTAAATTAGCATAGATTTTCACGATTTTATTTCTTCGTTTTCTCCTTAGTTTTTGTTTCGATCGAGAAGATATATCAAACACTTAAGACCGCGTTTGACCACATTTCCAAACACCTCGAAGTTCATCAAAAACACTCTGCTATGTGTCGTATTTTAAGCTCTGTTTTTGGTGTTTGGAAATGTGGTAAAACATGGTCTTTCGTGTTTGACATATGACTTCTGAACTGGAAATAGAAATTTTGACTAATTTTCAGCGGCCCCTCATGTAGGACTTTTGATTCACCCCCTGCGATAACTTTGCACTTTCCACATTTTTCTGCATGTTCTTGAATTTCATTCTTAGAGGATGTATCCTCAGATGAAAAGTCTCTGCTGTTTTGGAGATACGACTTGTTAATGTTAATTTATGTTGTTTTTCAGCCAGTGAAGTCCATTATCCACGCTCTTGGTCACAATCGTGCTCGACAGAGGGACAAGTTAGCCCATATCTTGGAGGAATTTGCTGCTTTACAAGACGAAGTAAGAGACCTCACCTCAGTTAATACTTCAAGTGATTTACCTCTTTCGGTAGAAAATGTACTAAAGGGTAAAAACTAAATTACCAAGTAGAGCTTAAAAAAGGTGATGTCTATTGCAAGCATGGCACAACCCCTAACTCAACGGGGGTACCAGTTCTTTGCAGGTTAACCCCCCACTTTGCTTTGCATTATGTCAGGTGCCCCCTCGCAGCAAAGACTGCGAAAGTAAAATGTCGAGGCAAACCAGGCTGAAACAAGACTAAAGCATAGCTTTTTAAAGTCTGTCCTCCTCTACTAACTCTGGTCAAACTGCTTTTAAAACTTGTACCCCATTTTAGGCAGACAAAGTCGACGCACAGCTTCATACTCTGCTAATCAAGGTTGAACCTCAGGTAAGTAAAGAATATTAGTATAACTAACATTTATAATAAACGTGATTCAATATTTAACCTGAATTTCAGTCCGTTTCTCTGGTCGCATATTACTTGACTGGGAAGTGATTTTTGAATGAACGTCCTCACACTCATTAATGATTTATCATTTATTTTTCCGTTTTCATTGAGAACACAACATATCAAACACTCAAGACTATCGATTGCTATCGGCAATGAATATCAATGGGAGATTGAGTATAAATCTTCAATTGACGTGGATTGTTACCGATTAATATCACTTATTTGTTTATCGATTGACTACTAATCTTCTACATCTCACTCCCATAATGTTTGAAATTAACCTGTATTCTAAGCGTTTTGACTCCTTTACATCAATCCTTTTTTTCCATAAATTTGACCTTAAGAATGATTAAGGCACAAGCTCCTATTTTCCTTCTGGTGGAAGATAACAGATCTTGTTGCTTGGTCTTGCAGCGTCAACACTTTGCGTGTTTCGGTTCGTGGGTGTTATACCACACCCTGAACATCATGATTCAATATCTTTTATCTGGATTTGAACTGGAGCTGTACAGTCCACATGAGTATCACTATGTGTTTTGGTAAGCTAACTCATCATTTAAGACGGAATCCACTAGAAGTTCGAGTAACAAGTGGACAAAAACCTAGTGCCAAGATTATTTACAAGGTATCGCAAACTTCTGGCCGACTGGGTTATATATCCTATACCAAATGCATCCTCGGAGACCCCTGGGCTGCTAGCCCGGACGATGCGATATGTTTGGGCGAGAGATATTTCCAGGCGAAAACTTTCGCCCGATAATATCTCTCGCCTGAAGATATCGTATCGTCCCGGCTAGCAGCCCATGGGTCTCCGAGAATGCGCATAACTTCGAAAACAAATGTCGAACTTCGTTTGAAGAACTTGAAAGTACTGGTGAAATGAAACTGCCGATGAAATTTTCCGCGTGTTTGCACAATTTCTATGAACTTCAAACTTTAATTTCTCTCGTTTCCCATGGGAAATTGTTTTCGGTGTTATTTCAGGAGATAATTTATATCTTTAACTTTAAGAAAATGTAACAAAGACCTTAAAATGCGTAAAATTATTCTGGTACTGATTTTTGTCCACTAAAAGCTAAAATTGCTCGATTTTCTCTCGGATTTCGTCTCAACAGCATGGACATTTGACTACCAGTAGTCCCTCTTTTGCTCAGTTCGGCGCGCTTCTTGCCCCCAGGATTTCGTGTGGTTATTTTTTTTCTCCAGATTTTCTTTCGCGTCACAGACGACTGACTAAGCGAAAAAGGGACTAAGCGAAAGAGGGACTACTTGGAGTCTACTTGGAGACTTACGGGTTAATTTTGTTTGGTCATAACGTGGTAGGTACAGACCAATGTTCTCACTGCTCCAATGAAAAGTGAAACATCCCCCATTCCCACCCCTAAAGTTTTGGGAATGACAAGGATTTACGTATTAAAAGTCGTTGGAGAGCCTTATCCTAGCTGTGTTTTTTTTGTGTGCTTGAAAGTTCCAGAAGTTGGTTGTTGTCATTATTTACTCCCGGTGGCGATTAATAGATTATGGGTTGGATGTATTTTTCATAATTGACTGTGTCCATTTGTCTCTCTTTGCCTATCCTAGGTACCTGGACTTTTTATTTGGTTGGCACATGACGTGCCTTAGTCGTGCTGAGAAGTTATTGCAGGCTCAAGAAACCGCTTTAGGTACCTGTCTGTCTGTTTGTCTGTCTGTCTGTCTTCCAGACTGTCTGCCTGTTTGCAAACCTACCTACTTGTCTTTCTGTCTGTCTTGTTTCTCTCCTTTGTGTCTGAGATTCCGTGTTAATCTGGTTTAGATTTACTTGATTGATGCCCTGTAGTTCAACTGAGATCACGCGCAATAATTTTGAGGTTGCATCATATTGTGCGCTGTACTGTGAGTTTCTGGCCTTTACTCCTGTATTAGACGATCTCTTTGTTTCCGTTGTTTCTTGTTTGATATTCAACATAACCTAAGTAGCGTTTCTAAGTTAACAGTTGTATTGAACGTAATCTGATTTTTCTTACAGAGCAAAAAAGTGGGCGAAGTGGAAAGAAAAACAAAAAGAAAAAGAAAGGTGAGAAAGTGCAATATGCCGGGTTTTTTTCATATTCTCTTTATTTCAAAAACTTGTTTGATATGTATGACAGCAGTCAGCGAAGAATAATTAATCCTACATATTTCTTCTGTTTCCATATTACTGTGGATACCGTAGACTTCTGACATCTATCATTCCAGTTCCGTAGGTTTAATGCTTTATTCCCAGGACAAT
>Ga0126337_10001196_pt1 | contig 15282 bp, 10 predicted proteins | sample DipCmetagenome_FD_92527 | JGI IMG/M metagenome (GOLD analysis project Ga0126337, IMG submission 92527) | Coral microbial communities from La Bocana,Puerto Morelos, Mexico - Diploria C A metagenome | ecosystem: Host-associated > Invertebrates > Cnidaria > Coral | place: La Bocana,Puerto Morelos... | reverse complement strand
TGTCGAATGTTGGTATAACCAGTTATTTATTATTTACTAATTATAACCTCAAGCATGTCAAGTGCATGTCTAATTAACGAATGGAACAAGATTTGATGAATTGAATGTCGCAGCAACTCTCTCGTCGTCTACACTTTCTTGCAGAAATAGCAGTCTTCCTCAGCACCGGGCAAACAGAGGGAATGAATTACACTGAATGGCTTACAAGCAAAGGACGATGGAAAACGTCTTGGTAAAAGCTGGTTGACTGTCAAGGAAATTTCATCAGTCTTGCATAATGGCACAGGTACGTTTGGGGAAATTAAAAAAAAAGATGTGACAAAACCAACAAAAAGGCGGCCAAAATTCTGTCAGAACTTGTAATGATATGAAAAAAAGATAGACATTAAGTAGATAAGTGACTGTAACTAATTTATTGAAAGGCTGTTCGTTTTCCTTCTATAATTGCGACATTGATTTTGCAGTACACCACAACATGGATACGTTCCAAATTTTCCAAATTGTTCTGGGGATCCGTCTAATAGGGCCACAGGAGTAAATGAAGAAACAAAGAAAATAAGATATAGGTTGATAACAGCTTCATCTCTTATTTAATTTAAAGCAAGCCTCTTAATGCGAAAAAATATTTAACTTGAATATGAAATTCGCCCTTTAGTGAATTACAAACGCAAGACCATTACTAGTTTTAGAAGAAACTGTTCTGGGTCACTGAAAATAAAAGAGAAAACAATATTTATATTTTTGGATTTAATTGATAATGCATAATTTGAACCTCTTACCAGCTAGTTAATCATTATACGTGATATTAATTTGTGCGTCTGTTAGTTAGATGTAGCATCGTTTAGGATGTTCATACAATGTTCTTTGCAACATTGACGGAATATGGCATTAATGGTTCTTGATTCTGGCGAGTGGAACAAATTGGTTTAAAGGAGATCAGGTCACGGTATTTTGAGATTTTTAGGCTCGTACAAAGTCGCCTTTAAATGGGAGAAAACCTGCAAATGGTAGTTTACCATGATAGAAAAACACCAAAGAGATAATAACAAGCCATAAAAGAAAAAATATTAGGTTTAGGATGGCGAAGTGACACGGATTGCAAACGAGAAAACTTGAAATATTTATCCCGGCTAAGCGTTTAAAGATGCGAAAATCACGGCCTCAAGGAACCGTTATATAAGTAAGTCACGGGTTTATAATTTTGTGCGTTTGATCAAGAATTTTCATGCTTGAGGAATTCCTCGTCGAAGATAAGTAGCTGGGATCAAAATTATTCTTTTATTGGATCATGAGAGTTACACAGCCCATCACGAAGCTAAATATGGATATCAATGAAAGCAGCTGTGATTCCTTCTCCTAGCTAATGCTCTCTTGTGCTGTGCACATCTATCAAATGCAGGGGGTGCTGCGGTTTTGTTAAGGATCTGCAGTAATCAATGAGACAAAGTTAAAGCCTTTATGTCGTCACATTTGAAACAGTGTTCCTGAATGGACATCTCGACTAACACACTGAGACTGAACGGGAGGAAGGAGATTCTTTCGTCTTCGACTGAGTTCTTGCTTAAATAATTAGGTTTCGGTTTCTCAGACTTTCCATCACTACAATGGCCACTGAATCACGTTAGTCGTTCGCTATCTGTCTGTCTTCATCGTCACTTATAACTATTTTTGTTTATTTTACCTCATAACATATTGTTTTTCACGTTTCGCCTTACTAAAAAAGCAATTATTTCAGGGTTTCCTTTAATTTGAATGTAACTTAAGTTGTACATCAGTAAAATTTCTTAAATCATCTTGCCACACATATATATGTCACCTTTAATGTTAAACGCTGTGTTTGACGTAACTTGAGGTGCCTCTAGCACCCATTGAGACATAACATAACGGGGGCATAACGGGGTTTTTGTCTGCATCTTTTAAACAGGTTCAACGGCAGTTTAGATGAGGTTTTAGTTCCATGGAGTTGTTATCAGGTTTGGAATGCGGAAGAAGCAATTTTGTCATTCTTTTGGCCTTGCAATTCCTGTGCAAAACAGAAGCTACAACAACTTCGACGTAAATGGCACCTTCTTTAATTTTATTAGTTAGGAAATCGAGTTTTAGTAAAAATCTACTTGTGTTATATGGCGAATGCTGGTCTCTGATTGGCTAATCTACTCAATATCAATTCCAGTGTAGATAGTTAGTTGAGTAGCTTACCAGTGTGCGTTTTGTAACAAATTAAATGATGACTGCGTTTTTGCGTTTTTGTGAAGAGGATTTAGATAACGTGTTTTTAAACGACTAGTAGATTTATACTAAAATTAGATTTTTCACCCTTAATTCAGTTATAGTTGACTCGGGCTGCGCCCTCATCAACTATCACGCGATACAAATCTCGAGCTCATAATCTAATTATTTAATAGAAACACTATCTCTATTTTCTAATTTATAATGTTGATCACATGGCTTCATAGTTTTACCATCTGCACCCTCCCCTCCTCGTGTACCGACTTCTTGCGCAACATTAACACACAAGTTAGGATAAAGCAAGAAGTTTGTGGATGCTCTTGTAACAGTGTAAGGGACCTTGATTCATGGGTGTGGCTGTAAGAAAGTGATACGGAAAATTGTAATACCTAGCTCTCCATGTCTGCATGAGCTTGTAGTTTTTGACAGCACCGGATGACTTTTTGCCTTGTCAATTTATCAGGAACCAAGAGTTTTGCTTTCATCAGGACCGCGAAGGCTCCTCGCATTTGCAGCCTTTCAAAAATGAATCATGGCAGACGACGTCGCTTGGAGAGCTTCTTCAGCAAATGCTCCAGTGTTATGATTCACGAGTTCGGGTTGAACATGGTGGAAGTAAGTAAAAAGTCTAACAATATGAGGCGAATACAGGATTTTTCTTAGGAGGGGATGTACCACTTTGGACTGGCGTAACTGACTGGTGATTTTTTGGACTGAATGTCAGTTATATTAGAAAGCCGCATTGGAGGAGGGCTTGCGGGTTTTGTATTATTATCTCATTAAGACTATTGATTCCCTTTCCCCCTGGGTTGGATGCTATTCAACAGACTTCTCTCGCTGGTTAAATCCTTCACCCAGCCATTATCTGTATTTATTCTCGGTTTTTTTACAGCCACGACGTTTTGACACGCTAACCAATTACGGTTTATCGGTACTGAACTAAAATATCCAGCCCTTGGGTTGAGAGAAGCCTCGCATAGTAAGATGTCTTCCCTAAAGGAAACAAGAGAGACGGATTTTGAACAGGAAAAGTATTCTATTTTCAACTTAACCTTAAACCCTTGGCCTTCCAGATACCAACTGTTCTAATATATTCTCTTGTTCCAGGAGGTAATCCCACAACCGTGGTCGTCAGTTTATATATTTTGTCCATCGGGAATTTCCAAGTTCGCGACATGGTAAGAGACGTAGGACTCAAGACGTAAAAGCCAACGTTTGTACACAAAGTGCAGATGACGAAACAAACGCATTCTTGCAATGGAATACTCTAAACAAACACACGTACTAAATGCGGTGACTGGGTTCCTTGTTAAAGTTACAACATTGACTTTTAAGCAGAGTGAATAGAAATGTTCTTGTAATTTTACTGATGATCTTCCTGATGATCTTCTTTGTTACATCTTTTTTTTTATCTGGGTTAATGTTTTATAAATGTTCTTTATATATGTAGCGTGTGGCGTTTAATGTTCCCTAAACGGTAACCAGTATGGACTATCTGACCTGCCCTTTAATTTCGGAGCACTATTCCTGATTCATGCTCCCAAACTTATGATGGTCCAACCAGAAGAATTATTCAGTCCCGCAATCCCGCCACAATTTAAGCCCAGCCCCGCCATCTCGCCATCTCATCACAATGAGTCCAATGAGAATGTTCCTCCCGGCCGCGCCTGAGTTGCAGTTTTCCGCGTAATGAACGTAACCTGTGATTTTCTGTTTTTCATCTCCCATCCTGCCATCAATTTTGAAACTATTGCATCTCTCGTCTTGCAAAATGAACAAACCTCAACTGCCGAATTATTTCTTTATCCCGTATTTCGCCATTAATTGTCTGTCATCCCGCTTCACGCCTCCAGTTTTCCTGTCATCCCGCCAAAAGTACGTTGGACTCGGAATTATCCCGAAGTCGTTAAAGAGAAAACCAGTGAGAAGTATTTTAAAGAATTTTTTCTCCTTTTTAGGATTTTCAGTTGTCCTTTTACTTCAGACAACAGTGGCAGGATTCTCGTTTGGCTTATGGGAATCATTTTCATGAAGAAAAAATCACTTTGGGTGGAGGAATCCTTGAACAGTTATGGCTTCCTCAGACGTATTTTGTCAACAAGAAAGGATCCAGCACAAGTGTGGATGCAAATTTTTTTGTTCGAATTTTTCCCGATGGATCATTGCTTGTAATTACCAAGTAAGTTCTTCAAACTGATTAATTATTCATCAAGCTTAGACAATCAAGGAAATCATGGCGGTGTTTTTGGATGTTTGATCTTAATGAACATAGATTTTTACGACTGAGAAGGTATATTAAACACTCAAGGGAGTGTTGGACCACGTTTCCAAACAACTCGAAGTTAAATTGTCAAAAATACTCCACCACTTGTTGTGTTTTCAACTCTCTTATCGATGTTTGGAAATGTAGTCGAACGCTGTCTTGAGTATTTGATATGTTACGTAAAAAACCTCTTCATAATGGAGACTGACTAAAAAAATTAAATTTTCCCCAGTAACTTTACACGGTTGAATCTACCCTCACATTTATCTGGTTTAGCGTGCATTCCTTATTTTTCTTTATTTAGAAAATTGTTCTGCTTGGCCAACGAGGTGAGGTACTGATGACAAATCCAAACTACGACGCATAAACAAGATTTCGGGCTAAAATTACAAGCTATAATCATAGACAAATGTTTGGGACATATTTGCACTTTTGGCGCTTTCACACACAAGCCGTGAGAACATGTACCTTTACCCTCGCCTAACCTCTGCCCCCCTCCTTACATACAATATTGAAAACTAGTAGCTGCAATTTCTCCTGAGTTTCAACAACGTGGGGAGGGGATGAAACAGCAACGCGTTTTTAAAAGGGTAACAGTTCTCTTGTTTTCTCTTGGTCTCGCAAGTTCTACTGTTATAAATGTTATCTTTGCCACTACCTGCAAAGAAACTCCACTCCGTCAACACTTGAAGAGTGACAAGGATCCTCAGATTGCCTCTAGAGATTTCCGAAGACTTTCCAAAGATTAATCGGTGGAAAACATTCCGTTCCGAATGTATATTTATATTCGGGAAGAATTCCCCAAAGTCTGAAGATATTTTGACTTGTTAGCTTTTTCTCTTTCTTCAGAAATACACTTACAATGGATTGCTACATGGATTTAAGAAACTTTCCATTTGATGTACAGAAGTGCAACTTGACAATAGAGAGCTGTAAGTTTACCAGACTGTAACAGGCCCAGGAGAAAAGGTTTCTTAGCCATTTTGGTCAGAAATAGGGTATCGATTTTGGCTTTAATTTTTAGCCTTAAATGAGGTATGGTTTTTGTCCTCTAGTCTTGATTAGGTATGATTTTTCGAAGAAGCTATCCTATCTAATAAAAGTGTATTAACATTGCCTCTAACATTGAATGGAATTTTTGGTCAGGTCATAAATAGGGTAGCTTCTAGCTTATTTTGGGAAGCGGGCCGCACACCCAACCCGATTTTACTGGGCGTAGTCCCCAGTCACCAGGGACTATAACTTGTTGGGTCTTATTCAAAGAGATCTATCACCACTTTTTCAGGTTTAAAGGATAGATTCCTGATTTGTGAAATGTTTTGTTTGTTTTCCAAGTTGGTTTTACCACCAAAGATGTCGTATACAAGTGGATTTCAAGTAAGAGTACTGAAGCAGTAGAGCAGGATCCTGGACTCACTACATCAGAGTTTGACATTGGTCCGATTAGAATATTTGAATCTGCTACAATGTATAAAACAGGTAAACGAACACAAGTCATGGCTGACGAATTTACAATATGACTTCAAAAGAGTTGATTAAGCCCGTATTTTTTGTCACCTAAGTTGCCAAACGTGGCGTATCCAGCGAGACTGCGTAGTACTCCCCTGTTGGATAATAGGAACCGAAAATTTTTCAGATCGAGAAATTCCCTTGACAGTTTTCAGTTTCAATGAAAACAATTACACCCCAAAATCAGAATTACATTCAGTAAAATATGGCTGCTAATATCTTATTTGTATATTTTTAGGTTTATTTTCAAGCCTAAAAATGGAACTGAACTTCCAAAGAAGATCTGTTTATTACCTAATACAAATTTACATTCCCAGTGGCATGATAGTAGTGTTGTCCTGGGTGAGTGTTTTCTCAGTACAGTACTAATAAAAGATTAAAGGTATTTTATAGCAAGTAGGGTAATAAGCAACTCATTTTAATGTTTTCATATAGAATAACATTGAAGCAAGGCTGATTACTATGTAAAAAGCAGTAACGCGAGTACGACATGAGTTTCAGCTGAAAGCCAAGAATTGCAATTGTGGACAGCTGTCACTCGTTTTGCATTTGAAGTTGACCAATCCGCAAACATTTGCATCCAAGTTTCATCTGAGGTCATTACCATGTTAATTTATTGGACAACTGGCCTTCGTTCTGGTTGGTACATTTTTCTGCTGCTATACCTTGCTGACGAAACCCAGCCAGGTCGAAATAATTGTCTACGGCTGCAATTGTTTCCTTTCAGTTTGGACTGTCGTTGTCGCGTTAAGTTTTTTGCATAGTAAAGCAACTTGCTTCATTGTTATTCTATTTCTTTGTTCACTAGAGATTCTACATATACCAGCAACATTTGTATTGTATAAATTTTGTTTTAATTTGACGTCATGGCAGCCATATTGGTGTTTTAAAACAATAAAACGGCGGCCATGTTGTTGTCCCAAACCAATACTGCGGGAGTTGAACTCTTTTCTTATATTAACAGTTTTTTGTTCCAATAAATTTGCATCACTGCTGGCCACGTAAATGAATCGTTCACAAAGGGAACAAAGCTGCGAGCGAGTGCCAAAAAATAGGGAGTAGGGGGTGGGGGTATGGCAAGATTCCTTTCCTCCCCAGCCCCTCCCTCTTTTCCTCCTCTTTTTGCTCACCCAATGCGCGCTCGTTTGCTCGCTCGCTTGCTCGATTTCACCGCCTGGAAAATGGAAAAAAGCGTCTGCTACGAAGGCTAGTGGCAAGTGTATAGTAGATTCCTTTATATGGAGAGTTACTTGCCCTAATGTTGCTCCTAATCAAATTTTCTCTTCACGGCTCATTTCCACAGATATCTTTCTGGATAGATAACCAGTCGATTCCAGCAAGAACAGCGCTTGGTATCACCACAGTGCTCGCTATGACAACACTCTTATTTGGTGTTCAGTCCTCGCTCCCGAGCGTGCCGTACATCAAAGCCGTGGACTTATTCATGATTGTCTCATTTGCTAACGTTTTCGCTGCACTGGTGGAGTTTGCGGTTGTGAACTACACAAGCATGCGCGAAAAAGAGAGGAAGGAATCAAAGCCATCGAAAAATACGAAAAATAAATACACTGTGGTAAGAAAATCTCACAATTATACTGCCAAATTTAGTCTTATCGGTTGCATGACTTGTAAGTTGTCATACGTTTATTGCAGTTCACGTGCTTCTGGGGTTTACCACTGGCTACATGCTTCCATACTCTTCTTGCCGGCTACATGTTTTGGCGCGCTTGTTGCTGGTTTCGGGCTTACTACCGGCTACGGCTACGTCGTTCTGATTGGTCAGTGATGATATGTCACTTCGTCAACATGTTCTCGTGCGACATATGTCGCCGGCAACATGTTCTCATGCGCTGTGTTCTTGAACTTGTCATTGACTACTTTTTTTGATTTGCGTACCTATCCGTTACCTCGCTTTTTTGCGTGTTTTGTAATGATTCTCTCAGTGCCAGCACTTCAATGTAAGTTTTAGGAAAGGAAAGTTTTAGGATAGGAAAGCCTCAACTGATATATACCTTAACTCAACAGAATCCTGACATTGTTATGCTAAACTTCCGAAATTTATCTTACGAAATTGACGCGGGAAACGAGCATCATTTACAAAATGGCGTGACCCAAAATGGCGTGTTCCAAAATGGCGTTACACAAAATGGCGTTACTCAAAATGGAGCTATCGTCAATAATATTCGTAACTCTCTTCACAAACGGGACGTACAGACCAGCAATGGTACTGTTGGTGAACACAGCCCAGCTGAACAAACTTTTCTGTCACGTGATTACCCACATGTGCAAGAACCTCCATACAAGCGACCAAACAGGTGCCGCTGGAGATGTAAAATCACAGCCAATGCTATAGATGCTTGGTCACGCGTCCTCTTTCCGTTAGCATATGGGCTTTTTATAGTCGCTTATTGGATAATTTATTCATCGGCAAACACGGACAAGAAGAGCCAGTGAATAGGAGGAAGTGGGAATATGCATTAAATTTTCTTATTAGCACATACGAGTAAAAACAAAGAATTCACTGACGTGTTGGATGGAAATTTACAAAAAAGTAAAATGACTTTTTCCAAAGGCCAGCCACCTCACTCGTAAGAGGTTTTAACCGGAATCTCTTTATTTATATATGGAGAAATTGAAGGCATGACTTGAAATTTTTCTTCGCCTGGAGCGAGAAAAAATATTGGAATCCTCCATTAATTTACGGTTGAAATTCTTGTATATACCATTTTGGATGACAGACCACGATTTGAAGTTTCAAAGACATTTGGTCATCTAATGAAGACCAAGATTCCTCGAGACAATGAGAAAGATAGAAGTCTGACTAAAAAGCATAAAACATTTTCATGGAATATTTCTCTCTCTAGGGACTATAATTCTTACATGGTTGACAAGGCAGAGTCCACACCGGCCCCGGACACATTTGACAACGCAGCTTGCTTTTTTTTAACGGTTAAGCCTACCATCTATCACGAAAACGTGGCTTTTAGAAAACACTCAACGGTAAACATTTTGAAAACGTAACTTTTCAAAAACGATGACGTCACAATAATCACGTGATTTCCCTGGACGAGTTTTCCTCAACTGCAGGACACATTAATTAAAAATTACAGGTGATTGTTAGGTTTTGAAATAAGTACAATTTGGTTTTAATTGCAAAATCAAATTGCGATGTATGTTGCGAAAGTTTAGGGGTTAAACCAGTCTTTGTAGGTCGTCTCGAAGCTTAAAGGCTCGATCGCAGTATGGACAGGACATTTAACTTATTCAACTGGACCCCCCATGCACATTATAGTCAAGTCGAATCACTGTCTCCAGATCTGAATATAATACAACCTGTTAATGCTAAAGGGTGAAATTTGTCTAACAGTAATCTCCATAAAAATTAAATTAAAGAATTCAATATAAACATTTAATTACTTTGCATTCGCTATTTTAAAGATAAGATATTTTAAACTGAAAGGTTGATCACTGTCCTATTACGAAAAAGAGAAGAAATCGGCCTCTCTTTCAAGATGAGGCTTGGTGTTTCCAATTCTCCACAGGAAAAAAAGATGGCGGCTGTATATTTTACCACAATGCCATGCGAGCCTTACATAACTCATAAAGTATAACGGGAAAGTCATATTTTTGCAATTTTTGCTCCTGTGATAACTACATTTTGTATGCTAGGTTTGAAGGTGTTAGAATTTTTCCTTACGTTGTTGAAGTTTTCGTGCGCTAAGAATTATGGGTAAATGTATCACTCGCCATATTTTTTTCCTACCGAGTATTTATTTTTTCTTTCATATGTACATAGACCTCCTTCAAGTAGGAAGATTTTGCACCGGCTCGTTCATGATGACGGATTCATTAAGAACAGCGATAACAGCTTTGTGATGTAATCCTGAGAATTAAAATATCTTGCTGTAAATAATAGGAATCAATTGCACTTATAAATAAACCTCAGATTAACCAAAGATTTAATAAAACATGTGTTAATGCAGCTGTGCTTTTTTTCCTTTGCACGATATTTCTCAAATAAAATTTATTGAAATAAATTAGCTCTAGGAACTTAATGAAACCTTTATTTTGTATTTTGTATCTTCAAACATGATATATTCAACAACGGTATTTGATACCTATATATAATAATAACAATAATAATAATAATAACAATAATAATAATAATAATAATAATAATTTCTTACTTACATTCTTATATTCTTAAAATAGTATTGGAAAAACATGTTTCTCACAATAGACTCATATAAGGTAAACCTACTTAAAGTATTTCTTTGTCAGTGCTATCTTTCTCGAACAAATATCTTCAAATCGTTTTTCCGTCGAAAAATCTGTCCACTAGAACTGTCTGAGCCCGCACTATTTCATGATCTAGTAGCGTGACGTACCCATGGCGACAAGATGAACTGTGTGGAATTGTTTTGAGCGATTTCTGATTGGATGCGATTTGCCACGAACAACTTTTGTACTCCCTAAGCGTAAAACTACACCAAGGAAAGTTTCAGAATGTACGGTTTGATTAAATAGAAATTGAATATCAAATTGGAAAGGACAAACAAGGGCATCCGCTGACGATAAAACAATTACAGATACAAGTAAAAAATACATCGCTATAATTCCTAACCAATTTTCAAATGTTTTCATATACTTCGAATTTCGAAAGAATCCTTTTTGAGTATGAAATTTGCAAGCTCCTTTTTGATCCAGTTTTACTAGTTTAAGTTACGTTTTTGTGTTTTTTTTAATTAATCGTTGTAAAGCGTCCCTGGCACCACTGTGCCTGTAATCTTTCTTGAGCACCTGATGAAAATAATGACTGGCTTCTTTCAGTGAACCCTTAAGCTCCAGAATCCTGCCAAGGGCATACTCAGCGTCCGTGCTGTGAATATCATGAGCGAGGATATAACGAACCTCGGACTCAGCAGATTCAAGCTCTCCCTGGGAGGAGACGAAACGAAACTAATTTAGTAAACATGTTGTACAATACAAGGACACATTGACAACAATAACAACAACAACTACAACAAACTAACAGTAATAACGACATTCTAGAGTGGTTTCAAATGAGTGTCGTAGAACCAAGATCAAAGAAATCACTCTAGCCAATAACAAAAAAGCATAGACAATCCAGTGAACCAATCAAAACTCGAAGTAATATCACGTAGCTTATGTGAAGCGCGGGAAAACGTGTGTGGACGAGTCATCATTGCTTCTGATTGGATAAAAAAGTGGTGCGAAATTTCTAGGCCAATCGTGTAGCGCGGTGATGCCAAACCAATTACTTTTCGACACCAGTGAAAACCACTCTGTTTAACAACAACAACAAAGACAAAGAAAAAGTACTTTTACTTTAAGAAGGTAAATTTGAACAAGTAGGCGACGACCATCTAAATCCGAAGGTTTTAATTTCACTCCTCTTTGTAAGTATTCTTCTCCCTGAAGAAAAAAGTGTAATAAAACATTTTTTTGGAGATTTGACATCTTCCGATTAGAATGTTAACCCTGAAAGACTAGTACAGAGATAAATGGGAAAGGTTATGCATATCACAATACGCTTTTGGAAGTAAAGAAATAATCTCAGCTGTTATTAACAGTTTACAAAATTGCAATCAAAGAGGCCTGAAAGCAGTGCGATGATCTACGCCCAGAGAGGGGCGTACTCCCAGAAAGATTGGGTGGGGGTGTGCGATACGCCTCCCCAAGACCAAAATCTGCAATTTTTCCTACTCTATTCATGATCTGACCAAAAATTCGATACCCTGTTTCGGGCCTCCCTTATAATAAATTCCTTGCTTGACAGCGATGAAAAAGGGCTTTTGTCTTATTGATGATGATAAAAAAGGAGCCTCCTAAAGACTTGAGTGTAAAAAGAAAACTCTGTTTGAGACCAAATCAGTGGCCAAAATCGATACCCCAGTTATGAACAAAACGGCTCTGTGAAAAACAGCACCCTTTAATTTAGGGCTGCACATAAAAGGGTGTACCCCCGAGGTCCCTACCAACTAGTTTATACAAGGGGAGCAATGTCGATTTATGAGCGTTTACCTTCTTTATTGCTTTTTCGCTTCCATTTTTTACTTTTCTATTTAAAACAGGAAGGATAAGCATCTTTCCAAGTGAAAGAAATGGCAGTGGATCCGATGGTGTCAGCTGTGTTGTTGTTATGTACCTTTCCTCTGCTTTCTATAGTCAGGAAAAAAAGGTTTGCCGTTGAAGTAATTGAGGTTCATTGTAAGTAAAATAACAAACCCTAAATTGAGATTATTCGCGGCCAAAGAAGAGAAATGTGAAATCCAGTTTTGAGGTAAAATCTCTAGAAATACGCGCAATTTGATAACGCTAATAATTACACTCTATTTTTTCATCCATAAGCTTTGCCGCGCCAAATAATGAAAACAACGCTATTCCCGCCATTTTGCACCTCGGTCGAAAAGCCCGGAGGCGCGGACAAAAAAAACAGGAAAGACAGGAAATCGCGACCCATGTGAAGTGAAAGTATTATTTTGCCTTTTACCTTTCGTTTTCCAAGCTTTTCCAGCACAACGCCATGAAAATAATTGAGCTGTGGATGGTTAGGCCTGAGAGAAAGAGCTTTCTCATACTGAACATCCGCTTCGTGGAATCTTCCCGTCACTCGTAACAAGTGGGCAAGGTTTATGTTGACGTCTGCACTGTTAGGTTTGATTGAAAGGGCCTTTAAGTAGCATTTCTCGGCCTCCTGGGCTCTTTCTATGGAAAGAGAAGGACTACTAGGTTATGGTAGGTAAAATCTGCATTCGTTTCTAGGGAATTAAAGAAGACTTCGACGGCAATAGCAACGGCAATGTCGCTAAAGCAAAGGTTTAACCGTCCAGAACAATGGCTTTGTACGTGCGTTATAATTCTAGATACATTTCATAGTCGTCCTCTACACAACATGTAATGCTTGTTACAGTTACAGATGGAAATTGAAATGTTCACCATAAGTCAGGATCCTTCGACGACAGAATTCCCAAACGCTTTAGTGGTAAAAAGCCATCTGAAGCAGGTCGATCACATTCTTCGTTTAATGTTTTCATACGGAAATTATGGTTTCTCTATTAAAATATTGACAGATGTTTGTTTCGATTATAAAGAAAATGAAACTCAGCATAGCTGTTCACTATCGTTTAAGCCTAATAGGATAAGATTTCTACCACCTCTTTTGTAGTCTAATGGACGTAATTGCTTCTGTGAAAAGCTTGTACGAGGTTCGAATTACTGACGTCGCCATCCCTTACGAAAATGCACATCTTAAGCATTTTGTTTTTGGCGACACGACGGGACCCGCGAAAGTTTCCCGCGTCCACTGCCGTTGCCGTCCTGGCCTTCCCGTCCTCGTATCTTAAGGTCCCTATCTTCATGAAACGACTGTGCGGAGAGCGTGAACCACAACTGATAATTTCTAAAATTTATTTCTCGAGATAGTTTAGACAAAGAGAAACAAACGAAATGACTTCAGAGTATCGCGAAATTTGTAGGTAAAATATAAAGTCATTTTATCGATGTTGTCCTCGGCTTCGGAGAAAGTTTCGGGTATTCCTGCTCTACCAAATAAACATGGAACTTGTTAACGGATTGCATGATGTTATTCTTTTAAGGATTTAGTAGCTTTACAAATTCTTACTTGTATTTAGGAGCACTAAACCCAGGTTTTCCCAGGCGGCGACGTAATGTGGCCTCAGGCGCAAGGCCTCACGATAATGATCCTCACAAGATAAGAGGCCCTGTAAAGTAAAAATCATGAACTTTGTTAACTCTGTAATAGGGTGAAGAGAGCCTGTGTTCACCTGAGGATAAAGGTCTGGCAGCAGCGGGGTTTCACGACACTGCTGATTTTGAGAGTGCAAATGGAGGATCATATGAAGGGGAATTTGTGAACTGAATAAAGTTAATTAAAGTTAATTAAGAGGCATACGGACAAATCACGTTAGACCATGCACTGAAGAGAAACGAAGGCACGAAGACACGAAGGCGCGATAGCACGAAATCACGAAGGCGCGTGTTCGGAGACTATCATGACTCACCCTACTTGCCAAAACATTTCCTAACGTAACATGAATCTTGGCGTTCATTGGATTCACTTTAAGCCCCGATCTTGCCAAAGTCTCCTTGTTTTGCCACTCTGAATTGCGGTGTACAGTTTTCAAAGAAAACAGCAACAGAAGACTGTAAACAAACATCATGCCGGCGATATTCAGACCAAAACACCAGTCTTTAGAGGAAGTTTCTTGTGTAACACTTTCGTCGGGGTCCTTCAATTTGAAAGAAAAAATTAAAGAGAGTGAGCTAAGCTAAAATCGTCCTACAAATGTTGTTGCTATCGTAAGCAAGAGCAATGCCGAACTTCGTAACACTTGATGTTCGAGAAAAGTAGCTTAAAAGTTAGCTCAAAATAGCGGAAACATAACAAGACAAAAAACAAACCACGCCAAGCTAACTAGACCTGAAAAAAATTTGGATCTGGCCGGGAATACTGTCGATCAAGATTATATCAAAAGTCTTTGTTTTAACCATACAGAAACAGGGGCCTTAGCAGAGCTGTTTAGCCTTAACAGAGGCCATTTTTCTGAGTACTCAAACATTTAATATAGGTTTCTACAAAGCGCTCCTCCGATGCATGATGCAGTGAAATAGGGAGATGCCTGATAAAGCTTACACCACATACCAGATACCCAGTCTCCGATCAACTATCTGGGCGGCATGGATAAGGTAAACCCATAGGAAAGTTAAGTGCCGCTTACCTTCTGTGTTGAGAATTTCTCATGCCTTGAATCTTGAAACAAGATTGAAATTCCAAATGGAACGAGAATACACAGGCCCATACTTGGAATGTAAAGAATTCGTTCAGCGACAACAAATCCCACCGGAAGGAGCAGATTGGAAGCTGGTAGAAATGGTATCATGATCATAGATAGTGAAAACAACACGACACGTCTTCTGTGTAGAGAATCAAAGTCATTCTGTAGAAGAAGAAGCAACACATGTTAAGACCGTCTGCACTACACTGGAGCAATCTGAAAATAAAGCTTTATTTCTACAATTAGGCCTACCGTCCCCGGGGGGGGACTCCCATATAAAATGGACGGGGATGTTCGTCGGAAATTTTGAATTTAACCCCTAAAAGAGACCAATCTGGACGTGGCCGAAGCTTATACAGACCCCTAAAAGAGTAAATATAAAGAATCAAAATTCTTTCTTTTTTGTTATTTCTTCGCGTGCAACCCTAAACGAGACCTTGACGGCTAAAAATAATAACATTT
>Ga0126337_10001195_pt1 | contig 15283 bp, 7 predicted proteins | sample DipCmetagenome_FD_92527 | JGI IMG/M metagenome (GOLD analysis project Ga0126337, IMG submission 92527) | Coral microbial communities from La Bocana,Puerto Morelos, Mexico - Diploria C A metagenome | ecosystem: Host-associated > Invertebrates > Cnidaria > Coral | place: La Bocana,Puerto Morelos... | reverse complement strand
TGAAGGAGTTCGGTCACGGTCAGGATATTTTGAGTTAGTTTGGCTTCCTTTTTAAATTGAAGGAAACCTGAAATTAATAGATAAGTAAGATAAAAAAATGCCAATAATAAACGATAAAGAAAAAAAGAACGGTTAAATGGGTTAATATCGACGACGAACAAGAGAAAATTAGGCTAGACTTTTTCAATATGGGCAAACTGTGGCCTGGACTCCATTTCCCTTTTAGCGCTAATATTGATCGACATCTTACTTCTCCACAACTACTTACACAAAAGACACAGATTATGAGAATTTACTGTGTGATCAGACGAAGCTGTTTTACTTCCCCAACCAACTTTTCCAAGCGTTACGTTCTGGCGTTAAAAAAGGGGGGAGCTATTGTAAATGTAGATTAAAAGGAAGGGAAAAAAGCTTGTTCGTTCATGATTCCTCTCGTGCGCTTGACTAGACATTGACCAAGTTCAGGGATATCTGAGGGTATTTTTTTGAAATCGACTAACCTAACCAGGAAAAACTAAAAAAATTGAGAAAGGGCTTCAAATTTCTCGATGAAATGAGGAAAAAAATGTTTGATTAAACATCACACCCAATTCCAGGCGAGAGTGCAAACATGATACCCTATTTCAGAGCAAAATAGTGAACAAATGTATGCCTTTTTCAGACCAAAAACCAGGGACGGCGGAGCCGGGGGGGCTGGGGGGCTTTAGCTCCCCCACTTTTGAGGAGGATGACATTTTTTTGTTTTTGTTTTAGTATATGGTACGTATAAAGAAATAATTATTTCAAGAAGTATCTCGCGGAGAATGCTGTAAACACGATTTCCGAGCCTCTAGATTTCAAAATTTTCTGAGGGGAGGGGATGCCCCCAGACCCCCCTACAAACTCGCGTCTCCGGCGCTCGTTCTCAGTCGATTTTCAGCCTCCACTTAGAAATACGCTCCGCCGTCCCTGAAAACAGCTGAAAAAGGTTACCCTTTGACGCCACACTAGGTAGGCTCGTGTTTATATTTTCTTTTATAGTCTACCTCAACACTGGCGTGTAATAAAAAACGCTTTAATTACTTATACGATTACTACCGAATACGCTTCGGCTTGTAAAAGTCCGTGCCGCCATTTTCTTTGTTTTTTTATAACAGGTCATGCGTGTGCGCTGCTAATAATTAGTTATAATTATTCATGTCGCGTACGTGCTTGGCCTACTAAACAGCGCAGCTGTCCTCTGCATTGATTATATAATGCCATTTAGATTTAAGTTTTGCCCGTAAACAAGTCAACTAAAAGTACAGATTTTGAGGTTTATAGGTTAAATGATTGAGGAAAGGCTCGTAGGAACACAGGAAGTCAATTTGCTTTTTAATTCCGATTTCACTTGAATTTTTAGTCCAATATCGGCAGTAAGCAAGCAAACGAACTGAGCCATGGAATTGGACCCTTGTCTGTCCGGAAAATATAATTTAAAATACAGTATATTGTTTATTTAATCAAGGTCTACCTTTCACTTTGTTCTTAAATCTACTGGGTACCAACATTTTAGCCGATCGCTAATAGTTTACAAAGCTGTAGAAACTGAACCGATCTATCGGCAGGAGGCGAACAGACAACCAAACTTATTTGCGAATTTCGCATAAAAATAATCACATTCAAAACCTGCAGAAGGAAAGCTGGCTGTATCCCACGTGCGTGAATGGTACGGAAGTATTTCAGTCATGGAGTTGCTCAATAATCTATCGCGTGCTCCGATAGGCTCGGCCGATCAGAAACTTTGCATGATAATTGACCGTGGTTATATAACATTTTGCCTGTTGTCCTTCGTTTCCTGTCAATCATGTTATTGTTAAAATCGTTTAGCGCACGCTCAATGGGTTGTTTTTCTGAATGACATAATCGCGTGTCAAAGGTTTAAGTTCAATGCATTCCGTGTTGTGTGCACTTTCAAAGAACGACTGGACGTCGTTTCGTTTTGTCTGAAGGAGATTTCGCAAAGGATCAGAACTCGATATCACAAGCAAGCAAAGTGGAATAGTTAAAATGGAAGACGAAGGTTCGCGGGGACAGAGGCGCCCGCGGAAACGTTCGCGGAGCGTAAGTTCGGATGATTCAACCTCATCGAATTCGGAAAGATCCAAAGAAAAAACAACGAACGGATTTTGCAATGGCTCGAGCAAGTTGGCCGAAGATCCAGCTGTTTATGCTCGACGAATCCCTTATTTCGGTGAGAATTCGATCAACGATATCTTGAAAGTAGTTTCTCTTCAATCATTTTCGAATCCTCGCTTGTCGTTATTAAACGAGGGCGAACGTGATAGCCACAAGATGGCCAAAGGAGAGTCAGATTGTCAGTCTGACTCAAGTGAAGAATTACCTCGCAAAGAGCGTTCAAGCTCATCCAGCGAAGATACAATCGCGCCTAGTGGACATTCACATATCGCTTTCCCGTCTGGTAAATCTCGTGGCAGACGAGGAGATTTGAAGAATGGTAACTTGAGCGAGGGTTCTGGAGTTGGAAAGGATCAAAGATATTGGGAGAAAAGACAACGAAATAATGCCTCCGCTAAGCGCTCCAGAGACGCAAGGCGCGTGAGAGAACTTGAAACTCAGATACGTGCTGAATACCTGGAGGACGAGAACTATCGTGTGAAGGTTGAAAACGAAGTTTTACGCGAAGAGAACGCTAGGTTACTCAAAACCATCGAGAGATTAAAGAATGCCAGCAACAAAGATTGACCTCAACAGAAATAGACTATATTTTGTACGTCGTTCGCATTCCACTAATACAGTATAGAAAAATTTACTTGAATTCATTAGTAATCGAAAGATTGTATCTTTTGACTTCATAATACTTTCGTGGAGTCCATTTCGACGGACAAGTATTCCAGTATGTTCAATTGTACATGTTGTTCGCGAGCAGGGTGTGTGACGCAACACGTCCAACGCCTCTTCACTACCTTCCCGCCGAGTTGAACACATTATGTGTTTGCAGTCATGGTTGGCGATTTTGCGATCGGATTACAACTTCTTATGTGTCCACCTCCCGATAATGTACTATTTTAACGTTGGTTTAGTTGTATTAAGAGTAATACGTCGTAAATTCGACAAATGTTGCGCATTTTCCAGTGACGCGTGATGAATTTTTTTAAACTGTTTACTCATGCATTGGTCTCGTGCAGTAGCAAATCGCGTGATGGCGACGAAACTGCCCGTGTACATTTCGGGCATACAACCTGTTAGAGGCACGTGCGTAGCTTAAAAATATTAGCTTCCCAGAAGCCGTCTATTAAAAAAAGAGACCACTATAATATACAACGCAAGTTTACGTGTTTGTGAACAGAACAACAAAGCTGTAAGGCATCGCCGAAATGGTTTGCTGTTCGAATAAGTTGCATTTTCTTGAGAGATACTTGAGCAGTAGGTATGGTGTTTTTCGTGAAATAACACTATTGTGTAAAGACATTACTGTGTATTAAATACACAGTGTATGAAAGCTAGAGCTCATAAAAAGATACAGGTAAGGCAAAGCTATTATTCCGAGAGAACTGTTGATATGTATTGAATGTATCGTTCGACTTTTTTGACAAAAACAGCTGTGACCAAATAAGCCTATTGGATTTCATGTATAGAAAACTTATAATTTACTATCTATTTACTATCTATTGCCATCAACAACATATTTGAAATTTGGAAATTTTTCTAGTACTAGGTACTAGAGTCCTGATGTCTTTTCACATTAGTTTTTTAAAATATCACAAAATTGTGCTTTGTTTATATTTTTGTAATGTACCTCATCACTCAAGGAAAGAGTTGTAAAATTTTTCCCTCAATCTCCAGTTGTAAGGAATACATTAAAATCTGCCAGAAAAATGATAGTAAATTATATGTAGCTACCGTAAAATTTGATTGTCATAAACTCAACACAAAAAGTTTTAAATGGGCTTCTAGTCTTCTGAAGATAACTTGGTGGTCTTGTGCTTTAATTGAAATGAAAAATCTTAGACCACAGTAACTGTGTTATGAACTTCCAATAAAATAGTAAAAGCTTTAGTTCGATGTGTACTTTACCTTGTACCTACCTTTTACTACAACATGTCATAACAAACTTACAGATGCAGCTTTTGTCTAGAGACTTTCAATGGTACATCAAAACAATTTGAAGTAACCAAGTAAATAAGCTGAGAAGAATTTTCCACTTCTCCAGCATACTTAATGAAATTCAGTGTTTTCCCCAGGAAATCGAGCAATTTCTGTTTTAAATGGACAAAAACCTTGTACTAGAATAGTTTTAAGTATTTTACAGTCCTTTTTTGCATTTTCTAGAAGCTAAAGGTATAAACATTTGCTTGAAGTAACACCAAAAACAATTTCCCATGGGAACTTGAGAAAGTAAATTTCAAAGTTCAGAGAAGTTGTGCAAACACAGGAACATTTCTTCATCAGTTTTATTTCACCAGTACTTTCAAGTGTATCAGCATTTTGTTTTCAACATTTGGTGTTGTCAGAAATTATTTCTTTTGAGACGATATTAAAACAGTTGCACAGAAGTTTGCAACGGGATGTAAATGATCTTGGTACAAAGTTTGTGTCCACTTGGTTTTTGAACTCCTGGTGGGTTCCCTTTTAACATTTCAATCTTCTACAGCTAAATGATATCACATGTACTGAGATGACTTGGTTATGTCATGTTTGTAATGATATTAACTTCAACGTTGTACTTAAAATGATCCAACTGTAGATGTCTAGCTGAGACATGTTATACTCCATTTGTATACTTCAAAAGTGAAGTGAACAAAATGTTGAAATAAAGTTACAAAGTCACCTCAAATGTTACTTTTCTTTGCTTCCAAAAGTAATGATTTCTGTGATTCTGGAATCACCAATGTTGTGATCTAACATTTCTTGAGTGTAGTATTACAATCACTAGCCTGAGAATAGATATCGTAGAATCTCAATTCAGGTTAGCATATTTTGTTTAAATTTCTCTTCGACAAAAGAAAACCACATGTGAATGCCACATAAATGAAAGCTATCGAGCATTACTTTTAAGCGAGACTAGTTTTCTGTGTTGTTTTTATTGTAAAAAATATATATATTTGTAACCATGATTTTTTTCAGTTTTGAACTTGTTTGTTTTTCAAAATTGGTTCTGAAAGGGTGTGGAATAAACTGCAGGCTGGAACTAATGGCAACCACAAAGGGCAGTGAGAAAGTCTAGTTCATAAAATATAAGGACCTTTTCTGTACTAACAATGCAAAGGAAGCAGCTGTAATGCTAATATTCATTGTACTACATGTAAGAGTACAGCTGTCAGATTAACCTCAAGGGTTTAGCTTGTTTTAAGAATGGGCTGCGAGTGAAAGTTTTTCAGCTGGGAAACACCTTTTGATTGCCTGATTTCAATTGAGTCTAGCCAGCAATGGTGTGTCTGCCAATTTCAATGCACACCCACCAGCTGTCATTTGATCACAAGTGGACAGAGCATATTATTATTATGTACTAGCTAGACATTTGTGAATACATCTCCAGACCAAGGTGTCAAAACTGTTCAGACAAGCAAAATTCAAGCTGTCATAATCATTTAACCAATCTGACCTCAGGCACAAGAGTGATAGTTTATTTTGAAAGATAACAATGCACTAACCCAACCCAAGTTTGATTTGGCTGGCCTTCCAGGGACAGACACTAAAACTTCTGATAAGGAGCTCAGTAGCGACAGGCATAACAAGTTAGGGCCGTGCTATCTGAATTCTTAGAGCATTTGCTATTTTAGATTTTGAGATTAAAGCAGTTGGGATGGTCTCAACCTTCCTACTTAAACTGCCCTTGCTCTAAGTAAGGAAACTCAATGTACTAGGAAATATTCCATTGCATAACAGCTAGTTATCAAATTTCATCAACAAAACCAGCATCTTTTCATTTTTTGCTGTATAATGTTTCTTGTATGTCTGTTTGTATTAATATTTTTCAATGAAATGCCCAATTCACATTTTTCAATGATGCTTCACCCCCCTGAATTGTCACCGATGAATTTACAGATTCTCATTGAACAATGATAGCTTGATGTATTGATAAGACTCTGCAAAGTGAATGGTTTTTAACAACTGACTTTGGCAAGCAGGACTGTGCACAAAACAGTCACAAGTTTGATCTTGATGATGTACAGATACTGGACCACTGTTCACACTCAGTGGTCACTAGAGTGTGGCATTTGCTGCGTGACCAGAATTCTGAGCACATCCAGACTCCAGACATAAACACTGCCACCCCCTAGTGGGACTTTATTTATTATGCTGAAAAAGATTATAGTAATTTAACCAAAACAGCCAAATCAACCCCCCCCCCCCCTTTTTCAGTCAGTGACAAGAAACCTTTTAGCATTTTTATCATGCCTGACAACAATCACAGTATTTTTAAAGCAACAGCATGTTTAGAGTTCATAAGTAGAGTTTTAAAATATACTAATAAGTTGATTTACATGTTCTTTTTTCAGGAAGTTGGAGGCAATATGTGCAGATCTAAAATTATGTGTTCGATTGATGAGTCTGGGACCAATCCAGTTTGTGGCAGTGATGGAAGAACATACAGTAGTCGATGCCTCCTTCATTTCGCAAAGTGTCGTGGTCATAAAGTGAAGATGGTTCATAAGGGAAAATGCAAAGGTCAGAATGGTCGTTCTTGTTATAACAAGCAGAAATGGCAGAAACTGTAGTGATTCATTGTTGAATAAATTACAACAATTGACTTTTTCTAAATTATGCTATGAAAACTCTACCAAGCATTCTGGGCATGCAATAATCATGTGCACTGGCTACATGTAACATATTTTGCAGCTGCAACCCTTTGTACACATAGCAAACCAATCATACGAAGGCAATAATAAATTATTACATGTAAAAGCAAAATTTATCAATATTAGATTTTCATAATGTACATAATCTGACCTTTCCCACAGTAATAAATTCCTTTTTCCTGAAGATGCTTTTGGAGTCAATGCTGTTTTTGTCTAATTGCAGATACCAAGCCATTTCCATTGCAAGATGACAATTTGGTATCACCAATATCATCAAAATGCCTCCGTGACAGACAGCAAGCATTGACAAATGCCTTATCAAAAGACCTCATCATGTTGGGTGTCTTTGTTCCAAAGTGTGAGGCAGATGGTAGCTATCGCCAAGTGCAATGCTTAAATACATCACGTTATTGCTGGTGCGTAGACAGTGATGGGAAAGAAATCCAAGGGACAAGAGTGCGTCTTCGACAGCCAAATTGTCCAACAGTTGCACGAAGTGAGTTTCTTGTTTTCTGATCCAAAAGATTAAAAGTTACATGTATATACATTGCAATTCCAATTTTTACAAATAGAGAAATGGCATTTGTTCAAAAATATAAAGGGTTCATTTTTCCTAATGTTTTTGCCAAGAGACAAAATTAAAACTTGCTTCCTATAATATATAGGGAGGTTTGAAAAATTATCTGACTGGTAATGAGGGTTCAGAAATTTAGTCCTGATTACACTGAGGTCTGGCCTGGAATGAAATTTTGATACCATGTCAAATTATTAGTTTGCGAGTAACATTATATTCTACACTTCATGCCTAAGCTCTATGAATTGTTATTTACTTAGGGGAAAAAATGGTTCTACTTCCTCTATGGTTTTTCTTCATTTGAGAAACTTTTTCTCGTCTTTTTTAGCTCAGCCATCAGAGAAACCAATAGCAAAAGGATGGAAGCCAGTAAAACCATGCACTAATTGCAAAGGTACGAGACAATCATGATTTCAAATCACGAGTGAATAAATTCAAAATACAAATAAAATAAATAAAATAAAAATAATTGGTCTTTATCATATAATCCTTGGTCAGTGTTTATAGCACTGAAAGGCTTGTTAGGCCAAGCAATTAATAAATTATAACAAGTGTTAAAATTAAATTAATTTGAATGAAACATATTACAATTATGGCCAAGGAATTAATCCGATATCCACCACAAAACAACTGCTGCAAATGGTCTGAGCAAGTCTTTAACCCACAACCCCCCACACTCCAGCCACTCAGCATTGCTGACTCTAGTCAGAAATCTTTGAAAATTTGATTGGACTCTGATCAACAATGCGTTAAAATTTTGTTTTGTTTCAGGTTGTTCTGAAGACATCCGTGCAACTTTTAATGAAAAGCTTGTGAAATTCTTGTCTGAAGAATTCATGCAATATGTTCAAAGGTCATCTCTAGCTTCTGCAGAGAAAGTTCAAGGTAATGTGAATTTGAATTGTCAATATTATTTACTAATACAATATTATCGTCATAATTGGAGCTTATGAGTGGATTTAGGCACAGTGGAAGGTTTCATATTTTGTCATTGTGGACAAGAATTATTAGGTACATTGAATGTACCATAGATAGGCATGCAATGCATGTAGAGATCTAGAAGGCTCTCTAGCTGAAATATTTAAGAAAATGGTTATGGGTAAATCCAGCTAAACTGCCCACTGCACTAAATACTTCACAGGCATTAATTGGGTCTTTATTCACTTTGGAGAAACTTTCACATGCCTTAGGGTTAAACTAAAAATTTAAATGTAAGCAATTCGCATTAACAACAGGTACAAAAATGTGTATTTTTTATGACTTGTTTGCTTATTGACTTCAAGTTGATAACATTAATATTTACCACTGACATATTCGTGTTGGTTGCTATTCCTAGGTCAATCTGGCAGCATGGGCAAGGTTCATCTTTTACTCTGGAAATACACGCACCTTGATGAAAATGCTGATTACATGCTGGAGATGAGAGAGTTGCATAGTTTCCTCAAGATAACCAAAAAATCCATTCATCCCAAAAAGTGCAGCCGTACTTTTGTGGCCTACTGCGACAAGGATGGAGACCACAAGATATCACTTAATGAGTGGTATACATGCTTTGGGGTAAAAGGTAGGGTGTGGCTAACTCAGTTGTCATTTAAGACTGTGGGTAGACCCCTCTATATTCATGTGGAATCTTTGGTCACAACAGAAAATGTGAGAATTCTTAACATACTTGGAAGCTTAAGCTTGTTGAAGACAGTTAATTATAACCCTCGTGAATTTATCATGTTCCTCTGTTTGCTCATCAGAAATAAAGAAGTGCACAGGAGAGTATTTAGCAGCACTGAAATCAAACAAGCATTCTTCAGGCGCAAATCAGCAGTACTTGCCGCGCTGTGCAAGCGATGGGTCATACTCTCCCACTCAGTGCCATTACTTGATTGGTTACTGCTGGTGTGTTGATGTGGACACTGGTAAACCAATACCTGACACAACAAGAAAGTCTACATCTCTTGATTGCTGGAAGTACAGTAAGTAATGTGCTAGACTTTGTTATAATTTCTACCACTGTTAACTGAGACTAAAAAACATACCTGGCGCTGAATCAAACAGGTAATAATTATAAGCAGGTGCACAAAAATTAAGCATTAATTTTATAGATTGTCCAATCTAGTCTACCGGGTTTTGAGTAAAGGTTCATATGTGTCTCAATAATTGTCAGCCAATATAGGTCTGCAATGCATATGAAGAGAAAGGGGCAGTCTAGTAACATTGGTCAAAATAGGTCTACAATTATATATACTGTGACTGCTAGAAGTTTAAGGCCTGCAGTGATTATTAGTACAAATTACAGAACTCTATTATTTAATAATTGATATTGTTTAACTATTATCCTTAGAGATTCTCCTCTAGCTCCAACCACTACTCTACTTTTGTAGATACATTAAAATTGAATAATAAACTAAACTAACATACATGTTTATATCTGTTCTTGAATTTAGTGGCCAAAGACAATTTAACAAGTCTAGTGAAAAAAGGTAAGTGAATTAGTTACCGTGGCCTGCCAGTTCTTACATCACCTCCGAACACTAAAAGCAGTTCAGTAAATTTTCCATAAAGGAGACACTCTTGTAGCAGCTTTACCTATCTGCTATGATGAGATGTCCACCTTGAAGCCAAGAGAGTTTAGTTAGGGGAGAAATGTCAAATTCAGTCAGAACCAGCGGACAACCATGTACACCTCAAAGAGCTCATCCCTTTGACAAGTTGACTGTACTTCTTTATGTTGACAGACATTTACACACAGCTAACACAAGATTTGGTTAAAATGATGATACAAACAAAGGCAATTTACATTTGACTGCAGACAAACAAAATAAATAGTCAGACAAGTGACTTAGTTTCTTTGGATGTATTTTAAACAATAAATGGTGAAATGGCACTATGAATAAGAGTCAATGTGGGATATGGGTGTCTGTAAGTGTTAACCCTTATATAATATTATTGATCCAGCTAAATACTATACTGTTGATTCAGTGATATTTACACTAACCAGAGCAATACTTAGGCTAACTGGGGCATTGTTTAGGCTAACTGTATTACAGTGTTTGTATCATTTTGTAATTTCACCATTTCATGTTTTTAACACACCCACACCCAGTTACTGTTTCTTAAGTGTCTTCTATTAAAGTAAAATGGGGAACCTTTTTTTGTGAACCTTTTTTACTATCAAGTTTTAGAACATAAGCGGAAATTGCAGAGAACTCCCTAAAGAAATAGATCCTTTCACCGTGTGGCTGTGTTCTGAAAACATTTCCTCCTTCTCTAAAACTGTTTCTGTATCTCAATATATAAACAATAGTGTTCCCCATTTTGTATTTATCATTGTCCATTTTTTGCCTATAATTTAGAATGTGCGCACGATCTGTGGACCTCATTTAAAAGAAATATGCTGAGATTATTTAGGAGGGAGGTGGAGCAGGATTACCCCACTGGTGACATGAGTGAGTCAGGTACTGTACATCTGGAGTGGATCATGATTAATTCCACATTTTGCTTGATAGGGCAGTTTTTGAGTGATGAAAAGGGTTTCAATCACAGACTACAGAGTTTAAACCATGCACCTTGTGCAGCTTCACTGTACCACATGAAAGTACTGTTTCATAGTTTTCATTTGAATGGTCACACACTAGGGTTTCATCCACAGACTTAAAAGTTAGAACCAACTGGTACAGCATTATAAACATTACCACATGAAAGTGGAAAGGGTTTCAATCACAGACTTCAGAGTTTGAACCACCTTGTAACAGTATCACATGAAAGTCCTGTTTATTAGCTTTCATTTGAATGGTCACACTCTAGGGTTTCATCCACAGACCCACCTTGTACAGCATAATAAAGAGTAACACATGAAAGTACTGCTCAATAGCTTTCATTTGAATGGTCACACTCTAGGGTTTCATCCACAGATGTCACTTAATATATATGCTTAATAAACTCACACCAGTTCTTTTATCCAACCGAAAGTTTTACATGGCTTTTTGCCATCTAATAACTAAAGATTAAATTCATCATCAGAGCAATTTCAAACCTCAAATCTTTAATAAGCTAATTAATGGGAACAAAAAGAGAACAAAAAAGGAGAACAGTCATATACAAGCTGTCCACCAACTTGTTTGGATCTAACTACCCGACTATGATTATCCTCTGGAGGCAAAATATTAACAACTTTTCTGCATTATAATGAAAACAAAACTTGGTTTTCAACAATGTGAACAATCAGTATACCAGTATATACAATTTGTCTTGTTTCTGTTATTTTAATTTGACTGTTTTCTTTCTTTCTTTGTTTTTTTCTTTTAATATAGAAACCCTGATAAGAAATCAGCGCAGGAGTACTAGATCAGGGGACCTTCATTTTGTTGGTTCATACTTGACAGACCAACAAGTTTTTATCTGGAAGTTCAATCGACTGGATAGTAATAGAGATAAACTGCTCGTATCGAGTGAATTTCTGACAGCTCCCATGAAAAAAATTCTTGGCAACATTAAAAGGGGAAGAAAATGTGGAAAAAAGTTGTTAAATGATTGTGATCTCGACAAAGACAGAGGATTATCCATGATGGAGTGGACACGCTGTTTAACAATAAGTAATGGGCGAATGCCACTGCAGTAAAAAGTCTGCATTCGACAACAGGAGCTCAAAATGGAACCTCAAGACCCTAGGATGCGGGAAGTAGCACCAGGTGGAACAAAGCAGGCCACGACCTTAACCTGTTGACTGGTGTTACTACACTTTTTGTTCTAAAGAGACCAAAAACATTGCAAAAAGACGTACAACTGTACTACGATGAACAAACTAAGGCATAATTAAAATGCCATGTTTATTTTCAGGGGTGTCTTGTATTTAACATTTTAACAACAGACTACTTGGAAGGTTACATTGTCTTCAAGAATTAAACTACAACTCATGCAGATGAAGCAAGAAGTGTTTTAGCAGAAAGAACACTTTCAATGTTATTGACCATTAGATCTCACACAAACTTAACTTATACAAAGCTTGTAATTGGTTGAAATTTAAGTTCTTGATGTATCGAGAAATAGACACTCATGCGGAGTCAACAATCACAAAGACAGTCAAATTCATAGTCAGTTTAGTAATGGACAATCACGCTTATGGTCTAAGTTTCTACTAAAATATTTAATGAGAGGCATAGGACTTACTATGGTTATCAGTAAAGTAAGGCACAATGAAAGTTTGGTGACCAGGTTTTAACATTCAACTTGTATTATTGTCAAAGGCAACAGGATCTGTTCCCAGTGGCAACTTGTTGGCCTTTGACATCATTGGTAGAAAAGTTTGTGAGCTTGCAGGTAATGATATTATTACCACTGGAAACAAGGAGAGCTGTCTGTGACAACACCCTAATTTGAAGTCCAAATCTTTATCTCCGAAGCTCTGCTGTGCATTACTCAACTGAAAATGATAGTAGTGTGTTACACTTCTTCTGTAAAGGCTAAAATATCAGACAGTGTTAACAATCAGTTTTAACTAAAAGTAGTCCATTAAAGGCAAATGCAAGAGACAAATAATATATTATGTATTAAAAATAATTATACTGACCAAGTGCCCTATTGGAGTCAACATAACTGTGGTTAATGTTATAATTTATGAAAAATTTTGGTGCTTCTTCAGAAGGGTTCAATTTTATATGATAATAAATTAACTTTAGATTTCACTGCTTTTAGATGATACCTAAGATTTTACAAGACTGTAGTGCTTGTGTTATTTGGTCAGTGGAAAAAGAACATTTGGTATTCTGGAAACTTCAAAAATTTTCCATGTAGCAGTCACATTTGGGACAATGATTAACTACTTCGGTCTGTAAATAATAAAATGTACTCTACATTATTTACATTTGTATTCTTAGACTGTGAACAGTCACTCATATTTTTCCTATGGAATTAACAGTTGTCAGGCTGTCAGTGTTGATTGTGGAGCTACCACTTTGAATTTTAACAAGTAGAAAATGGAGCAAAGTAGACATCAGCTTTGTGTGACCCACCCCATAACCCCAGAGTAGCTTTGTCTTCATCTCAGTTTTCGGCTCCTACTTGGTGTAGAAGACACATTTGACGTAAAACAATAGAGAACAAAAGGGCAAAAGAATGAGGAAAACAATAAAAACAATAGGTTTGTGAGGCGGCGTTCTATTGTGATGTGTGCTGTGTCTTCTACACCAAGTAGGAGCCCAGTTTTCACAAAATAAATAGGTCATCGGTGATTGGCTGTAAAGTTTTGTTTTGATCTTCACAACTGTATCAAACCTGTTGCTTTGTGGGTGAATTATCTCAATGATGGTCAAGTTCATCTGCTATAGCTAGTGTTATGCCAGTCACTGCTTAATGAGTGCTGTGAAGATACAATGGAAACTCTATTTTTCAATCTGATGGCCTGATAATATAATTTCAACTCGAAATGCCGAATAAATCACAGTTTTCACTATTGTTGACAAGTGTTGCTATCACGTAAAATATGATAGAAACACACAATTAACTAGATCAACTTTTCAAAGAAGTAATTTATCACATAACAGTGCCCTCTGTTCCTGTACGGTTAGATAAATATGGATAGCCTATATTTCATACATTTGCATATTTTGTTTTAATACTGCCACAGTATTGTCAGGTTTGTAGATCATGAGAGTAAAGCAATTTGTTATCCTCTTACAGTCAAATTCACTATACTGATGTCACTAGAAATGTTTGAAGATGAGTGGAGAGAACTTCCAAGTTATCAGGACTGTGGGTAATGAGTTAATTTAATTAGTGTATATGGTGCGAAAAATTTGGGCATAAATTATATTGATCTACAACATGAAGACATGCAGTTTTTTTTCTAGTAACTGTGTAGAGTGAGCATAAAGCAGTGTGATCTTTAATCGAAGGTCTTATGTGCCCCATGGAGCAACAAGGAATTTGGATGGATGGATGATGATGTTTTACAACCAGTGACGCCAATAAAGTAATTTATTATTGGTTTGGCTTTTAAGTGCATGACTTGCATTCACTCTTCACAGTTTAACAATTATGAGGACAAAATATGCCTTATAGCTGTCTAATATTACTGGTACTCAAAATAATTCAAGCATACCACCAAATAAAATATTATTAATTAATTATTATAATGTTTAACAATCCCTGGCAGACTTGAGTTTGTTTCTCATCCAAGTAATTATTGCAATATTATAATTGTTATATTTTTATCAAAACTATTTAAAGAGACCTTGCACTAATAGAATTAGGAACAAATTTTAATTAACAGTAGCCAATAGTGAGCTATTCATACGGATGAAATATAATATTATTCTGGCAAATAACATATTATTATTATTATATTAATGATAATGACTTAATAAATGAAACCTTTCTTTTACGATTTAAAGTTGTATTTCAATGTCAGGACATCTACTCCCTAGCTACACTGTCAAAAGAATTGCAGTTCATACTTAATTGAAATATTTAATTAATTATAGTCACACACTAAGGTTTCATCCACAGAAATAACAGCTTGTACAACATATAAACAGTGCCCCATGAAAGAACTGGTCAAAAGCTTTCATATGAATGGTCACACACTAGGGTTTCATTCACAGACCCACCTTGTACAGCATAATAAACAGTACCACATGAAAGTACTGCTCAACAGCTTTTATTCAATCTTTCACACACTAGGGCAGACCAATGATTTTCAAGACATTTTAGTTTGTAAGTGGAACAATTACTAAATGCTTGCAGTTATTTAAGGGCTAGACGGTCTATATCCTCATTTTATCGTAGTGTGGTATCAGTGAAACCTTCTTTGACACAGAACAGAGATGGTAGACAGGCAAAATGTTACGTTTGAGTTCGATAGTGAGGCGGTCGTCTACTAAAACAAGAACTCAGGATTCCCGGTAACACAATGATAGATTTTTTTACTCGGCATATC
>Ga0126337_10001193_pt1 | contig 15286 bp, 13 predicted proteins | sample DipCmetagenome_FD_92527 | JGI IMG/M metagenome (GOLD analysis project Ga0126337, IMG submission 92527) | Coral microbial communities from La Bocana,Puerto Morelos, Mexico - Diploria C A metagenome | ecosystem: Host-associated > Invertebrates > Cnidaria > Coral | place: La Bocana,Puerto Morelos... | reverse complement strand
CCACTTCCATACCTCGGGTTGTTCTTCCACAACTTCTTGTAGCTTCACAAGGCATTTGGCCTCCAGGATGAGGGCCTGGTTTGTCGAAAACATGCAGGAAACTTTGATCAGCATCCATGAACATCAATGAACATCAGGTATTTTCCCATGGTACATATTGGTACATTGATGTACATTGAACATACATGATTCATCCTGAATTTTCCGTCAATCTCATGATTTTTTTGGACTTGTTCAGTATTTGAACTCTGCGCCTCACCAGGATTGTCCAAAGTTTTGTAGAGCCAAGCCTTTTGCATCGTCAAAGGATTTGAGGCTCGATTGGATAAGACTAAGCTTCACTCAAATCAACTCCTGCTTGTCAATGTTTTCTACATGGTGCTCGTGCAAATTGGAATGACCACATCAGTCTCCATGTGCCAACTGTGTTGATACACTTGCTATCACTGTGCGACTTCCACCAGCTCGATTCATGTCATAGGAGGCCTCTAGCACAGGATCTTCGTGTGGCCTTCTTGCCGTGGCACAACATGATGCTGTCATAGGCAGGTCCAAATGATAACTTAATATCACATACTGTACTGTAATATAATAGCATGCAAATAGTTCATTGAGCAGTTGTGAAGTCTGCAACAGTGAGTGAATGGCCAAATCTATATTGAGCATGGTCCAATATATATATAACCCACAAAACGATCAATCTATTCAGCAGATAAGCCACGTGTTAACAAAACATGTGACCGCTTACCGATGCAAGGATCTGGCAAATTGATGTGGCCCAGGTATGGCTCGAGATTTGATAGTGTCACATGTTGTAAGCATACAGTATATGTATGCCATGAACATGCATTGTATAATCATGTCACTAAACAAAACATATCATTCTTCAAAATATGATGTTTGTACAATTTCAAGAGGGAAAGATTCTTTGCTTAGTGGCGGCACCAGTTAGCTTAGATACGGAGCATCAGATGCATCGTTTAGCTACCATCCCACATGGGCAACACTTCAGATTTGAAGGCAAACTGGACACAGGGAAGGCATCCCATACTTTGCTTCGTGTCAGGGTAAAACAATCAGGTAGCTTTCCTCTGCTCACATGCGATTCACACTCCCTTGTGTTAGGCTTTGACCATTGCACGTGGAGGCATGGAAGGGATGTCATAGAACTTTGTGCAGGCCTTGGGGCCCTTGGTCAAGGGGCAATTGCTTCCCAGTTTCGTCCATGCATTGCCGTAGAATGGAGGCCTAAATTAGCAGAACTTTATAAGAAGAACAGTGAAGCAGAAGTGATCGTTGGAGACATCTCAGACTTTGAGACAATTCGCAAGATTCATGAGAAGCATAGCACCAGTGCAACCATCACCTCAGGTATCTCGTGCCAACCATACTCCAAGCTTGGAGATGGAAAGTCAGGATTAGACCCAAGATCGCAAACGCTGCCAGCAACGCTGGCTATTGCTCATTACCTTCGAGCCACAGCCGTGGTCCTGGAATGTGTTGAGCCGGCAAGCAAGGATGCATATGTGCAATGGCATGTGTCACAGTTTTGCCAGAGAACTGGATTCAATCGTTCAGAGCAAGTGTTGCATTTGCATGAAGTGTGGCCCTGCCGGAGGTCTAGGTGGTGGTGTGTGTGTTGACAGCACCAGCCATTGGTGAAGTCAGCATCCCAGGGTTTCCAAAGTTGATGGACTTGCCAACAGTCCGTCATATCATGCCTGGGCAAATGAAATGGAAGCTTGAAGAAGAACGGCAACTGCATCTATCAGCCATTGAAATGGAAGCATTCAGCAATGCCACGGGGTCCCCAGACTCTTACATGTTGAACATGAGTGGTCAGATGCCGTGTGCCCTGCATGCGTGGGGATCGCAATTAGGAGCTTGTCCATGCGGCTGTAGGGAAGTTGCACTATCGTCCCACAGATTGGCAAGTCGTGGCCTGTATGGCGTGTTGACAGCAGAAGCACCATCAGAAGCAACACGAACAAAGCAGTACAGGCATATGCATCCGCAAGAGGTGTCAATGATATGTGGGATGGACCCAAAGCTGCATTGGGGCAAAGACGTTAGACTGGCGCTGGGAGGTGTAGGGCAGTTGGCCAGCCCAATCCAGGCTCTCTGGGTACTGACACATCTGAAAGCCAAGCTTCATGAAGCTCAATATGGAGTTCGCAATGCAGAATGTGTGCATACCCTGTGCTTGTACCGTGCGTGGTTGCTCGCAAGAGTTTCGTTGTTGTTTCCAGATGGCACAGAACATCTAGGGTCTGAGGCTAGGCACATGGCACAACAATGGGTTCCAGTAAGACACATCCCAATGGACCAACTGGTGAGGGAGGACAGGAGTCTGTGTGAATGTGCCCTTCGAGTTGAAGAAATCGCAGAGGAACATGCAAACAAGCTGCAAGTTCAAGAAAGCACCAAATTGAACGCACTGAGCCTCACAGCATCACAAGTTGTCATTCCATCGCCGACCACAGAAGTCCCAACGCAAGAAGACATGGGAGATGTTTCGCCAGCTGATCCGAGTGAGTCTGGTGAGCCACCATGTCCAACATACAGTGAAGCAGACACACATGTTGTTAGCAATGAAGCAGATGGACATCACACCATAACAGTGCAAATCATGTATGAAGATAGTCCGGAAGAGACACCAGTGACTGCCCAGGTCCCTTGGGGTGTCGCTATCAGGTACCTAATGGAAGCTGAAGCGGCACTGCAGGGGTTCCCTGCCCAGTCTGCAATGGTGAAAGATGGTGAGGGAACGGAGTTGAAGATGGATGACCCCATCACACAAGATGTCATCATTGCCATTTCGTTCACAGCAAGAGTTGCCGAAACACAAAAGTCGACTGAAAATGATAAGCAGCTTCAGGCGGAAGGTAACAGTGTCGATCCACAACCTGTGAATCCCTTGTGTCAGATGGTAGGGAAAGCATTTGTTCGCATTAATCCACCCAAAGTTCAGACTCTGCCACAGATGCAAGCACTTCGAGCCCAGAACATCTCAAGTCAAGACAGGTGCATTATGCTTAAGAAGCAGTCGTTCGTCTGGGGGGATGATGAAGTCAACTGGCACCTCCAGAGAATTGCACTAGCAGTTGATGAAGATGATGAACAGGTGAAAGTTCTTGACCCATTGTTGGCATACGGGTGGAGCCTCACTTACGCAAAGAGTGAAGCACAAGCATGGATGGAGGCAGTAGGACAAGATGGAGTGATCATCACAACCTTGTGGCATCAAGGACACTGGATTCCGATTGCATTTCGTTTCATTCATGACAAGTTATCAGTCACCTTTCACAAAACATCATCAGAAGATGAAGCAGCAGTGCGATCACTCGGCAAATGTTTGCAAGAAGCGGCCAATAAGTCGTCAGTCGTGTTGCATCCGATATGCCAAGAACCCATTTCCAAAAGTTGCGGTGCTGAAGCAATCAGGTTTTTTGAAGACACAGTGTTAGGTTGGCCATCGCCGCTTGAAGTTGTTGAAGACCCACATCACCAATATCAAGAAGAGTTTCGTGCAGACATTAGCCGGAATTTTTTAGCATCACACCCATGGATGTGGGGTGCAGGAAAGGAAGACGATGAGCAAGCAGCAGACCAATTAGTGCCCATTCTCAGGGAACATGGTGTGTCACCAGATGCAGTGAAGCAGAGAGCACAACAAGCAGTTGCAAAATTAGGAGCTGCAGAAATCGTCAAAGCATGCCGCAGCAAAACGCCTTGGAGAACCCTTAAAGCATTGGGAACAAACCAGCACTTCCAATTCGTGTTGCCTGCTGAACTTCAGATCCAGATTGAGGCAAGAGCAGGAAAAGGGGAAGCAGGGAGAACTGGAAAAAAGCCCAAGCAACCCAAGGGCCATAAAGGTGAAGATGAGATTGAACTTGACCCCCAGAGGCTATGCATTCCGGAACGCACATTTCAGAGTGATGGCACATTTGTTTCGCAAATCTCCATGGGGCAAATTGGCCCATTGGCATGTGGAGTGGCAATCGTAACCATGCTAGAAGCAGAACCATTCCTTCGTTCGGGGAAATACGTGTCGCATGAACCATTAGCCCTGTTGGTCCTCAATGCACCAAATGTGAAACAGTCCACCACGCTTCCTCATGTGCAGGTGACCATTCCTGTCAGGTGTGTAGTCAACAATGAACCAATTCTTCTTGAGGCCATGCTCGTGCAACTCGGGGGGGGAAAGGTTGAGAAAGTAGTGCATAAACCGGCCATGGATCTAGAAACAGTGGAAGTTGCCACCATCAAAATGGTTGTGTATAAGGATGAAATCGGCATTGAGTGGGAGTTGTTTGTTCAAGGACCGGTCAAATATGTCCTTCAGCATTACCCCATTCTTCGTCTTTGTAAAGAACCACATTGCAAGTGTGAAGCATGGCATAATGAAGAAAACCTGCAGATCCAAAGTGGGGTGGTTGATGTTTGGCGGAGACAGTTCCTCCGGCATGGCTTCAAACCAGAGTCTCCAAAAGCAGCAGTGATGTTTTCAGTGTGCATCCGGATTCCTGCATGTTTGAAATTGAAGGTGTTGGAGCAAAGTGGTAGTCATGGCATATACAATGAGCCCAGGAGCTTGGATGCCAAAGAACCTGACCGGATGTATGATGTGATATGGATCCCTAAAGCAGACAAAGCAAGTGTCATGCACCTCAAACAAACCAATCCAGCAGCCATTGGAATCGTTCGCAATGCAGACAGGTGGGGTCTACGAACATTGGTGGAACAAGCATCAGCATTGCACCAAGCAGTTAGGCCTGATGCGGTCTACTTGGCACAAGGACCAAGAATGCAATTTTCAGTGAGCCCGGTCCCTTATGGCACGGATCGTCGTGCATTGAGCAAGGCGTTCAGAGCATTAGGTTGGGAGGCGAAACCAATTCAGCCCACTGGGGCAGTTGATGGAGGACGAGGAAACGTTTGGGTTGTCCATGCCACAGACTCCCCTCCTTCGAACATCATGACGTTAGGGCATGGAGAAATGGTAATTTCCAAACTGAAGATGCCAAATGATGGAAAAGCAGAAATGAAGAAACCGATTGCAGCAACTGCCACTCTGAACCTTTGTGGAACAGTGGCAAAGAATGGTCCAGTCAAGGACCCATGGCTGGTCAAAGACCCTTGGCAGGCATTCCAGCCGACCAGCAATAGTAGTGTGAGCCATGGTGTAACGGAGGCATCAGCAAGCATGAAACAGTTGGAAAACAAGATTGAACAAGCAGTGTTGGCTAAGATCCCGACCCAGGCAGTTACATCAATGGAACAAGATGATGTCCCAGACCGGGTGGATGTGTTGGAAAGACAGGTCCAAACGTTGATACAAAAGCAACAGCAGTTGGAAACTACGGTTGTTGACAACCATGTGCAACAAAGTGCCCAGATGACACAGTTGCAAGGGCAACTGCAAGCCCAAGGACACCAGTTTGCCGGTCAGCTGGAAAGTCACCAGCAAAGCCTGCATCAGATGTTCGATGCACAGATGCAGCAAATCAGAAGCCTTCTTGCAAAGCGCCCCAGAGAAGATGGGGAATGACTATCAAACACCCTTGGCAAGGAGGCGATTTGGGATCCTGGATGTGGGGAAGGCACATGTCCGAGTGACCGCTGTTGTCCGACCTCACTGAAGGGTGATCAGGTTGCTTCCGACAGGTTATGGAAAAACAGGGGCTTTGGGCAGCATGGGGAAATGCTGCGAACAACACAGGGGAAAGACCCTGATCATCAGCACGCTTGGGGTATTTGGAGTGTGGAGATTGGTCAGGTAAAATTTCGTTCAGGGGAGAGTTGCAGCATCCACAATGGGATGCCAGCATTCGTTCAAAACAAACTTTGGGGATGGATCTCCCTTTTGATGAAGATCCGGTCATTTCTTTTCGTGTGTCTTGCAGTTTGCAGCTTCAGGCACAACAACCAATTGGGTAGACAGAAGCCCAGGCATAGACTGTGCGGGTCTCCATGCACCAAACAGGGGACATGCAGAAAGCGATGGATGTCAGCTTTGATCGTGCTGATGTATCTTCATTGTGGTGAAGCTAGTAACCCAGGCCCACAAGACAAGTTGTGGACAATTGGAGCGTTCAATCCAAGCGGGTTGAATGGAAAGCAACAGGTCATCAATGAACACTTGGGCTTTGGAGATATTTGGGCGGTTTCGGAGACACATTTGTCAAGTAGGGCCTTCCACTCATTCAAAAAGGGGCTCTTTGCAACTGGAAGTGAATTTTCGTATTGTGTCAGTGGCTGTCATGCTCCACCAAGACCTCGTTCGGATCACGTAGGAGCATGGACAGGTGTAGCAATGTTGAGCAAGCATCCGACAAGAGCAATGCCAGTGAATTGGCCACAGGATGTTTATCAATCATCCAGAGTCCAGATAACGGCAACCTTGTGCAATGACTTGTGGATAACGGGAGGGGTAGTCTATGGAGAACCCCCAGGACAAATGCATCCCAATGCTAGGGAGAACACGGAGACCATCACGACTGCTTGCTTCGATGCAATCATGGCATATCCTGGCCTGAGGTTCCTGGCAGGAGACCTTAATTTCACAGACAACCAATTAGATGTGTTCCATTTGTTGCACCAGCAAGGATTTCGTGATTTGCAGGACATAGCCCATGAAAGGTGGGCACGTGATCCACAATTTACGTGCAAGGGGAAAACCAGAAAAGACTTTTGCTTCATATCACCAGAGTTGCAAGTCATGTTAGTTGATGTAATTCTCCAGCATGACGTGTGGTCAGACCACAGTGTGATAGCAGGCGTTTTCAGAGGTTCCCCGAAGCAGATCGTGCAACATTGGTGGAGACAACCAAGTCAATTGACATGGCCAGACCAATTTCAAGACTCGATAGTCTCACTTGACATCCAATGGGAGTCCGTTGACTTAACCGAAGGATATACTGCCATGTGGAACCAGATCGAGACAGTTGCTAGTGATGAGCACAAAAAGGCGGGTAAACCCCAGCCTCACAAAGCACAGATGGGGAGAGGGGCCACTATTGAGACTAAGCTTCGTCCTGGCCAGCGCAGTGTGAAGAAACTGAGGAAAGGCAGAATGGGAGACGTTCAACCACACTATCATGGTCAATCCGTGCAGCATGCACATTGGTTCAGACAACTGAGACGCTTCCAGTGTTATGTCAGGCACAGACAGCAGCATGAGACAGAAACTGCAGAAGCGCATGGCATCCAACTTTGGAGAAGCATTTTGTGTGCAAAGGGGTTTCCATCAGGTTTTCAATATTGGTGGACACATGATTGTAAAACCCACTTAGTAGGAACACCGACCGTGTGCCCAATTGTTGCCCCATCATCCCAAGTTGCTAGTGCAATGTACGAGTCGTTTGCATGTGAAGTCAGGAGCTTGGAAAGGTCACTGGCTGGTGAAGCCAAAGCAAGGTTGAAGAAAATGAGAGAAGACAATGCAATGCTCGTTTTCAAGGATGTCAAGAAGCAAGGTCCAGATCGAGTAGAACTGCTTCTGAACACAAAGGAGGCAATCATCGAATCGGTACAAGAAGACAGTCTAAGCCTGACCCTTGACAGAACGATCAACTTTGATGATCAGGTGCCTTGTTACATTGGTGGAAAGGCCTTCACAGTGATTGATGGAAAATCTGAAACCCTCTTTCTCGAAGATGTGGATGGAGTTGTGCCTGGTCAAAAAAGTTGTTCAATCCACTTTCCTTGGAACAGCGCCCGAACTCTTCAAAGCCTTTGAAACCGAATGGGCAGCACGTTGGAACAGACATGAACAGGTCCCCAGTACACAATGGGAACAAATCGTTGCATTTGCACGCACGACACTTCCACAGATGCAGTGTGAATGCCCCAAGTTTGATGTGAAGATGCTGCAAGACGAAATTAGAAGGAAAAAGAAGAAAAGTTCAACAGAGTTAGACGGAGTCTCCTTGGAAGACCTCAAACAGATGCCACCACAGGTCTTGCAATCTCACTGTGACTTGTTGAACGTTGTAGAACGTAAAGGTGAATGGCCGAAGCAACTTTTGGAGGGCAAAGTTGCCTCCCTGGCAAAGACAGAAACACCTCAATCAGTGCAAGAATTTAGGCCGATAACTGTTTTCCCTCACCTCTATAGGATTTGGGGTAGCATTAGATCACGGCTTCTACTACGGGCACTAGACAAGGTGTGTCCAGCCATGCTTCTTGGTAACCGGCCAGCATGCCACGCAATGCAGTTGTGGACATATGTGCAGTGGATTGTCGAGATGGCACACATCACCGGTAATGGCCTTGCAGGCATAAGTGCCGATATCCAAAAAGCATTTAACCATTTGCCACGTGAAGTTGTCTTATCAGCAGGTGTGATCATAGGAATCCCAATGCCGATATTGAAAGCTTGGGCAGCAGCACTCACATCCATGCATCGTAGGTTCCAAATCAGGTCTGATCTAGGACCGCCAGTGGGCAGCCATACGGGTTGCCCAGAAGGGTGCTCAATGTCATGCATTGGAATGATGTTGGTGAACTTCCTCTTTCACCACTGGATAGAACACCAATATCCATTAGCAAGAGCACTGTCCTATGTGGACGACTGGCAAATTGTGACAACAGAACATAGTGACTTGGTAGGACTAAATGACACCCTCAAAGAGTTCACTTGCCAGGTTGACCTTTTGTTGGACCCTCGTAAGACCTATTCGTGGGCCACTACCAATGAAGGTAGGAAAGCCTTGAAAGCAAATCGCATCAACCTCAAACATCATGGTAAAAGTCTTGGGGCACAAATGCAGTTCACTAAGAGTCATCGTGCAGCAGTGGTGCATGAAAGGCTAGCCGAATTGCCCCCTTTGTGGAAAAAACTCCAATTCTCGTTTAGCCCTTATGTGTTAAAAGTGAGAGTCCTTAGCCGAGCAGCATGGCCCAAAGGACTGTATGGATCTGCAGCAACCAACATTGGCCAAACAGCCTTCACATCCCTAAGAAGTGGTGCGATGAGGGGCATCAACGCAGAAGGAGCAGGCTGCAATTCGTGGGTTCAGTTAGGCCTTATTGAACCAACGGAATCTGACCCCCAATACTGGGTAATCCTGGATACCATTCGAAGTGTTAGAATGTGCCACTCTGAAGATAGCATTGCAACCCTCATCGATTTGGCAGTGCAGCAACCAGAGACGCTTCCAAAAGGTGGCCCAACACATGCACTTGTGAATAGACTGCAGTGGTTAGGATGGGAACTTCGTTCGGGGGCAAAAATCAGAGATCTGTGGAGTGAATTCTCCCTCTTTGAATCCTCTTTCCCTGAGATCAAACTGCGGGCGCAGAGAGCTTGGCAATTTGTTGTAGGATCCAAAGTTGCAGATAGGCCATTGTTTTGTGGCATTGAACAGGTTGATGTGTATAACACTCGTAAGTTCATGTCCCTGCTCACACCACCAGATCAAGCGTTGTATCGTAAGGCATTGAATGGGGCAAGCTTCACAAATGATGTTTGTTGCTACTTCAGTCAATCAGGCAGCACGGCATGCAAGTTTTGTGGAGAAACAGATTCCAGGCAACATAGATTCTGGAAATGCAAAATTTTCGCAAATGAACGCAGTAGCTGTGAGCCACATATTCAGTCGTGGCTTCAAGTGTTGCCAAAAAGTGTGACTGAAGCAGGTTGGTTTCCGAAAGCACCAACAACAGACGATTGGTGGAAATTTCTCCAAATGCAAGAAGTCCAACCTTGCAGAGCACCTCCTAGTGACATTGCAGGGAAAGACCAGTGGATTGATGTCTTCACTGATGGCAGTTGCATGTTTCCAACAGAACCTGCATACCGTTTTGCTTCATGGGCAGTTTGCATTGCAGGACTAGACATTAGTTGGGAACGCAGCGAAGTGATCGGGGCAGGCCCACTTCCGGGCATTCTTCAATCAGCATTCAGAGCAGAAATGTACGCAACACTGCAGGCAATCAAGTGGGCAGTGGCATACAAGCGAAAGTTAAGAATTTGGTGTGATTGCCTAGGGGTTGTCGACAAGGTCCAAAATCTTATCCAGAAAACTTGGAAGCCATCTGTCAATGCAGCCAATGCAGACCTATGGAACAGTATTGAGGAATCGATCGAACAGCTGGGGGTGCAAAACTTGTGCATCACGAAAGTTGCAGCACATCAACAGGAAGAGCAGGCGACTACCAGTTTCCAGAGCTGGGTATGCCTGCACAACGACTTGGTGGATAGGGCAGCAAGGTTGGCCAACATGTGTCGACCAAGTGATTTTTGGGACTTTTTCCATCTACACCGCGAGCAAGTTGAGAGACATTATGAAGTTGGTGTCAAGATTTCACAAACCATCCTTGCGATCAGCCGCTTGGCAGTCAGCAGGGAAGAGATTCAGCCGGGAGACCAGGCTGATGGAGACGGAGGAGAAGCAGAAACAGAAATGGTGACACCAGCAGGTGTTGATTGGACGTTTGCATCTCCACGAGCAAAAGTCCCTTCAGTGGTCGCAGAACGATATGGATATAGGATCGCTGCAATCACCAAAGCATGGCTTGATGAAGGACTTACAGACGGACATGGGGAAAACAACCCACCACAGTGGATTTCATGGCACCAACTCTACCTCGACTTTCAACTGAGAACCGGTGAGATCGGTCCCATCTATGAACGGAAGTGGCTTGATGCGGCAATCAGACCAAACTTACAGCTGCGGACGTTCCGATTTAGAAAGAGAAGTGCTTGGTTCGCTCAACTTGTCAAACAACTGATGCGCTATGAACCATACGAAATTTCTCATGCAAGGTGCAGACCCAATTCAGTTGCATTTGCTCTGCATACAGGATGTATCTGCATACAATGGCAATCTCGAAGACTTTTGGATGTTGAAAACTGGGTGAGTACACGTCTTGCACAAGCGGCAAAGAAGGACGGGGCTTGCTTGGATTCCCTTCCTAACGCAAAAAAGTTAGAGAAGTGGCAGTGTCTAGAAGTTTGTACTGGCCCGTTGGGCATGTGAGCCTCGCAAAGTCGGACTGGCTGCGAACCATCTCAGGCAGTGCGCAACCGAAAAGAGTGAAAAGAGTGGTTTTTTATTCTTTGTATTTTTTTGCATGTTTTGCAGTTCGGCAGGATGTTTCAGAAGATCGTGGATGACAACAAGAAGCTTGTTTCAAAAGCAGGTCTTGGCAGGTCAACTTTTGGCATGCTGTAGATGCTATATGGCTATGTGAAAAGATGTGAAAATTGGAGTCAAGTTAACCCCTGTTGAGCCATGAGTTTCAGTGGTGGCTTACGGACTTATGGTCGATACTGCTCTTCGGCTCCACGGATTCTCGAGGAAGTTCTTGTTGGACAGCTGGCAACGCATTGCCAAGCAGCAACGCTCAGAGAAGGCAGACGCAGAGACCAAACGAAAGCATCAGGCCGCCTGCACGACTCGAGGGATGAGATTTTGATTTAAATTTGAGATTCTGGGAGATGCTAGAGAAAGGCTGGAAAAAAAAGAAAATGACACGTTGGACTTCTGTACGAAACGATGAAGCGAACTTCAACATTTAGTGAACTTCTTTATGTCATCTTAATCCCTTGTTGCCATCCAGGAGGAGCTCGACCGCATCAAGAGAGAGGAGTTGGAAAAGAAGGACAATGCTGCTCAGGCAAAGAAGGAAAAGAACATGAACATTGACCGAAGAATCACCACAATTTAAAAGCAAAACAAAGATCGAAGAAAACTTGTGAAAAGCAATGAGTGCAATAAACATGCCATGCAATATTCGGGATAAGCAATATGGAAGGGCAGTCATGGGTACACATATCAAACCTCACGAAGATGCTGAACTTTGCAAGTTTAAAATCCAAGCCTCAAGTAAGAAAAACATAGAAAAGCCATGGTTCAGTTGGAAGTGCTACCCTTGTGGGCACCAGAGTGTGACTTGCATAGGCGTTAGCGGAGAAGATGCCAATGCCTCGGTTACATAGATTTTCCAGACACCTTTGGGGCAGCAAGAGAAGTTTTCCAGTCGAAGGGATCTCGCAATTTTCTGACCCAGGTTCCGGAAGTACTGGGATGTATCTTGCTTGCAGCAATTTCAATGCAAAATTTCAGCAATTTCTTGTTTGTGGCAATTGAATCGTTGAAGCATGTTGGATCCAAGGACAACATGAGCACCATTGTAGAGTACTGGCGCCGTTGTGCTGCTGCAACGAAGGCACATATAGATGCCTGTGGCATCACATGGCCCAATATGGCCCAATATGGCTCAGTATGGCTCAGTATGGCACGTGATGTCGTGTGATGTGTTTCTTCTTTGCTTATCTTTGCTTCGAGTTCCTGGATGTTGTGGTTGCATCAATTTTCCAAAAACATCTCTGCCAGGATGAGCAGGTCAGAAAGAAACATGAAGAGGACTTCCTGAGCATTGGAGCATCTCCATATCTTCCAGTGTTTTTTTCGCAAACCTGCTGTTTCAGTGATCTGAGGAGCTGGCTAAACTGAAGCGAAATCAGGAAGAAACTGGGACCAAGGTGCATGGCACATCATAGCACATCATGCATCATAGCACATAGCGGCATAGCGATTTCAGTGATGCTGCTGAGTTTGAGATGATAGCAAATGAAGCAAACGATGTCGATGATGTTGACTCCGGGGTTTAGCATGTTTTACCCTCAGGCGGCAGTTGAAATCTCCAAGAGAATGCCAACCACTCAGAATCTGAGAGCCTGTACACATTGCTTCACAATCTGTGAAACCCCTTGAACTTAGTGTCTTTTTTCAATGTAGCATAGATGTGGCCGCAGACCCGCTATGTCATTTTGGACATCTCATTTAGATTTGAATGACGACCGCCAACGTTCCAAGGTACAAGGCCTATTGCGACAGTCTTCAGAAGTTGACGCTCTCTTCGTGGCATGTTTGGTCGCACCAGTCCAGATCCGGCCGCAAAGAAGAAGAAGCGAAAAAGAAATATGAAGAGGTGATTCGGACACAGCGTGCAGAGAAATGATGAGACGACTGACATGACGTGGGGATGACTGGTGGACATCTCGAGAGATGCAATTTGCTCTCAGACCCTTTCAATTTCATTTCCTGACATCATTTCGTTCCAACTCTGGAATGTTCGCTCTACATCAATGAAACATAATTTCAGTGCCGGTACGCAGGAGATGGCGAAGATCAAGCGACTGGAAATGGAAAAAGCCAATAAAGCTGCGTCAATCGCCGGGATGAACATGTACAAGAAGGCGAATAGACATGGGTTTGATCTTTTCTTCATTTTTCTTCGACATTTTGCCATTGGATCCATTTGGCTTGAACTCAGAAAGGAAAACCATCTACAATATTTCTCCTTGTTTTTTGCCTGTTCAACTCATTGTTTTACTTCCTGTATATTTTTCCGTCATTCCAGGTCCTTTGGGATAACACCTCCTTGCTCCTCACTGCATGGAAAGACATCACCAAAGATGAACTCTTGAGCAGGACTGCTTGAAAGGTGAAAGATCACTCACGTACTATGTTAGGATCCTTTGTTGAAGTGGCGGTGAAGGTATCACTGATCACTATGACTTGTCCAGGAAAATTGAGAAGGACATGCGTGATCACAAGAATGTCGTGGACAACATGAAGAAGGAGTGGATTTTGATTTCGAATTTCGAAAATTGCAAAAAGGCGATGTCTTAGATGCCAGGTTCTTGGATTTGCATGTTGCTAGTTTCACAATTTCAGAACGCAGAAGAAAGCATAAGGGAACATGTATTAGACAACACAAAAATGCATTGCCAACTTAGACTTGATCTCTAATAAACCGCCAGTATATCAACCAAGACGCACTTTAGAAGTCGTCAGATGTTTAGCAGATGGGACCATGGCAAACTGGTAGAAATCCGTTGAACTGGTAATTTAGCCATCGCCAGTTGCCATCTGGTCGAACATTTTTACATATTTTCTGATTTGCCGTGCTAAAGCACTCTGATTTTTCTGCCTGACTGCACAGGAAGCTGTCCGCAAGCACGAACAGATTCGGGATTTGGTGGCTGCCAACATGTTCAACAAAGACAAGAAGGCGTGCTTCAAACATGTCCGCAGCAAGATCCGGAATGGGCTATGTCAGACAGTGAAGCAAGGATTTGGAGGCGTTTTCATGTTGAAAGCCATTGAAAACGATGTTTTGCAAAAGGAAATTCAAAGCGACGCCTTTGCAAAGTGGGTCATCAGTTGGAGGCGGACACATGTGCGGAGGCAAATCACCGGGACCCTTACAGTTTGCAATTCCAGATGGATCCTGAGGCAAACCCTCATAGAGAGGCAACAGCATGCTGAAACTTGCCAATTGAAAGATCAGATGGAAAAGCTGAGAAGAGCAGAAGATGAATCTTGGAATGAAAATGAATGGCTAAAAGATTGAATGGTGAATCATGGTGAATTAATTGAATTGCGGTTTCCGTGGACAACGGGACGATCCGCATAACAAGCCGAGGAAAAGAAGCAAAAGATGAAACATTTGATGGCTTCCCAGTTTAGCATCACAGGAGCCCTGAGCAGCATGTCTGCATGTCGCATTGCATGTCTGCATGTCTGCATGGCTTGACAGCTTGACAGCTTGACAGTCGTTGCTGTTGTATGTTGAACTGCAGACGTTTAGCAAGGTCTTTGGTTGCCGTTGTACCGATGAAATTTGGATGACATCTTGATGACACTTGCGACAGCGTCAAGAACTGATGCAGGAAACCGAGCTTTGCTACATATTTGTGTCGAGAACTGAGAATTGCTCTGCAAAATTGACATGTTTTATGTTGGATCAAAGAATTGATATCTCAAATTCTCATTTTTGGGACTGTCCGGTCTTTAAGAGTGTTTTCAAGGTCAACAACTGGCGACTTGTGTGGGAAGCGACAAAAGTGGAAAAGCAGCAAGCGCAAGCCGTGCAGGAACTCACTGGAAAGTTGAGGCATGGCGGCATGGCCAACCTTCGAATGCTTCGAATCCGCGTCGAACAAAGTCGAATGAAGAGTCGAACGACCAGAGTGACAGCGGAGTGATCAGAGTGACAGTGGCATCTGGAGCAGGCAGATGGACAAAGACACCAACGAATTCGTCAACCGCACAAAGGCCGGAATCAAATCTGAGCTTCTTTAGCTTCAGTTTTTTGGGGCTGACTTTGCATCATGATATTCATTCTTGCACATTTTCGGGATGAAGGGGGGCCTCCCAAAAGACCAGCAGATGTGCTGTTTGTCAGAACTCGGATCAGAAGTGCAGTTGCTGGACGGAGTTTGTGTGAGAAAGATTGACGACATTGACGAAGTAGTTCAACATGT
>Ga0126337_10001190_pt1 | contig 15293 bp, 4 predicted proteins | sample DipCmetagenome_FD_92527 | JGI IMG/M metagenome (GOLD analysis project Ga0126337, IMG submission 92527) | Coral microbial communities from La Bocana,Puerto Morelos, Mexico - Diploria C A metagenome | ecosystem: Host-associated > Invertebrates > Cnidaria > Coral | place: La Bocana,Puerto Morelos... | reverse complement strand
TGTTCAGTTTATTACGTATACATTTATGGTCAGTTTTTATTAATATATGGTTGGTATTATATTTGTGGTTTTTATTATATTTATGGGTGATACAGCTTTAAGATACAAAGGTCGAAAATTGTCACAAATTAATATGCCTAGAAGGTTTGCGAGTTTGCATCAATTGTAAACAAACAATATAACTAATTGAAATTGTTTTACTCCTGAACTGTAAATGTTTCTAATCTATCAAAGATTTTGTGTCAATTTTGCTTTTTACAAATTAACAATCCCTTTGGTAGTCACCCTGTGTATGATGAAAGCAATTTTTCAGAATGACTCACATTTAGATCGCTTTCATTGTCCTGAGTGCTTTTGAAAGTCGCGAGAAGAAACAAATCCAAATAATCAACTTGCTGGGTTTGGTCTTCGAAAACGTAAATTTATGACGAGATTTATGAGGAGGACTCAACTTTTAATAATTGGTTACATACAACCAGAAAACATGTCTGTTTTTCTTTTATTGAAATCTGTGATTAATTGTTCGCGCCATTTGTCTTGACAGGCTTTGTTTAGCCAAGACGGTGGTGATTAAATATTCGGTGGCTCTCTCGTATGCAAATTTACAACAGTACCAGATACATGTTCCTAAATCACTGTCTATATTTGAATATTCATCCACTCCCGTTCAACTCGATTTGCTATTGTGTTATTGCCAGGGGGATTCCCTTGTTCTCTTTGTGATTGGCTAGTGTATACTGAACGATACGACATCAATTTAAGTGCAATCTGATTGAAACTTTGGATTGTGCATGTGCAATGTTTTTGCGCGCGCATAAGATAGCGCGTCAAGTTTTTTGGTGTTTCATTGATGGGCTGTTTTTAATACGAGAAGACGTCGGTTGGGTCACAAGACAAGGAAACAAGTCAATCACTCCATTGTACTCCATTTAAAATTTCACCAGCTTTGACGTTTTTCTTTCACATACGAGGGACATTGAACTGAAAGGAGTCGTCTTACTGAAACGCTTTCACAACTTGCAACCGAACGTCAGTTATAAGTTCTTTATCCTCAGTAAAGAACTCTTTTCATTTCACCATAACTTCTCTTTCCAGAGCGTGTCGGAAAATTTCATCACTCGTCTCAGTTTTTGCTTCTAATTATTTCTAATTATTTCTTATTTCTAATTATTTCAGCCTTATCTTTGTATTTGTGAAGCCAGACAGCTTGCTAGCCATTGATTACGTTTTGTGCGTTGTATCATTTTTGTCTTGCCATTTTCTTGTTCATTTATTTGATGTATTTACATAACTTGTTTGAAGATATACTGGTTTATCCAAATAAATTTGAGAAAGGTCATGATAGAAATTATATTTTATGACGTCATGGCACTGGTTGCCATGCGGATCGGACGTAAGTGCATTCATTCTGAGATTGCGAGAGCGCGTGGAACGTACTCGGGTATACGTAAGACATTTCTCTGATAGTTACGTCAGTGTAACATGTGCTGTGCGAATTGCGCTTATCAACAGTTCATTTTCTCTATTCCTTCTTTTTTTTTTCTCCATTTTAATTCTCTTGTTTATTCATGCATTCATTGATTTGTTTGTTTTAGTTACCTGCATGCATTTTGTTTTATTCCAGGTTCCATTTGCACGCCTAATGTACGATAATTTGGGTAAATGTTATTTGATGTGTCTCACAAGCAGCGTTCATTGAGACTGATTCTATGTCCTATATCATGACTCATTAAGGTTTAAATTCCTTCAACAATTTTACACGTGATTGGCAACCAGACAGGATCGAAGTTAAGTTTCTTAGGGGCGGGATGACACTAAACGTGAGAATTACAAAGCATATATTTGAGGTTCATTCATTATGGGCTATCAGCCATCACAGAAGTTTTGTCAACAAGAAATGTTAGTATAAACATTCTCAATGTCAATTAATTTATTCTATAGGACTTTACAACGAAGTGACAGGAAATCGACAAAATTGGTTGTCACAAGTACTTCCAAAGTTGAAACCAGTGTTTTTCATGCAAATTGTATTAACTTTGTTTATGGCGTGAGCGGCACTGGACTGCTATTGGGCTTTATGCAAATAGCAATTAGATATAAACCACTCTAACATTACATTACTTTACCATTAACTCGTGGTCGCGAATTCGACACGCATGAGTTCCCAATATCACAACATCACATCACCGCTCCGCCCCCTTTCCCGCAAGCCATCAAGGGGATTCCCTCAATTAGTACGCTATCTGATTGGCCGGATGTTAGTAAATTGGACACTTATAGGAGCGTGAAAGTCATGACTCAAGCTACAAAGTGTTGAATTTGTCTTGTTTCTTAGGTAATCACAAAAGAGTACAGCAACCACTCACATCAACAAGGACTTTTCATAGGCCTTCAAGACACCTTAAACAATGTTTTTTATTCTCGTGCTCATGCACAGTCCCGTGAGAGTCAGCCTGATTCCAGAAAAGCCGATGTACATCCCTGGGAGGGGCGGACAATCACTCAGGATCACACTTTCGTGTGGTCCTTGACCTTGTGAAATGATTAAAAACACGATCATCTCAAGGTATTAATTATGCACGGAAGTGACCTGTCGAGTGAGGTGAGGGACTCAGGCTTGAACAAATACTATGCGATCGTTTTAATACTGAAACTGATGACTCATCCTCATCATTTTTACAGTTATCTTACATCAGTCCTAGCTACAAATAAATGATTTCATTGCGCAAATGGAACCGAACTTTGGGCCACGTTTATAAGTTTGTTCTTCAATTCTTGTTCATAGTATTTTTTGGTGTTGGACCCGTCTCTTGGCGGATGAGTCTGAAACAAAGATAGTTCATTTCATTAGCAACCTCAAGCAAGTATAATGAGAGTGAGGAAAGGTTGGAGGTCAAAGGTTCCAATGACTTTCACATCAACAGTGACAGAACCGCCTGAAACAGTGTGATTGATCTTTAGTCTCTCAGTGCATAACTGGCACTTGACTTAACTCGAATTTGGTTTTCTTAGATTCTATTTTGTGTTTTAATATAGTTTTCAAAACAGAGCGACTGATTGCTTAACTTGCATAATTAGAAGCCTCGTTTCCTGTCTGACAGGAAAAAATAGCCTCATCGTGATAAATACGCGGTCTGATGAACACTTGACGCCCAGTGAACATTTGACAGTGAAAAAACATTGGATTTCTGCCAACGGCACTATACGATGCTGATTTCAACTATTGAAAGGGTAGATCACAAAGGACAAGGAAAGTCTGGTCGATTGGGAGTGCTTCCCACGGATGGTTAACAAATGTTAAGTGATCTAGTTAGCAAGTGCATTCCACGCTGCCGTGCTTCTGTTCAATGTTAGCATAAATGTACTAGCGTTCTCACAAATTGCTGAATGTAGGTCACGAATGATGGCAAAATGTGGTAAGAACAAAAAAAAATTAGTTTATTAGACTATAGCCGAGTGTGTCAATAATGTAGAATATGCAATGTGCTAATTATCAAAAAAATATAGTGTACTCCTTCAAACTTGCAGAGCATGACGAAGGAATCACTATAATTTACTAGGTGACATTTCGCTAACCTGCTTAGTTGGCGGGATTCGGGAGCGAGCGATATCGGAGACGGGTCTGTCCTGGATCCCTCATTATTCGATCCAATGCGACTAGGGCTGGCTATCGCCTCGTGTTCCACTGTTTTTGTTGTTACCGCATTTTGATGTCATCGGTGACCTATTACTGAACAAACGCACGGCAAAATGGACTCTATTTGTTAAGTGGTGTTATTGCCGTTTCTAGAGTGGATGAAATGAAAGATATCAAGTAACCGTCGTCCTTCTCGTGTCTGGACTCAGATTTCTAAAAGCGACAAGTGCATTGTTACACGAGACCGCGAAACGTCATTTTAATCAAAATCTATTAATACATCTTGGACTTCTTGTTAGCGCCAACCTTGTGCAAAATTCCCGCAAAATTCCCTTGAACAGACTGGTAAACATGTGGTATGACGTGAACAGCAATATTTGGAACTCTGCTTGTTTCTGTTTGCGATCATTTGGTGACCACTCGTTTCAGGATTGTATTTACTTAGTGCGTGGGCAGCGGAGTGAAGGGGGTTGAAAGTCATATCCGCTTTTTTCCCGCAAGCTAATTAAGTGAATGGCTATCACTTTGATTACTGTAAAACTATTAAGAGCCCTCGGATCAGTTACAAAGAAGCGGTGTTAGATTACGTGTCTCGATTTTTTCCCCAGATCGTTTCATTTTATTTTAGAAGTGACCAGAAAATAGTCAACGGTATGGCGCAGTTTTGTCATGAACGATTAAACAACAACGACCTGATATATTGTAATGAGAATTACAATTTGTTAGTTGTTTGACTTATAAAAGCGAAAAATTAATTTGCGTTGATCACCGAGGAGTAGCAATAGGTTATAACATTTTCTTACGATAATTGTTTTATTTATTTACGTGTCTCAAACTCGTAGAAGACTGATTTTTCAATCGAATATAATCGATATCTTCATTTAAAACTACCAGTATCGCGTGAAGCACGACAATGAAAAAATTTGAATAAGCAATATCTTGAGAGGCCTGGCCCATTTCTATAAATAGATCATTTATCGTGAATATCCAGTGACACGCTTGTCAATGAAGAGGAACTTCAATGGATTGAGATGACGCAATTGCTGAGGGGTATTCCCTTGGATTGCATTCAATTGGCTTTGAAATGCACACTAAATTACGCAACTCGAGACACGTCATGGATGACGCATTTAAATAGACATTCATTTCCGTACGTGGTGATCCTTTACTTGACCAATTCGGTGTCTTGTTTTTCTTATCGTAGTAAGCTATCATTGTGAAGTTCCTGTGTAAAGTAATGGCGGTCCAGAAAGTGACTTGAGTTATTACCTTACAATGGCATGTCTGCCAAAGTCATGTAATGAGGCTCCTACATAATCTGTAAATTAGAATTAAATGAATCGAATCAATGGAAACTAAATGCCAGAATAAGTTTGTGCAAGGATCAATTCTCCGATCAAGAACAAGTTTAAGAATAAATAATAATTACATGGTTTTTTTTCTAGTCGCTCAAACAAAGTTAATTCCGTTTATGACTTTTAATCGTGTTTATAAAAATACAAATAAGATCTATTTCGTGAATTACTTCTCGATTGTCTCATTTTCGCAGTTACATAATCCTGGCGGAAAATAACAATACAAAACAATGGAAATACTTTTGATAATTGAAAAAAAAAACCGGTATAACCTGGTCAGCAACAAACTGGAATTTACTTTACACCGCATTACTTTAAATGTTCAAAGGTGAACTCGATAAGAGATCAGGGAGTGGGTTTAGCATAATAGAGCGGTTTTCAAATGAGTGTCGTAAAACTAAAACCAAACCAATTACTTACCAATTAGACTACTCAGCCAACCTCAAACCGTGGTGAAGTCAAAACCAAAGTAATTGGTTGATTAATTTGGACACTCACCGCTCTATTTATTGATTCATTTGTCCGTTCACCAGACATCTTCTCGGATCATCTATGATTTATTTCCTCATATTGGAAGGATCTTGCGTTCATTTAAGGATTCATTGTTGGATCAATTACCATGTAGTCATTACAGGTATTTAGTTTGGAAGTTCAGTAATAAGAAGGACACTTAATTCCGTCGATACGTGTAACACACTTTTCTTTTAGTGTCACCAATAAACTTTATATTATGTGTAAATATATAATCACGGAAAAAAGATAATTGCAGAACCGTGTAATTAAAACTATTTTAATTTATCTTTATATACATTATTTCATGGCAGTTTGAATATTCTATTTATTTTTTTGCGGTTGAAGATGATTTTAAATAAAAAAGATGGTTAAAAAGGGCAATAATTGTTTAAAGATAGCGTGACTGATTCTGCTCCTTAACCTGTGATTGTAATTCGTATGAAATAGGTTTGTAATTTACCATGGTAATAAGCGTAACATAGGTTTTAAACATGCATGTTAATTAATTGCATATAAACAACGGCAATTAAAATTCTGTAGAAAGAAAATTAGAAGCAAACTAATCTGGAAAATTCTCGACGAAACGTGAGGACACGAATTTGGAAAAAAAATCAGTCAGTCGAAGCCAAGGTAAGCTACAAACAGGTGAGGCCATTTTATTTTTTCATTTTACTTTTTATTCTTTAAATTCACATTTAGAAGGGTATTTTATATTCTTTTAAAGGTACCTCTCAATCAGTGAATGTGTTTTCATCGAGCGGAAATACCTTTCTGACTCTGTAATTCGTTTTACGTATTTGTGTAACAAGGTTACTGAAAGGAACTTCCTTCAAAATCAGTTGGGGTCACGTTGAACGGAAGTCACGATATATTTCATGATCTCTTCCGATCACAAAGATAAGAAGATCCGTTCCAATGAAAACCTTTTAGTGGAAGCCGGAAGATACACACTTGTGCTAATGTAACAGTAAGACTGTTAAGTTTTGTTTTCAGAATGATACAGGGGCCGATAGCTGAAAATTTCTTCTTAGACTTCTTCAGCCTAAATTAATTTGTTTTTCAAAAATCAGCGACCCTGAGAATCAGTTTTCTCCGACAGCAACGTTTTACAGCAGTTATAAACCCTGCTGTTTTTTTTTTGGACGTAATGCTTTTAATACACAGCATGACACAACGTTTCAGACTGCTGCTCGAGAGCTTCTGTCATTTTTTTTTTAATATAAATTTACACATGTTTAATCAACTTTCATTCGTCAAGAACTTTTTGATAGAAGTAAAGCTATCGTGAAGTAAAGGAAGATATTTTCCGTTCTTACTCGGCGTCTTTTTTAAAATTTCCGTTTTAAACAAAGCCTGCTCATTAGCTCTTTAAATGATTAATACGTTCTCCCATTTCGTCTTAACGTATTCGGTTTCGTGACAAACAGGCGCTATTTGGAACGCCTGGCAAACTTCGTGGCGCGATAAAAATTCAATCAGCTGACAAAAATTCTTCCACTTTGCCGCCGCGTCACTTACCACTGACCAATCAGCGCTCGTCAATGGAGGAGGAGCGGGCCGTTTTGATTGGCGTGGTCAGTTCATGGGGGGTCGTGTTGTTCGCGCAAGACTATTGCATATCTTAAGCATGCATGGCGGCATGCTACAAGGCTCCGAGGCCGCTGAAATTCCCCTTCTTGGAGACTTTTCGACAGTTGCACGAGGAAACAAAACTGTTTCATCTTTGAGAAGAAACTATCTACTTTCACGGAAAATCGTTCGCGTAGTCGTGATCGTTTAAGGGAATTGGAAAAGTGCTATGATTTCGATTGTCGTTCTGCGTTTCTAGCTTCTTGACTGCGTTCGACCTGACGCGTTACCGAGTTGCAAAGGCGGAGCATATCTGTTTTGGAAAGTGTGGTGGATTGCTTTAGATCGAATTAACTGCCAAAAAAACTTTTGGAATCAAAGCAGTGTTTGCAGGACTCCAGTTTAAAAGCCATGTCTGGTGAGTTGAAAATTTATTTTGTTTGAGACCTGCATACGATGACGTGCTGTACTGTAAATCCGCGTAAACTTTAATTGTTTTTCGCTCCCTTACACTCACGCTTAAGCCTTCGTTCACTGCTACTTTTCTGGATTGTCTGTTGTTGATCAGTGTTTTGCAAAGTGACTGGGCTACACTGCTGAGTATAATTTTCCCTTGCATGATTTGTGTATGTATCGCGGAGTCTGAAGGACGCCATTTTGAGATGGAGTCCAAAGATTGTGGCGCGTTCCAATTCAAAACTATAAAAAAATGCACAAAATCAAAGAGATTATGTGAGTGAAACTTTGAAATCTTTTTCAGGTCGTTTTTGTTGGTTTGAAGCGGAAAATGCTCTTTGGCAGTACCTTTAAATTCGCGAACCTATTGTCGCTTCGCTATCTTTCCTTTAAACACAACGGCCGCCATTCATGGGTTATGTTGCCAATAACAGTTGATTTTTTATTCGATGGGCGTAACACTAGGCTCAAGAATAAATCGATTGGAATATGTGTGGAAGATAAAACATCAAGGCCAAGAACTTCAAGCAAACGGGTTTGGTTTATCGAATACACAAGAAACTTGTGATTCTTAAACGCGAACAAAGGCACGAACCAATGTTCTAGCGATATGAATAATTACTGCCAATGACATAAGATGGCGGATGTACGGTCAGTGGAAAATCGAAATGGTGATTTCATTTTGAATGCACGACCTTTATTTTTCCCGAGATCTTGATCTGTTTGTGGCATTGACAACTCCGCTTGTGCGTATGTTACAAAGACGTGCGTCGTTGAAATTGTTCTTCATCCATTTACCGGCCGAAACATCTGCGTTCTTCGCGATTTTGTATTATTTATGAATGTTCATTTGTTGTTCTACTGGAGTTCCCCTATGAAATAAGCCATCGCTGAAATCTACCACCTCACGATTTGATTGAAATTTCACTTGGTCTATATCGGATGTTCCCATTTCGCGCAGCCGTGAACACAATGACTATTTCCACTGTGAGTTTAAATCGCCATGGCTTCACTTGAATTCAGTTCATTCGTAGTAACTAACGATCATTGATGTAAGCTATCAGCTGAGAGAGCAAAGTCAAGGACGCGTTTCGTGATAAACAACTTTTCCTTTCAGAAAAATCTGAACTATTTTGCTTGAGTATACTCCAACGGCTTGACTACGCCTTGCAGAGTAAACCACTAGGATTGAAACGTTCGCAACATGTTGTAAGCGACGTTTCTATTTGCGTTTTCCTTATTTCATATCTCGCTTTAGTCTCAAGAAGTATTTTCTCCTTTTTCAGGACGAACTAAACGAGGCCCCGGCAGACCAAGAGTCACGGAAACTATTGTAAGTACTGACGCTGTTTTAGTATTTCAGTGAACGAAGGTGAGAAGGTTAAATCTATGCTTATTTATCCCGGCCTTCTACAGATTTTATCACGAGCTGCGTGTCTCATAAAATGGTCTTTTGTTCATCAGTTCCAATGGTTTCCTAGCGCTTACCTTGCTGCTCGAATTACAGCATTTCTGTGTTGCTAATCGAAATTCGTTAGACTTGTGTACGTTGTCAATATAAAAGATAAAGGGTGTAGTAAATTGAGTTCCACTCTTCAACGAGACCGTGAGAGCTTTACCTTTTAGCTCAACAACTATATGTTGTGCGATACTGTTTGTTATGAGTTTTTTTTTACCTCTGAATCTGAAACGGAAAATTTTGATGAAATCTTTTGCGCTTCTTACAAAGTTGAGTTATTTTAAATCTGAAAATTACTCGTTGTACAAATTGTTTTGTTGTCGGATCTCCTTTTAAAACGGGTATTGTTACTTTCATCAAATCGAGAAAAAAAAAACAACTAAAGTTAAACTAGTAATCACTGAAATTGTAATAGCAGCCTACATGTATGTAAGAGAAGCGATTTTGAGAAAGTGTAAGCTGGCTTTTGTTGAAGTTAACCTAAGGTTCTGACAGTGCTACATTTCTTTGTAAGATTGAAATTTGTGGAGCTTTTATGAGGGGGATGTGCAAATTTCTGTTTACTTCAATTTTTCAAGTGAAGAATGAATGATATTTTAATTTACCTCTTGTAAAAGAATGTCTTTTGAGTTCTGTTTTTGCAAACCAAGTTTAGTTTGCTTTTTTCTATTTTGTCAAACGATGAAAGCTTCAATGTGGTACACAGGAAACTAACGGGAAGTATTTTAAGGAAGTATTTGTTAAAATTCCTGTTTTGATGGTAACAGATCAAGAAAAGCTAGGTCTGTATACTTGTTTTTGGTATTTATACATTGTTTTTTAGATTTGATTTACAGAGTAATGTTTTTCACTCTACAAGTACTGTTTCTCATTCTTAGAGTAAAGACGTTTTTATGTAAAGGAATTGACTACATTGTCAACTTGGCAGGGTGTATTTAATTTCTTGTGTTCCATTTGTAAAAAAATGTTTTGCTTCAAATGTTAGAAACATTTCCAGAATTACTGGCACAATGTGTATAATTGTTTTTGGCTTTTATTTAGAAGGTTGTCAAATTATGCAGAGTATTGGCAGAGTTTATTTTTATGTCAACAAAACAAGTTATATATATATATATAGCCTTTTGTTTTCCGTTCAGAGACATCTATTTAAACACTGTACATACTATATGGAAGGTTGTTGTCAAAATGACAGAAATAGCAAAAATTTAAATCTGAAACTGTTTGATTAGTGTGGTGTTTTGTATTCAGAAACCACAGAGAAATGTGAATTTTACATAGTTTAAATCTTGAAGTGTGTACAGAATATTTGTGCAGTATTCAGTGATTATTTGTTATCAAGTTTAGTCATCTCTTGTTCAGATGTCATGAAAGGAACAAAAGCATCTAAATAGATTTAATGTGCGGTAAAAGTCAGAACAAGAGCTTCTGACAGGTCAATTTTATTGTAAGTTCATTTTGATATTGGCTAAATGTGGTGTGACATGTATATTTTTACTGCAATTTTGATCTCTTTTCAGTGAAAAAAAAAACAATGAGAAGATGTAAATAAACCACTTGTTAAGTTCAGTTGTGTAACCCATACCTAGGAGGTTAATATTAATCACACGGTTATTCACAAGGTTTTTTGCTTGCATAGATATAGTGGTCCATTAAACTACACACAAGTATTTCTCCTTTCCAATGTTCAAAAATGTATTTAATGTATAACATGTAATAATGGATTTGTCAAGTTGTAATGCAGTCAATTTGGTAGATATCAGGATGTTTGTTTAATCACTTTGTAAAATCATTTATCTTCAACGCAGTATAGAAAGTTGTTTTTCACAGTGATTTGCATGTTGCTTTCTTGAAACACCACAATTATTGGACATGCAAATAAAGAAATTATTTATTTGCCATGGTTGCAAAAGTAAAAAGTAAGAAAAAAAATACATTATACATGAGTGGTAAAAGAATGACAGCAATTGGTGAGGGGTCAAGAGAACAAACTGTAAAATTAGACCCCTTGGCATAATACTGTAGTTATTAAAAACTACTATTGAGTAGGGTGTTGGTGAATGGTCTAACAGTTATTAAGAACATATATTAATTTTAAGTCTAGATTTATTCGAGTTAAGAGAGATGTAGTTTAAAACAATGCCTTGCTCATTTTGTGATTGCTACCTTCAACAGTCCCTGAGTCCATACCCAAGTTCTCCGTTAACACCAGATTCTGAAGAAGGATTCATAATGAATATAAGGGAAGAGGGTAGATCTACAAGGGTTCGAAACAGACCAAAGCCTCAGCCTGCAAAGAAGACAAGAGTAAATGCTCAGAGGTATGGTACGGGTTTTCAAAATTTTACATTCTGTTTCCAAGGAAGAAGGACAAGCACAGCTGGAGGGAATAATAACTGAACTAAAATTGGAAAGTTACCTAGTACATAGTATGAATATGCCCAGTTTCTTATAATTTTTGCATTCTCTGTGTTATATAAAATACCACTCAAGTTCTCTGCAAGAGGGTTATTTGTTAATGGGCTCAGTTTTGTGTACATAATCCTCTTGGCAAATTGTCCAAGATTAAAGAGTATCCAAATTTCCATTCTCAGGGACGATTGTTTTCAGTTAATGCTATCGAAACTTGGATAACTATCAAATTTCCCCCTCTCTATTTTTAGCTACAGAGAGATTATTTTGGAAATGTCTGTTTGTTTGGTCAATATGAATGGGTTAAACAATGACTGTTGATCTGCTTATTATGACCTTGCCATTTTGATGTTGACAAGTTCTAATGTGTATGTTGCTATGGCTGTTGGGTTTGCTTTGTTGTATGACACTCTAAGGGACTGTCAATTAAATTTCAGTCATTCATATATTTCCTGTTTGTATATAAACCTATTTAATTAGTTAACAATTACAGTGGGACAAAAAAGTTATGCATGAATATTAATTTATCATACCAAGTGTAAGTTTTGGTTATTTAGGAAGTCAATTTAACTGAGAGTTAAGGTTAGAAGAAGGATTGTATAGAGAGTATAAAAGGCATTTTCTCTTTGAGATAAAGGGGATTCCCACATTAGCAAAACATTTTTAGGTAGGAATTGTCTGGCTTTGGTGATGCAGATGTTTTTAGAAAATTTTGGGTGACTTGCAACAATCAAGTGTTTTTTAATCTCATTTAGAGAGTTTAGAGGTCATTAAAAGGACATCTTAGCTGAAGGTTGTTTTTTTTTTTCGAAAGAAGTAGTTGCAGCTAAACTTTGTTCAGGCTTTTTAGATATGATTCTTGCATTAGTCCTTATTTGTGCTGGTGCTGTATTCTGTAGATTAAGATTGTTTGTATCAGTTGTTTTCATTGGTTAGTTTGCCTTTAAAATACTGTAGTTGTCTTGTATCTGATTTTACCTACAGTTCACCCTCTTGACCTTACCTGATATAGCAGTTTTTTTGTTTCACTTCATTTTCAGTAAGTTGAAATCTCCTATCAAAGCTTCTCCAATTGGTTCCTGTACTGAAAGTAATCGAGAGACCCACGATATAAGTACAGATCATGAGCATTTGATGGTGAGAGAGCATCATACTAAATATAATAGAAAATGTTATATTGGAGATAAATTATTTAAATACCTAATGACATTGAGCATGTTTGTATGGATCTAAACCTGGTTCTATTTGTAAGGGTGTAGAAAACTTGATGATTGGATATTGTTTGCATGGTACAACAAAAAACCAATTTGTAATACACTACATACCATGTACATCAAAATCTATGTGCCAAAAAGCATTTAAGGTGGCTCCATAGGGTAATCATTTATGGCATTGCGTGCACAAGCGTTATGTTTTGAATGCTGTTTTTCCATTTGTGTTTTCACCCAGTCCTCTCAAACTTGTCAAATGTAATAAGCAATGATTAAATAGTGTTTTAGTATCATCTATGTTAAAATTTTGGATTTTAGTCTCATAAATTGTAAACGCCCAAATCAATGTGTTTTTTGCTGTTTTTATGGCTTTATTTGTGATTTCCTTGAATTTCCTTTGGTGAAATCTTCCAAAATGTTCACAGCACATTGTACCCAGTGGGATACAAATTTTAAACACGAAAAAAGTAGGGCTTGTAAAGGCAGTTTTTTTTCGATTTTTTTCAAATTTGTCTTTCACCACTGCCAAGAAACTGGTCTAGCAGATTTCCCTGGAAAAAAAGTTCTGACTATATTTATTAACAGTCTGCCAAATTTTACAAAATTTCACTGAAGGAAACTGGAAAAAAATCACTGTCAGTTTTGCTTTTTGTGCTCATGTTGACGTAATAAAATATCGAAAAATACAGAGGTTTCTTTTTGAGCGTGCGCAGATTACTTGAACTTTCGCCCCCAGTGCGTGTGCAATCGTAAAACTCTGCAGGTGTCCGTAGCTAAAAAGAGATGCAGGTTTGCTTTTTGTAAAGTCAACCACCACAGAATGCATCTCAACCCAAAGTTCAACTGAATCAAAATTGTTCCTTAAAATGCTAATGAAAGTGAAAGACCTTGTTGCAGTTGACCCTTTGTTCTTATTCCTTTGTTAGCCATATACAGTATGTCATTGAATGGTTTTGTTATTTAAACTTCTTAGAAATTCTTCATGAAGATAAGTTTGCATTCACATTCAGGGGTAAATAACACATTTCTTTCCATACTGCGCCTTTCCTAACAGGAGATATCACCCTACCCTATGCCTCTGGACGGGTCAGGCCAAACGTTGTATGACAACTTGACATCTGATAGCTTTGGAGTAACAAAGAGACCACTGACAGACCCTGAAGATGAATTGTAAGTAGTTTGGCATTTTTTTCTAGACATGTCTTAATCCTGTCTAATAACATTGCAAATTTCTGATGTTGCTACATATTAAGGAGCACAGTTCTGTTCTTGCTTGAAGAATGACTGATTGATGTGTTTTTAAAGATCTTGTGTAAAAAGTAAAGTTGGTTGGTATGGTGTTTCGGTTTGTTAGGTTTTCTCTGCCATATTTTAAATTGATTGGTAGGGAAAGTAAGTATGGCCAAATTAACAATTGTAAACAAAAAAGAAATGGAAAATATGGAGATAGATTAAGAAAGATTTTGAACAATTAACATGAACAAGTCGGGTGTCCTTGGTATTTCTGATAAAACAGACTCTAGTATACAATTAAGCAATAGCAATAAGCCTGCATGTATGTATATTTGTGTACATTAACACAAAATTGTGTATGTTTGTATATATTGATACACTTTTCTGCTTAACAGGGCAAGGAACAAAGTTTGTTCTTTCTGTAATTGTGGTGTTGAAAAACGTATGTTTCACGGTAAACTCCAGAGATATGCACCAACACCTGGATTTGACCCTGTCAAGAAGCTCCAAAACAGACAGAGACAGAATAGTGGCTGCGACCCTTTTAGAGACAGACTAGACTTAGATCCCTGTGATTCTGGACAGTTTATTGAAGATCACCCAGAGCCTCAGCCTGTTGTAACTCGCCGTGGACCTGGCAGACCACCTGGGCGTGGCCGGCGGAAGGGAATTGTTGTTGTGGGTTTGCCTTTGAGAACTGGTAACCATGACCTGACGGTTGACAAGACAACGTATGGAACTGTGAAAGAGAAGGAGCTTGGTGATGTGTTTGAGGAAGATGGTTTCACTTGGGCTCATCACTGTTGTGCAGCATGGTCAGAAGGAGTTAGCCAAACTGATTCTTATGATTTGATCAATGTTGATAAGGCGGTTGTCAAGGCTTTGTCAGAGGTACGAGATTTTGCATGCTTCCCAGGGAAAATAGTTAAATTGTTTTAAATGTAGAGATGTTTTCCTTTTCAGATACAGTATGGTATTGTCTTAAAAATCTTTGTATGCTGTATTCTAATCCCTTCAAAAGCAATATCACAATACTTGGGAAGTTTTGCCTGCTTTCTTGTACCCTTGCTAATTGTATCATGTAAATATGTTTGCAATTTCTACTATATATGTTCATATTGCTTTTAACTCTGCAGCGATGTGGTCATTGCAATCGATTTGGTGCGAGTGTTGTTTGTCAAATACCACGGTGTGGGAAAACCTACCATTATCCCTGTGCAGCGAGCAGTGGTTCTTTTCAGGTTTGTCTTATTCCTTGAGTTTTAGAGTTACTTTCTTGAGGGTAGTTATTTTTGTGGCTCAGCTCATTGAGGGTTAAAGTGCCTATAAAGTAAAAAATAATTGAGGCTGATTTGAAAGGCTTTTCAAAGCAAAGAAGAATGGCGTTTTCCTTTTTGGAATACCTTTTTTCGTTTTAGAGATATTCACGTTTTTGTATTTTAAGTGATGAC
>Ga0126337_10001189_pt1 | contig 15294 bp, 8 predicted proteins | sample DipCmetagenome_FD_92527 | JGI IMG/M metagenome (GOLD analysis project Ga0126337, IMG submission 92527) | Coral microbial communities from La Bocana,Puerto Morelos, Mexico - Diploria C A metagenome | ecosystem: Host-associated > Invertebrates > Cnidaria > Coral | place: La Bocana,Puerto Morelos... | reverse complement strand
GTCAGGAAAATGTGGGTTTGAACGAAAGGAGAGATGGTATGACCATGTTCCAGACAGTGTGCTTGAAAATGAGGATTACAAACTTCTATGGGACTTCAGTGTGCGAACAGACCATGAAATAGGAGCTAGGAGACCGGATTTGGTGATCATTGACAAGAGAAACAAGAGCTGTCAGATTATAGATATGGCAATTCCAGAGGATAATGGGGTAAGAGAGAAGGAAGATGAAAAAGTTGAAAAGTATCAAGATCTAGCAAGAGAAGTTCAAAAAATGTGGGGTGTGAGGGCAAAGGTGATTCCAGTGGTAGTGGGAGCATTGGGATCAATACCACTGAGATTGAATGATAATCTGAGAGCCATTGAGGTGGGCATTCCTGTTGGCCTGATCCAGAGATTTGCATTGTTGGATTTGAATTCTCAGAAAGGTGCTGGAGATGTAGAAAGAAGAGAAAAAGCAAACAAGGGGTGTTTCTTGGCTTCCCTAGGCAACTTGTTGTTGCCCGGAGCCAATGACGAAACCAGCTTCAGTATCATCAATAGCTGTGAGAATCTTTAATAATAATTATAATAATAATAATATATTTAGATCATCATTATTATTATTATTTCCCAAACTCACCTGTTAGTTGATGGGTTCAATAGTACTCTTCATTTTTGTATAAAGCCTACTATTTGATTTTCCTTTTAGATGGTTGCTCACACCATTCACGGATAATGGTCACTTTTCAAGACAAAAAGTCAATTATAATTACAAGCATGCAAAGACACCAAACAATTGAGAGGGCTTTTGGTCTGTTGAAAGGGAGATGGAGGAGTCTAAAATTCATTGAAATGGAAAACATTGTTGAGTGTCCAGCTATTGTGGCAGCAGCCTGTGTTTTACATAATTTTTGCTCACTCACTGATGAAGAGAACATTGATGAATTTTTGGATGAGTTTAATAATGATGATGGTGATAACGATTGTGAATTACCAGCTTATGTTCCAAGACCACAAGCTGTTGCAAAGAGAAACCAGATGGCTATCTTTCTCAACCACTAATACATGTAATTAGTGCTACAATTGTAAATAATTGTGTTATTAAGTCAGACAAATCATCATATACATGCAGAAGCACATCACCTATGCATAGTTCTTTCTTTAATAAAAGATCGAACAGTGAGTTATACTGGAAGTAAATTCAAAAACTGCAAACCACTTTTAGAATCATAGCTAATCATGTTTACAAGTAAAAGCCATATCAGACAAAAACTATGCTGTTCTGTTAAATACTTAACACAAGTTCTTATCAGACAGACATGCTGTTGTCTTTTAGGAAGCACTTGAACCAATAACAACTTTTATCTCCTAAAAAAACGTTTAAACAATAAGCTTACGTACAAGGGAACAATGAAATATTAAAACTTAAGCTTGTTTGAAATTTAAAAACGTAGGCTTAATTCTGGTAATCTCACTTCTTTGAAAGTATGCTGAGGAACTGATTCATTACATCCATTTTCTCCTTGTGCATTTAATTTAGAGCAGCTGCCAGCTTCTCTTTCTCCTCTTTCTGTTCGTCTTCCTTGAATTCTTTTAGGAATTTGATCATCTCTGAGGCTGATGATTTCGATTTTCGCGTCCTTTTCTTCTTCGGTGCCTCACTTCTCGCAACCGCATCTTCGTCTGACGACGTTTCATCTCCCTTGCATGGATTGTCGGCCATGGAAGAAACAGATGAACACGGAATAATTTTGGGGTCGCTGCCAAAAAAGTTGGAAAGTTCTTCGTAGAATTCCATATCTTTTCTGTCATTCCCTGTTTTTCCATTGTGTTCCTTAATCTTCTTATATTTTTCCTCTAGCTTCCATTTATTAGAGCATTGCTCCCAGGTTACTCTAACTTACAATGTTGAATTAAATTTTTGAGCAACTCTTTGCCATGCTACATTTTTACGTACTTTGCCTTTGGAAAAGAGATCATCTTTTTCTTTTCTCAGTAAAATTAGCAGCTTTGTATACGTCTGAGTCCAAGCACAGAGTTTTTGATCACCTACAACGTACGAGCAGAGATAAAGTGGTTAAGGAAACGCGTTTTTGAGGTAGTAATTGTCATATTTATTAGGTTGATTAGCCATAAAATTCTGAAACCTGTAAACTTACCGGCAGTTTCTGTCATTGACGTCTCGGAAAAAGTAGAAGCTGTAGAAGCCATGCTCAAACTTGCCACAAAGATTTCAGAAGAATGAGATGAAAGACATCTCAGTCATACACTGAAAAGGCGCGAAATTTGCCGCACTTTTCACGTTCCGCGCTGGAGCGAGAGAACCAGCTGGTCCTACTCAAGGAGCAGGGCCATTTCCGCCAGAACCAGTTCTACGGACTGACGTGTACCATTTGCCAACTGGCTTGGCCGGTCAGTTCTGACTAATGGTAAGCGCCCATATGTGTTCAGCTAATCGTCCTGTCTTCGCCTTTTCTTCCTCAGGTTGTGCCACTACAAACTCTGCAAGGGGTTCTTCAGTTTCCTTACCTCACCTTCAAGCCCTAGTTAGCAACATCCAAGCCTAGGCCTATGCACAGGGTACCATGCGCAATCTTCGCTCACAGTGGAAATTTTTTCTACGTTTCTGTCATGAATTCCAATTGGTTCCTCTGCCTGCCTCATCTTCTACAATTTCGTGTTTTCTGGTCTACCTCTCGCAGCACACATTATCATATCGTTATATCCTTAACCACTTGAACTCCTTCATTTATATTTCGACTACCCTGTGACGCGTTAACCAGGTTTTCTGTCCATTTGACGACCATGGGGTTGAAACGCCTTTTAGGAACTCACACCAACCAGAAACACCATGTAACTTTGGACATGTTACGCCGCATTTATAGCTTGCTGGACACCTCCATCGCATCGCAGTCTGTGTTATGGTGCTTGTTTCTGGTTGCCTTCTCGTTTCTACGGAAATCCAATCTGACCGCACCCTCCGTCCAGGCTTTTGACCCAGAAAATTACCTAACGCGAGATGACATTAAATTCACCTTCCGAGGGGCTTTTCTCCGAATTTGCTCGTCAAAGACGCGCCAGCATCGCGAGGGTATTCTTCTTGTACCTTAGCCTCTCATTCCAGGTTCGGAGCTCTGTCCAGTCACCGCTATTCAAAATTATTTCAGCCTAGTTCCCGCCCCATCACGCTCGCCTTTCTTTTGTGTGCCAAATGGCCGTCGTCTTTCGCCATCAACGTCCCATACCTTTGCCAACACTTTCAAGAAGCTGGTGTCTCTCCTTGGACTTGACCCGAAGAACTTCTCACCACATAGTTTCCGTCGCCGGGGCGCCACGTACGCGTTTCAGGCAGGAGTACCTGAGCATCTTATCCAAATTCATGGTGATTGGTGATCTGACGCTTACAAACTGTGCTTGGCCTTGCCTTTGTCCACTCGCACACAGGTGGCGGACACGATGGCCGCTGGACTTTATCAGCAATCTTAATTTTAGGTTACGTTAGGTTATTGTAGTTTTCTCAGTTTTGTCAAGTATTTCTTTTTCCCCTCCTCTCAAATCCGAGTTTCGTAAAGCAATTTCAGTTTCTCTCTTTATTTTGTTTTCAAATCTCCTCCTTTTCCCCACATATTTTCTCTCACTGTTTGGGCCTTTCAGTTATTGGGGACATCCGTTCAATGATCTTCAATTAAACTTCTCATTGGCCCAAACGTCTCATCTCATTTGTAATGTTGTTCAGGAATAATTTGGAGGTTTGATGGTATCAAATAGGTTAATTATTTGCTTGTAATTACACTACGGTGTCGTCTTTCATCCTTGTGTTTGTGTCGCAATAGTACCAAGCGTTAGTTCTTCGCTCAGTGTAATTTCCCCACCCTCCACACCCTTGGGGACATCAATGATCTTCAATTAAACTTCTTATTAGTCCAAACGTCTCGTCTCATTTGTAATGTTATTCAGGAATAATTTGGAGGTTTGATAGTATTAAATCCAAAACATAATTAAGTTAGCCTGAACACCTCATATTTACATTTGTTAAGCCTTTGTGTGGACACTGTATTGAGAATGATCTATGATAAGAGAGAAGGATTCGTTGATCAATTAAGAGCTTTTATTTCTTCCCTAATGCTCATGTTTAATACATGACATGCTAATCAGCATGAACATCCTTGCACTATTTCTGGGACAAGTGAATGAAATTTCTAAAGTTATTGTAAATTGAAGAAAGCTCACTGATAAAGTAGTTTGATTCATTATTGAACAAGAAACCTGCGTAATAGTGAATATCATAGCGTCCATAATCAAAAAATCACACAGATTGTCACTTTGGTTTATTCATAACATGTACATCTGCAATCCTAAATTTGCTATTTAAAACCTACCGGTACTATGCGTAAAAATGTGGCTGCTTAACATTCTCCATGGCATCTAAGCAATAACATCAATGACGTTTATGTGAAACAGTTTTCAACAGCGTGCCGTAAAACCAAAACCAAAGTAATTGCCTGATTCATACTTTCAACACTCAATACCTGCCAACTTTTTCCAAGTTATGGGACAGGGAGTGCCTGGATTTTCGAAGACGACACAAATAACACTGAAGATTTCCGAAGATGTTCAAAACCTTCCAAAGACGTCCAAAGTCTTTCGAAGATAGCAGAAGCTGAAACAGCCCTAACATTTCCCAGTCTCAGTCTTGGGGCTTGTATCGTTAAACAAGACCTCCCTCCCTGTGCTTTCTGTTTGTAGTAGTATCGTCATTTAAGCATAGTTTTTATCCCAGGGTTTGACTTAACATATTTTTGGGAAATTGTGTCAAGCAAAGCGGCAACCACTCACATTTTTTCAATCAGGCATGAGAATTTGGCCCTTAAAACTGAGCCGGCGTACAGGACCTAAGTGTTAATCCGCAGGCATGAGACTCGTGCCTAAGTAAGGTGTAAGAGTTGGCAGGTATATCACTCATTTGGAAACCTGCACTCCAAAACAAGACAAATGCAAGGTCTCCAAATCAAAACGTAAAGCTTTCAGACTACATAACATTTGTGTCACCATCAAACCCCAAAGCATTTTATATAGATTCCAACTTTGCACTAAATAAATATACTAAGTATGCCAGCAGACATTAAAAAAATAAATATATTGCTGCAGCTGTTCCTTATTGGCCTAAAAGATGAATTCTATACCAGATTATTAAACATCATTAGGTTGCACTAAGATATGTTCAACAAGCTATCCCTTACAACAATCAGAAAGCTGTTAAAGAAACATTTTGTTTTTGGTACAATCCAAATGGCATAATTGGGTTTGCAATTTTTCTTACAAATTGAAAGTGTGCTCTTTATCTTTTGCTTTTCATTTCCGTGAGAATTCTTCGACCATGGCCATTTATTAGGCAAATTCTTTGCAAATTGACAACAGGTATTTTCATAGCTTTAAAATCAAAAGTTACTAATCAAAATGACTACAAATCTGTTGCCTTTGTAATATACAGCTTGATTACATCAAAAATTTGATAGAAAACCATTAAATTTGTAGAAATTTTTTTGGTAGCCTTGGTTAGAATAGTTGCACTGTAAATAATGATTCACTTGATACCCTCAATATCACAACAGCAGTTTTTTCAACAGCATGTCTATGTGCAGTCTCAAGTCTAAATCACTATATTCAAATGTAAGAACCTTAATGCTGAAGTAAAACCCATACAACTTTTTGTTTTATTCTTAGTACCAGGATCTAGACGATGTTCTAAGATTCCTCTGAACTTCAAAAAGATGTTCCAAATTCTACACTTGCAAATTATAACAGGGACCATGGAGACCATTTGAATTAAGTGGTAGGGCATAAAAATCTGGCTAAGACAAACAAACACTTAGAGGAAAACTGTTCTGTTATTTTAATACTTTCAAGAATTGTTAAAATTCAGCTCATTCTCGGTGTAAAAACCTGTGAAACTCACCAGTGACGTAAAACAAAGAACGAGCGAGACAACAAAGAGCCCCGAAACAATTTAGAGCACACAAACAATAACCCCTAAACAAAGAACAAATTCACAGGTTTTTACACCGAGGTAAACCCTAAAATTCATACATTATCCATGTCATCTGGAGTTCTCAAAATCAGCCAAAATAATTGTTTAATACATCTAAACAAACCAGCATGCAAAATTTGGAGCTGTTATGGCAATGTTTAATTTTAGCATCGAATCTCAGATGCCCTTATTCCTCCAATCCTTTCAATTAATCAAGTACAGGTACACTGGATCAAGCTAAATAACTATTTAACTAAGAGTAATTCATTTGAGGTACCAATGCAACTATGCATGAGAATCAAGAGCACTAGCACATTTAACACTGCAAAAGTTGGCAGATTTACAAGGGGGGGGGGATTACTTCTAATATAACAACAACTCGGAAACTGAAAATCTGAGTTTCAGATGGGATTTGAACCCACGACCCTCCATGAACTAGCCAGACACTCTACCCACTGAGCTTCTTGATATTTGTGTTATAACAATTATCGGCGGTTAATCTCATGGTTAATGAATAAATTGATATGTCATCTTTAATTTGACCAGTTATTTATTAGATTGATGATGTCATCCCTTTCAATTTCTTCCATAATACTAACAAAATCCCTTACTGCAAGGCCTAGGGAAGATTTTGTAGACAGAACAACATAACTGGTGGAATTATTAAAATAATTATTATCTGGAGGTTGTGTACTGGCTGCCTGTTTAAGAAAGGCAAGCTCACCAGGAACTGAAATTCCAAGCTTGTATGCAAGCATTCCAACATCATTTCCATCAACTCTTTGTACATCAAGGGTAATACAAATCTTGCGTAGAAGAGGAAATGGCATCTTCAAAACCTTTGTGTTGTACTTTTGGCTTTGTGACAATGCTGACCAGTTGATGGATCTTTGTTGCTCCATATTATCAGCAATGGCACCATCCCGTACATTGAGAGATTGAGACAAAGGTGTGGGAGGAAGTGACCGGTTGTGTAGCTGAGCATCATTAACTGTGAACAAGAAAGTAATGTAGTGTCAGCATGTTGACTTGTGATTATAGAAATTTGGTATTTTCTGTTCCGCTATTAACTTGAAACTAATATTTCAGTGCTTTTAATATAATTGTTAATATTTTTTTGCCACTCTAACATCTTATGAAATAAATATAAACATGAGTAAATTAAAATTAGGATTAACATTTAAATTAAAATTATGTCTGACATTGGAGCTGAAATCTAACTATTGTCCCAATATTTCCGTTTGGCTTGATAAATCTCAAATGTTTAATTAGCACTCAATCTCAAGGCTCTCATCTCACACACTATCCAATCTGTATCTTCCACTTCCTCAATATATTTACAGACTGAAACTAAACTGAAGTATCAGCTTCTTGCCTCAGGTACTACCATGCTATTCTTGTGGAGTCAGAATAAGTGAGACAATATTAGATAGCACAGTACATGCAATGATTAGCTCTGCTGCACTACTAGAGGGTGGCAAAGAGGGGGTCTACCAATCACGCATTATGCTGAATTGATGGTTGAAAATTCTGTTGTGGAAATTTGTTTCTCTTTTTTGTCTTCTCTGCTGGTTTGCATTTATATAGGCATTAGAAAATAAAAATGTTTAAGGCATACATCAAGTAATGTATTTTATACAAAAAATAAGACAGAATGGAAATTTGACAATTCGGGGAAGAAAAATACTCTTTGAGCATTAAACTTTTTGCAATGTTGCGATTCAAAGTTGCTGTCAAAGGTACCAATAGATTGAATTATACAACCACCTTGTTGCATACCAAACAGCCTTTCATTTAGGAGCAGTTCGACCCCAAATGCAAAAGATAAGTTCATCGCTTTGGCCACCCATTGACTGACTGACTTAGGGAATGGATTATTTCTTCCCTAACTAACTGGTATATATTCCTCGAAAAGGCCTCTTCGTAGTAGTACAACTGCAGTCTTACAGGTAGCCACTTTAGATATCCAAGGAAAGGGAAATGTGGTCATAGCAGGGATCCAGGATGACTCCCAGGTCCTTAGCAAAGGCAGCCGGTGTAATTTCCTTTCCTAATATAGTTAGACGAAAATCCTCTACTTTGCTTACCATCGCTCTGCTGCCAAAAATAATTAACATTGTTTTACAAGGGTTTGCTTGCAATGGCTCATTGCTTATACTACTATCTTCTTGGGCATCATAAAGGTGACAAGAACCCTAATGTCTCTTGAGTCGGCCATTTGGGTCAACATTTCAGACATTTCATTCAATGGATGCGAATACTTCTCTGAATATGGTCTGACGCACTGCCACGGCCATGCGCTTGACAAAGACAACACTGAAGACCATAATACTTGTGTAAATTTAAACTGTATTGTCCATATTAACTTATGCCTATTGTGATCAATCGTGTGACAATTTTTTTGGACCGACCACAAAGTTTAAAGACATCAAGGACGGAAAGGCCAGAAAACAACTTCATAGCTGTTATGGTATGTTTATCTTTACTAAGAGCCTATTTACTTTGAACAAATGGTATCCTTCTAGGTCAAAGAATGTTCACCTATCACAGAAATCTGCTATGTAAATCACGGGTCACGCGCTTGTAAAATAGCAAATCATGCATCACGTTACAGTGTCAGGTCCTGCATCACATGGCTAATTTGGGCTCCATCATGTGTCACACTACAAATTTTGGGGCCATCATGTGTCACGGAAAGACCCTTTGCCACCCTCCTACTGATGACACAGGTCCAATGTAACTCCTGCCATTCACTCCTGGTTTCTACTGACCTATCTAGTCAGCTAGGGATTTTGAGACATAATCTTATCAGTATGTATGTTTCACAGTCCAAAAATAACTTACAATCAACTTTTGAATATTACTGTGATGCTTTACTCATTGATTTGCTTTAATTCAATAATACATTGAAAGAGCAAATGGGAAAATTTTACTTTCGTGCCAACATTTGTACCTTTCTTTTACCGTCGGAGATAAATGGAAGAAAGAATTAATCTAATTGTCAAATTGTCATGGAATAGCAATTTCTTACTCTTTTGCCACCTTTGGTGTTAACTATAAAACCATGTCAGTAACATTAATAAGAAGTATGGAAGGTAAACAGTGTTATTTGACCGAAATTACATCCTACATCGGTGAATAAGTCCCTTCAAAGACTGATTAAATTAATCAGAAGTTGCCATGGAGTCTACGACAATATCTAAGCAGTTTCCTGTTTTTTGTTTAACAATTTGACAAGTTTTAATGCTACTTACTTGGGAAAGTTTCGGCAGATATGAACTTTTAGGTCTCTATGATAGAGATCGTTGGAAAGATGAAATAAACGCATCGTCCAATGTAGTTTGGAAACAATGGATGAACCGAGCTAAGCAAAGGTTAATTCCAAAAGATGTGCCATCACGGTAGCATTCTTGTATCATGCATGATATGTTAGGGTTTTACTATAAGAGAAGTACTCAACGTTAGGGTGTATCCTCCAACTAATGCAGTTGACACAATTGCTTCTTGATCTGTGCAGGCATTCAGAGCAAACATTGATTTTAATTTGTCCTAAAGAGATATGTACCACAAGGAGAGCTAGGGGCATTTCTGTAACAAATATACAGCTTTGTGAAGTTATTTATGGTTACCATATACCTTCAGGGGTGTCTTGCATGCAAGTAATGTAGTGCATCTGGTTTAAGCTGTGGAAACCTAAAACCTCATAGAACTGGCTATCCAAAATGAATTGCCAAGTTTTTCAAAACTATTAAATGTGAGTGCCCAAATCACCTTTCGAAAGCTACATGAACTTTGTTTTTTGCCAATTTATTTTTTACTTGGTTTCAGGACCAAAAGTGCTAAAAATGTGTCTGCATTTTGCCATATTCAATTGCAGTGAAGAGATACTGAACATTTTCGAAATAGGGTAAAAAAGTGAACTGATTGTACAAAAATCACTCTCGCAGAAAAAATATTTCAAAATAAACAATTCACAGACACATTTTTGTTTGTGTGTTAGACTAGCTACTGTCCTAATTTGTGGGCAATTGAACAATTTCCCTTCGAGTTCTTTTAAGTATGTTCTTCAAGTGACAAAATTATTTGAGAAAACAGCGTAAAGAAAAACTCCCTTTGTCTAAAAACACCTTAAACTCTGCCTTCAACTAGGTTCTCAGATAACTGAGGCAATCAGCGCATGGAAAGTGTACTACTGTTAACCTTGTGGTGATATTTACATGTGAATCTCCAAACACACTTGTGTTTTGCACTGTGCTCAAGGCAGAGAGATAATTTTTGGTAGCTTGACTTTTCTAGAGGCTGGTCTGGCAAAATGGGGAAGACTAAAAAACACTAGACTGGCTGGGCAAAGAAATAAACAAAAGAATGTGTGGCAGAGCAAATGTACATGCATAAATTATATTCTAATGGGTCTCAATGAGTCTGATGTTTTATTGGTATCGGACTCATCACAAGAGTCTCTCTCAACATCTGTTACTGCTTACCAATTTTGACATGGGTTCTTCACATTTTACAGTGCTCACAGGTACCTACCTCATCCCATCCCATCCCATCCCATCCCACCCTTCCCCTTGCTTCAAGCCTAATTAATTAATTGAAATAAATTAATTAAACAAACATTAAAGTTTACATGTTATGCAGCTAGTGCATTATAGCACTATTATTAATGTTTGTGCCACTAGTGCCGCAAACAGCAGCCCCTAAACCATCCCAATGGTGCACTCTGAACTACAAACGAGCTTGCAGCAAGAGTATATCGAACATTTCTGTATTAATGTCTTTGACAAAAATGGATTATTTTGATAAAAGTGGATCATATATTAAATCAATGCAATACACGTTTATTTGTAAATCGTCCTGGTGGATCCAGCATGTATTTGACTTCTGTAGTTTATTAGAGCCCTGTGTTCATTAAGCAAGCCAGGGTAGCTTAAATTGTTTTCTAGAGCCATATTTCATCATTAAAACCTAAATGTAGTATTTCTAAAAGCCACAAAGGCCAGCAACACAAAGTCACACTTTGAACTCACTCACACACACACTTCGTCTGGTCTTGTGACCAGAGTTTCCTCCTCTACAGGAGTCCCGGATGTCTATAGGACAGTACACTAAGGACAAGGGGTTCTTCTACAATAGAGACAGGAATTATTGGTTTATATTGCTATTTACCTGGAGCTGCAACAAGATCTGAGGGTTTACTATTTCCTTCAGGAGAACCTTGTACTGCAATACACTGGGGTCCCTGATTACCATCTCCTATCTCAGATGTATATTCATTGTGACGTCTAAATACAGCAGCGTCTGTAGCAACATTAATGCTGCATGTTTCATTATCTTGAGGAAGAACATCTGGCAGTGGTTGTATTGGTGTGTTACTGTCCCCTGATTGTACCGACCGTTGTTGTCTGCATTTCCTTCTTGAAATTCTGTACACAATAGCCACTAATGTGACTGCAAGAACTACCCCACCGAAGATATAGATGTTTGAGTCTTTCTTCCATTCTGCTAATGCAAGTTCTTTTTCGTTTTTCTGCTTCTTTGTGTTATCTGATCTGGAACTGGATCTGATAGAAGCACTGGAACTAGCAGTGGAATGAACAATGCTTGTGGTGGGTGCAATAATGAAGGTACTGGAGATGGCCAGGGGTAGATCAGTAGAAAGAACCACAGGGTCTGATTGAATTGGGACACATTTTATATCGGTACCAACAGGAACCGTTGTACCACAAGGAACTGATGAAGTGTAACCATCCTCACATGGTGGACACGGGAAACAACTAAAGCACTTCCCTGTTGTAGGGCTGACTGTTTTTATATATTGGCCACTGCACTTTGGGCATATTTGAGTTTTAACCCTTGCAGGTATCTACCAAGAAAAGAAAAATTAAATATAAAATTTTTATAATAGAACTACTAACTTATGTTTCTGTTGAATATTGGAACATTTTACTTTCCAGTGACCCAAGAAAATGTTATTACATTGGCCATTTCCCTCCATGAGCAGCACCTGCAGGTAGGCTGAAATAAGCATGATAAAGGTAAAACGTGAAATGGTGGCCCCATTGGTGGCCCCATGGTTAGTGCGCTCAACTCTGGAGTAAGCACTCAGGGGTTCGAGCCCTGGCAAGGGAAAATGCGTTGTTTCATGGGCAAGACACTTTACTCTCACAATGCCCCTCTCCACCCAGGTGTATAAATGGATACCTGTAAATTTGCTGCTGGGGGGTAGCCCTGTGATGAATATGATTACCCATGACCTTGAGTGTCCTTGACATGATTATTGTACAATCTGCAGCTAAATGACGTCACAGACACTGATTTCAAAAATTCACTGTATGTTTTCCGCCAATCAGAAAAATGATAGTGACTTCAATGTATAAAAAAAACTGTTATAGCATTAGAAGGCATTGCTTCAGACCATGTGGACTTCTTATTCTTCCATACATGATGTAAAAACACACTTCACTTTTTTTTAATGTTAAAAAAAGTTGGCAGAAAGAGGATTCAAACCCGGGTCGTCAGGTTTCCTAGTGAGAATCATACCCACTAGGCCACCGATGATCAGCTGCCAGAACTCCTTGGATAAAACTTTTGGATATAAATTCTAACCTCAGTATAAAGGCTAACCGCAAGCACAATGTAGGCTAACCAAAATGCTATTTAGGCTAACCAGAGTGCCAGTTAGGCTAACCAGAGTTCTATTTAGGCTAAATGGAGTGCTAATTAGCAGTGTTCTCCAGAAGTTAGACAAAAGCACAGAAAATTATGTTTTGGTTTCTTTAAAATAATTTCGCATGTTGTGTGATTTCGCCTTAAAAGCTCAGGTACCAAAAAAAGTGCATGTTCATGTTATTTCCGAAGGAAACAAGAAACAATAGCGTAATCTACTGCAGTACGCTTGAGAAAGATAAGAACTGTAATGTTGTTTTATGTACTTAAATAACATACCAAAAATAATTGTCTTAAAGTGCATTGGCCGGGAGCTGTCAATTCATAATTTCCAGTGTACAAGTTTGTCTGCTCAAAGAGCACGTGGATGCAACATCACAATCCCGGGATTGCGACGAGAAAATTGACATCAAGTCTTTAGAAGAAGTGAAAGCGAAAATCTGTGGAAAATCAAAAAGATGGAAAGAGAGGAAAAATAATGAGTTTTCCTTATTCCCATGGAACGAACAGAAATCGGTACATTACCATGTCCCGTCCGATCAGCTGTTCGATCGCACAAATTAAAACTTGAAGGTTTGTTTGCGATCACTTCATCCTGAGGTGGTTTTCAAGCATGTGACTACTCTTATAGGTTTAAAAACACGATATTCTAGAACAATGACAGTAGATATTCATGAATTTACATTTTATTTTTTGTCGCTTAAGAGTAAACACACCACCAAGAAATTGCGGCCATGTTGGAAGTCAAGCCTAGTCTCTTCACATCTAGTTTTGATTTTCGCACCTGATAGAAGAATTTAAATTTATCAAGTAAAATTTGAGGAGAATAAAAACTTCGATTTGACAGCTTGCACTTTTTTTTAAAAATTACACAGTTTTATCTACTGCAGTGTGCTTAAAATGCATCTTCAGAGACCTATTTTTCAGAAATTTTCAGGGGGAGTGTGCCCCCAGACCAGAGATTTTGGATTATTTCACCTAAGGATCAGTGAGAATCACACTAGTGAATATTCACCTTGAAGTTAATCTCGGTGAATATTCACTAAGGTTCCCTTCGCCTTCGGCGAATAACTGTTAATTATCGATTTTCTATGCCTAGATAACCTGGAATGCATTGTCAAAGCCAATAGCTGACAAATCAGAAGAGCAAGCATAGCGAAAACTCAACAGAAACATCAAACTTTGAATCCCTATGAACCGGACCAAAGAATGGTCCACTGGATTTCTGAATGGCTTTGTCTGCACAAAATACCCATGGAAAATATTTAACACACGAATTAGCACCTGCATTTCTAACCGTACGTATCCATTCTTCATATAAAACAAGCAAAGTACGATCATTCTTACCACCAAAGAACGAAAGTCGTCGTCATTACAGAACCTGTAGCATTTTGACTCTCTGACTCTGTGCTGCGTAGGAGACTAATCAGCATGGCGATTGTTGGCGCATGAAATCGAGGCTGCGTAAGAAACCCCTTCCCTTGGAGAAAAAAACCCCAAATACCCAAAACTTGGTCATTTCACGTTGTTGTTTTGCAGAGGACGGCTAAGAAATGTACAAAGAATTAAAACGCACGTGCACAGCCATTGTTCTGGTCATTAAACCTTGCGTTATGTAGCGCGTTGCTGCCACCTTATTAGAGCGTCTTATTAATTTTCTGCGCCTGTGTCGCTCACGTATAAAAAGTGACGAAAGAGAGTCAACTTACCGCTAAAATCAAGAGGACGAACACTCTTGTTGCTCGATCGAAAATTGTAAAAAAGATCATTACCTTGAGAGAAAAATAAAGAAACAGTAAGTAAATTCGAAAAAAAGATTCGGCCCTGCCCACAAGTTGCGAAAGCTGCATGAGCAATTATTTCTGCGTCGCCTCAGTTTCATTCACATTTCGGGGGAATCCCCTAATTATAGATTCCATTTACGCTTTTAATTTATTCGCCGCACGTACAGAGGAAAATATTTCGGTATGCAAGGAGAAAAACGTGAAAGACGCTTAATATTAGACCCTAAGACATCCCCGTTACAATACTTATTAAAATAATACTGTTGTTATTTAGACAAGAGTGCAGTAGGATGGTCTTGAAGGAGTTTCGTCCAGAAGCTCCAAGAAAACGACTCGCCCGCTCATTTGTCCTGGCGAAAATCAATTCGCCAGCACTAAAAATCCAGGACCTCACGCGAGAAATATACAAGTACTTGAGCCGATGTATGGGCTTCTCCAGAATAGTCTACGGTACAACCTCAATATTAAAAAATACAATGCATAATTAGAATGCCAACATGTCTGTTGGGAGACCTGGAACAACAAAACATTTGCTGAGCAAGTGTTTTATCGAGCAACGCGAAAATGCCTCCCCGTTTGTTTGTCTCTAATCCTTGATAAATTCTTCGAGTACTTGTCTTTTCAAATGCCTTCCTGTTGCAAAAATCTTGTTTTTGTCTCTTAATCTTGGATAAATTTTTCCAGTATTTATCTCATTAAATCTTGACATTCTTTTCTTTTGTTTAAAGTCTTTAAACGAGATTTGGGCGAATTCACTCCCGGCACACAATACCTTATATTACACTTGGTTGACCTGTGCTAACACGTATCGCGAAACCGGCATTCGCACTGAAT